>Ga0209828_1004273_pt1 | contig 10332 bp, 11 predicted proteins | sample MaitaG_FD_187429 | JGI IMG/M metagenome (GOLD analysis project Ga0209828, IMG submission 187429) | Marine algal microbial communities from Maine, USA - Maine_Asex2 metaG (SPAdes) (version 2) | ecosystem: Host-associated > Algae > Red algae > Unclassified | place: Maine, USA | collected 2015-01-05
TTAATGGGAATGTAGACTCAACCATTTGAATCAAAACATTTTGACCATTATTACCTAATACGATTTCTGGGTCAGCACCAGCTTCGGTAAATAAGTACCTACCAAAAACTCCAATAGTCACTGCTGCCGCATCTGAAAGTAAAGTATAAAAAAGAGCAACCCAACGGCCTTTGTTAATCTCTTCTTCATCTCTAATCGACATGAATCGAACAAAGATCTGTGGTGATCCCATAAAGCCTAATCCGATCAAGACATATCCTGCAATTGTCGCTATCGTTAGTATGTTTAAATTGCCACCCCAGATATTGACCAAGTTTGGATCGATCGTGTGCAATCCGTCAAGTATACTTGGACCAGTGGTCATATTAAATAACGCAAAAATCGGAAGTAGGACCAATCCCAAAAACATTAATATTCCTTGAAATAAATCTGACCAAGCCACTGCTACAAATCCTCCAAAGAAGATGTACGCTAGTACAATGACAAAACCAAAGAGTGCACCTCCATAATAATTCCAGCCAAGAAATGCTTCAAACGCTGAACCCGTCGCATCAATCTGAGCACTCACATAAATAATGACAAAAATGGCTAATGACAATGCCGCTATCAAGCGAAGCGTATGAGTCTTGGATTTAAATCTACTCACTAAATAATCTGGAATAGTGATGGAATCATATTTATCTGTTAGCCACTTAAACCGTTTAGCAAGGACAAACCAAGCAACTGATACACCAATAATTTCTCCTAAGACAACCCAAAAGGCGCTGACGCCGACCATGGCACCAAGACCTGTAAGTCCCAATAGAAGCCAAGCAGATTCGCCAGTGGCTCGCGTAGAAAAAGCAACTACCCAATACCCAAGTTTTTTGCCACCGACATAGTAATCTTTTAAGTCCTTTACCTGTTTTGAGGAGATGAAACCGATGAGTAATAAGACCAAGAAATAGAGAGCAAGAATTAGATATTTTGTCAGCATGTATTTTGAAATATACGGAATATCTCCTAAAATCTCTTAAAGGGCTCAAAGCCCTTTAAGAGAGCAAAATGTCTTTTTGCCTTTGATATAGTAAGACCATACAATCGACTTAGAATATCGACCTGCTGATGTAGGTTCGCCTATTTGATAAGATTTTAAAACTTGGCGAGTTTGCTTTCTCTTTTGAGTGATAGATATAGGATGGCCTATGATGTAGCCTAATGCCTTTATCACAGCCATAGCTGCTTCAGATTGCCCCGAGATTAGAAACTTAAATGCAGACACGATATCCAACATGAAACGAATGGGAACCTTCCATATCAATTTGTTAAGCGGCTCATTTTTAAAAACACTGATAAAATTATTTCTAAAATTTAGATATGTCTTGCGAGGATTATCATAGCTCAATGTCCCACCACCTAAATGATACACGATAGAATTCGGTACATAGCAGATTCGATATCCAGCATTTTTAATTCTCCAACATAAATCAATTTCTTCCTGATGTGCAAAAAAGTCTCTATCGAATCCGCCCATGCTTTTCATAATAGAAGACCTGATGACCATGGCAGCACCACTTGCCCAAAAAATATCAGCGATGTTATCATATTGATTTTCATCCTTTTCTACAGTATCAAATATCCGACCTCTGCAAAAAGGATAATTTAGCACATCCATGTAGCCACCAGCTGCACCTGCATATTCGAATGAATCTTTGTCTTCCAGTGACATAATCTTTGGCTGTACAACGGCAATATTAGGATCCGACTTCATCAAGTCTAAGATTGGGTCTAACCAATTATCTGTGACTTGTAAGTCAGAATTGACAATCACAAAATATTCGGCGTCTATATCAGACAGACCTCTATTGTACCCTTCAGCAAAACCATAATTTTTATCAAGACGAATGACTCCAATCTCTGGATGCCATTCTTGAATATATTCAACAGACCCATCAGTACTATCATTGTCAATTACATAAATCTTAGCATGACCCTTAGAATATGAATCTGTCATATACGGGAGAAACGATTCTAAATACTCTACGCCGTTATAATTTAGGATAACAATGGCAACTTCAGGATTTTGATGTTCTTCTGCAATAGACAAAATATTGCGAACCGTATCTTCATCTTTTGCAAGTTGGGTTTTGAGTTCTTCCAAGCTTGCAAATTTTATGTCCTCTCTGGTATATTCGTGAAGATTCACTCGAATCTCTTGGCCATAGATATTCTGATTAAAATCAAAAATATTGACCTCGATGACTTCTTGGTGATCTCCTTCAATTGTTGGTTTGGTGCCAATGTATAACATGCCATTGTGCTGTTGTTCATCTAAGTCCACAGTCACTGCATACACACCATAAGCAGGAATCAATTTATTAGGTGAGACGACTTTTATGTTAGCAGTGGGATAACCGATTTGCCTACCGAGTTGCTGACCTTCTGTGACGATGCCTGTAATTGGATAAAAAGATTCAAGATATGTGTTTGATAAACTAATATTTCCCTCGAGTAGTGCCGATCTAATCTTAGTACTACTGATCGCAATATCATTTAGAAGATGAGCCGTAATTTCTGTGATATTGAAGCCAAATTTTGATGCATATTCTCTGACGAGATGAATATCACCTTGTCTATTCATTCCAAATTTGTGATCGTATCCAATGACTATATGTACAGGATTAAAAAGCTTTAGTAAAAATGACTCGATATATTCTCTTGGTGAAATCTGCGAAAACTCTATTGTAAAAGGAACGATGACAACATAGTCAATGCCCGATTCTTCCATTGCGTCTAGCTTCTCGTCTAGACTGTGTAGTAGTTTTAGGTCTTGATCTTTGGGTGTGACAACTTGTCTAGGATGAGGATGAAATGTGATCGCTATAGAACTCAGATTTTCAGCTGTAGCAATGTCACAAATTTTTTGGAACAATTTACGGTGTCCTTGGTGTACCCCATCAAATGAGCCGATTGTGATAACAGACTTTCCAAATTCAGGGAGTTTATTTAAATCTCGACAAACGATCATCCAATTTGCTTGACTTTTAAATTGACGCTGCAAATGTAGAAAAGAAGTCCTCTATAAGTGAATGTGAAATCTTAATTATAATATTTTGTCTATTTAAAAACCGTAACAGCCACATTTACAATGATTTATAGTTATTTAATCTTGAAGACTTGGATGAAGACGCTCCTCTTGTAGAGTAAAACCCTCATTTATGTTTAGTGAAAACCCAGATTTGTGAGATCGTGGACACTGTACTTTGCGCCCATTATTATAACCGACTGATTAATTTGCAATGTTTATTATCAAAACGAAAATTAAGCTATACATTCTAACTTATATTTCTTTATCTCTCTTATTCATGTCTTGTGTTACTGAAGGGGACCAAATCAATGAACTTAGTTCTAATGACTATATTATTATAAACCATCTTACTGAATCAGGTTTTGATGAAAGTGAAATTACAATCTCTGATACAGATGTGATGATCGGAGACGACGCTGGCTGGTCAAAAGACTGTATTTTGTCAATTGCAAACGGAACAGTCGATGAAAGTCTATTTAATGAAAATTTAATAGAAGCAGAAGATTTAGAAAGGGCAGAAATTCGGCAAAGAGGAGTCAAGGTGGGAGACTATTATCATTCTATTAATTGGTACTATGCAGATGAGATAACATATTATCTTCAACCCAGCATCTAAAATGATTTAGGTGCTCACTGGCATAATGCACTCTATGCAGCTGCTAGAGAGTGGAACTATGTTTCCATTTGCCAAATAAATTTGATTGCTGTCTCTTCTAGATATCAGGCAGATATAGTGATTGCTTCAGAAAATGATTCTGTCTTGCCAAGTGATATGCAGGGGATTAGCGGAGTCGGAAAAGCCAGGTTCCCGAAATATAATGCTGTAGGCAATTACATCTCATTAAATAATAATTATAGTCACTATAGTTATGAAAAAGCAATGAATACGGCTATGCATGAGTTTGGGCATACATTTGGTCTTCATCATACGAATGCAAGTTGTCATACAAGTAGGAGGATAGAAACAACGCTGAGTTATGATTCTAATTCGGTTATGAATGCAAGTGCAAGCAAATGAACTGTCCTTTCTGCTGATGACAAGGTTGCCATCAAGACATTTTATCCAGAGACTTTAGATGCCCCAGAAATTGTAATAATGAAGGAGTATAGTAGCACGAATAAACTTTTGGAAATCATAAAAAATATTGATTATAAGAACAATCCATTTTACAGAATTAGGATTCAGAAATATCGGACGAATGGTGCGCCAGCAGGATTTAAAGATTTTGTATATGATCCTTATAATGAAGAAGGATGGCAACAATTATGGTGGGACGGATTTAGTGATGGCGAATCCTATTTATTTGCTGTGAAAGGTATGAATTTTAGAACAGATAAATTATCAAATTACACACAGCCAACAAGAGTAGACTTCTAATAAAGATCACTCGCGTTTTTAAACTAGGGCAGGTTCATTGTATAATGAGTCTGCTTTTTAATTTTATAATTTGTGATTAAGAAGACAAAAGAAATATAAATCGTAAAACTTATTAAGTATCATTACGTTTTAGCCATAATCATGATAGACTTAAATCAAGTAGTCACTGCTCTACAATCAGTGATCGACCCAAATTCGAATCTTAGCATAGTCAATGCTAAACTCGTCTCACAGTTAAAAACCGAGGGGAATAACATATTTTTTGAACTAGATGTCACCAATATTATCGGTGATATGAGGTCAAAGGTATTTGCTGCAGCTCAGGAGGAGATTAAGAAAATGCTTCCTGGTTCGGAAGTTCATATTCATATGAAATCGGATGCACCCAATGCACCTAAGACGAATAGCGTATTACCACAGGTTAAGAATATCATTGCAGTTGCATCGGGAAAAGGTGGAGTAGGGAAGTCCACGGTAAGTGTGAATACAGCGCTGGCTTTGGTCCAACAAGGATACAAAGTCGGATTAATAGATGCGGATTTATATGGACCATCTATTCCGACAATGCTAGACATTCAAAATGAAAGACCTAAGATCAAGGAGGTTTATGGAAAGCACAAAATCATTCCAGTAGAAGCTCATGGTTTGTTCACTATCTCTATCGGACTGATCATTGAGCCTGAAAAGGCAGTTGTGTTAAGAGGACCAAGATTGAGTGGAGTGATCAAACAATTTATCAATGAGTGCATCTGGCCAGACCTAGATTATTTGATCATCGATTTACCACCAGGAACAGGAGATATTCAGTTGACCTTAGTCCAAACAGTGCCAATTACTGGAGTCGTGATGGTGACGACACCTCAGAAAGTCGCAGTCATAGATGCTGTAAAGGCGATGAATATGTTTCTTCTGTCTAACATAAATGTGCCAATTTTAGGTGTGATTGAAAATATGTCTTGGTTTTCACCTGATGATGAACCTTCAAAAAAATATCTCATATTCGGAGAAGGGGGAGGAAGAAAATTGGCTGAAATGAATCAAACAGAACTTCTAGGCCAAGTCCCTTTGGTTCAAAAAATTAGAGAAGCTGGAGATGAAGGAAAGCCACTAGTTGGCCAAGATGATAATATAGTGAAATCAAGCTTTGATAAAATAGTCACCAATCTAATCCAACAAGTAAATAGCAGAAATGAAACCATTGACCCGACTCAAATCGTTCATGTAAGTAAATAAGACTAATTCTATATAATAATTGTATTTTTGACAATATGACCGCATCACAAAAAGAACTGATAGTACAACGAGTGGATAAAGCCTTAGATGGCCTACGTCCGCATCTTGAAGTAGATGGAGGCAATATTGAAATAGTCGAGCTAACAGACGATCTGATTTTAAAGATTAAGTGGCTTGGCAATTGTGAAATGTGTACGATGTCCACTATGACTCTGAAAGCTGGTGTAGAACAAGCCGTAAAACAACATGTCCCAGAAATCAAAGCAGTTGAACCTGTTAACGGATTAGGATGACCCGCCAAGAATTAATCGCACAAATAAGAACAAAGCAATCTTTTCTATGTGTTGGTTTAGATACTGACCTATCTCGTATTCCAAAACATCTTTTATCTCATTCGGACCCAATCTTTGAATTTAATAAGGTGATCATTGATGCCACGAAAGATCATTGTGTTGCATATAAGCCGAATATTGCTTTCTATGAAAGTCTAGGCTCAAAAGGCTGGGATAGTCTTGGGAAAACAATAGACTACATTCCAGATACTCACTTTACTATCGCAGATGCAAAAAGAGGAGATATCGGAAATACCTCAAGACAATATGCAAAAACATTTTTTGAAACACTACGTTTTGATTCTATCACTGTCGCTCCTTATATGGGAATAGATTCGGTGAGTCCTTTTCTAGAATATGATCATAAATGGGTGATCCTATTAGCACTCACATCAAATCAAGGAAGTCAAGACTTTCAGCAATTTCAAAATGCAGAAGGAGTTCAACTTTTTGAACACGTCTTAACTCGAAGTCAAGAATGGGGGAATCCATCTAACATGATGTATGTCGTCGGAGCAACTCATCCTGAATCCTTTCAAAATATTAGACACTTAGCCAAAGAGCATTTCATTCTAGTCCCTGGAGTGGGAGCACAAGGAGGAACCGTCGGAGATGTGTGTAAATTTGGCTTGAATGATGACATCGGTTTGCTGATAAATTCATCAAGAGGAATCATTTATGCTTCTCAAGGTGAAGATTTTGGTGATTCCGCATCTATTCAAGCAAAGTCTTTAGCTGACCAAATGAAAGCATATTTCGTTTGAATATGTAGGACTCAGCTACTTAAATATCCTTTTTTTTATTATAAATTATGATCATATGATTTTGAATCATATTGAATTTATTCTAAGTATTTATAGGATTATTGATGATTTTAAGACATGTTTTGAAGGAAATTACTAAAACAATTTTATTATATATAAGATGTTACACTTATTATAATGCTTTGTTTTGTAGTGCTTTTGTAGGTGAAAGTTGTCTTTTAGTAGTATAAAATGATTTATTTGATACAACATTGTTTTTAACTTTGACTAGAGGATTCCGAAGCAAATCGACATTACTCGCTAAAGTTTTCGACGATTACAAAGAGATATCATTCGACAGAATGGTTGTACTGGAATTCAATTTTTAGTACCCCTAAACTTGAGTCCGGCTAATGTCGGACTCTTTTGATTCAAACAGATTTGTAACTTTGTCATATAAATGTACATTGATGAAGTTAATATCAATCGCTTGTCTTATAATTTGCTCATTCTTTATTGGTAAGTGTCAACCCGCCAAAAAGACAATTTCTAAGGAATCCAATATTGTCCAACTACAAAATGTTCCTTACAATATCCATTCAATTGATCATGTCATTGTCTTACCTAGAGAATTAGTAGAAGTCTCTGGCTTAGCATATAATGTGGAACAGTCTACCTTAATGGTCGTGAATGATGAAGTAGGTCACATTTACGAGTTGGATAAGGACGAAGGTTCAATTTTAACCAAGAACAAATTTGCAGATTTTGGAGATTACGAAGGGATAGAATTTTTAAACAATGACCTAATCGTGAACAGAAGCAATGGCATAATTTACTTCTATAATCAAGAGAGCAAAACCACTTATAAGATTATCCGGACTAATCTAAGTACGAAAAATAACATTGAAGGGATCACCTATGATGCTTCGAAAAATCAGATTTTACTCGCCTGCAAAGGCACACCAAACGTTCCTGGACTAATTGAAAATACAAAAGGAAAATTGATTTGTATTTATGATATTGAATCAGAGAATTTATTAGAAGAGCCTTTCATTCTGATAAAAGATAAGCAGCTAAAGAAAAGTGTCGAACAGATTTACAAAGATATTGGACTTACAGAATCACAATTAGATAATCTGAAAAATAGAGTAGAAGGATTTGCTCCGTCTGGACTAGCGATCCATCCAATTAGTGGTGATGTCTATGTCTTATCTGCACAAAAAAGTTTGCTTGTCGTCATTAACTCATTAAGAAAAATCAAACACATTCATTTTTTAGACCAAGATATGCATGTCCAACCAGAAGGTATCTGTTTCACACCAAGTGGTGATATGTATATCAGTAACGAAGGGAAAAATAGAAGTGCAAAAATATATTTTTATAAATATCAATATTAACCCAATGAAACCGTTAAAGCTACTTCTAGGATTTATTTGCATCATTAACGTTTTGCAATCTCAAAACAGTCAATATTTTCCAGCACCGAATGAATGGCTGGAGAAGCCATGCAGCTCTTCTACATTTAATTGTGACTCTTTAGATGCAGCGATTTCTTATGCGATTGCTCATGAATCTATTGCTCCTAGGGATTTAGAAGTAGCACATTATCTCAGTTTTGGAAAAGAACCATTTGGGGATGCAGTCGGACCACATAAGATGAGAGGTGGATCTACAGGATTGGTTATTCAAGATGGTTACATCGTCGCTCAATGGGGAGAGCCATCAAGGGTCGATATGACATTTAGTGTGACTAAGACATTTTTATCTTCTGTTGTCGGTGTTGCATATGATAAAGGGATGATTAGTGATGTTCATGATAAAGTGCATCCTTATATGGCGCCAGTGACATTTTATAATCCAATGCCTATTACTGATAAGGCAAATCAATTTGGAGCGAGTGAAATCTTTGAGCCATTTGCTGCTGCTCATAATTCTAAAATTACTTGGGATCATTTATTGAGACAGACGAGTGATTGGCAAGGAACTTTATGGGGCAAACCCGATTGGGCAGACAGGCCATCCAAAGTCCCGTCCGAATGGTTGACTCGGGATCGACATGAGCCTGGAAGTGTTTATAAATACAACGATGTCCGTGTGAATCTGCTGGCTCTAGCTGCAATGAATATCTGGAGAAAACCTTTACCACAAGTATTGCAAGAGCATGTCATGTCACCTATTGGCGCTTCCGCTTCATGGAGATGGCATGGATATGAAAATTCTTGGATACTTATGGATGGCCTGCCTATGCAAGTCGTAAGTGGCGGTGGACACTGGGGTGGAGGGATGTTTATCAATGCATATGATCAAGCAAGATTAGGATACCTAACCTTACATCGAGGAAACTGGGATGGAAACCAAATATTATCTGAAGACTGGGTCAATATGGCATTGACACCTGGGGTTAGAAAAACCTATGGATTTATGAATTGGTTTTTGAATACTGATAAAGAATTAATTGCAGGTGCTCCGGAGACGTCTTTTGCTCACTTAGGAGCAGGCACGAACATGGTTTATTGTGATCCAGAAAATAATCTTGTCATCGTTGCTAGATGGATTGATCGTCAAGCAATGCCTAATTTTGTAGCTAAAGTATTATCTGCTTTGGATTAAAATAAACAAATCATCAGGACAATACGTTATTTATATGAATGATAAGCTCTATATAGCTATCACAGAAACTTTAAACTTTATGGCGGAAAATCTACAGAAAAAGGCGAGGAATGTTTTCGGTGATCCATTAATCACGTGTTGCCTAGATCCATTGACAGGTTTTTATAGAAATGGAGTTTGCCAAACTGGTGCAGATGATTTTGGTACACATATCGTGTGCGCACGGCTGACTGACGAATTTTTAGAGTACAGCAAGCTAAAAGGAAATGACCTCATCACTCCAAGACCTGATCTAAACTTTCCTGGCTTAAGAGCTGGGGATCATTGGTGCTTATGTATCAGTAGATGGATCGAAGCACAAAGAGATGGTATTGCTCCTCCTATAAAATTAGAAGCTACTAATGAAAAGGCCTTAGAATATATGACACTAGAGGTTCTTGAATTATATTCGATTGCTAAGGCGAATTGAGCTCATGTCGGTAGTAGAACAAAATCAAAACCCTTAATCCGCGTCATCATGTAGCATGGTTCGAAGTGCTGCGGTAAATCTTAAGTCAAAGGCTTCATTTAACCAGATTTTTTTGTAAAAATCTTGACAAATGTATGTCATTTGAAAGTTAAAGAATCAAAATCGCTTTTTGAAAAACTCTAACTAAAAGGCATTGACTAGCTGAGATATTGAAAAATAAAAAAGAATAGCCAAGTTTTTTAATACTTAACTATTCTCTCTTGTTTTCGCCAATGGGACACCCTTGAACTAATGCACTTTTAATCAGGTATAATGTAGTTTAATTTAAATGTTCTGTCGTTACTTTTCCTTGATGAAAAGTAACCAAAAATCAATGTAAAAACAATCACTCCGCGGTTTTTACAGTGCAGCCGCCACTGAGGTCCAGATTAGTGATATACTCCAACCATAATTGTAAATTCTTATTTAATTCGTAGTCCATCCGACCTTATTTCTTAAAA
>Ga0209828_1004275_pt1 | contig 10330 bp, 9 predicted proteins | sample MaitaG_FD_187429 | JGI IMG/M metagenome (GOLD analysis project Ga0209828, IMG submission 187429) | Marine algal microbial communities from Maine, USA - Maine_Asex2 metaG (SPAdes) (version 2) | ecosystem: Host-associated > Algae > Red algae > Unclassified | place: Maine, USA | collected 2015-01-05
GACCATACGCAGTTAGTTCAGAAATTCGTTTTTGGTATGCCTCGTTATAAACCCATCCGCAGCCCATAGTGGCGAATAGTAGTAGCGAGAACCACAGGTCTCTTGGCTGGTTTAGGATAAGCCCAACTGTTGCGAATGTGAATGCTATTAACAGCACTTTGTTTAGCCAGCCGTTGGCTTTTGACCAAAGCATTGCTAAACAACCAACTGCTAGTGCTAGCGGAATGATCATTGATTTGTTTAATGACTGCGGATTTGTCACAAACGTTGGGTGGATCAGTAATCCGAGGCTCGCACTGCCAACTAAACACATTATTGTGGATTTGCTAGCTGTTTTTGTTAGCCCTGTTAGTAGCAGCATTGTGATGAATGTGTAGAAAACTATTTCGTATGCGAGACTCCAGGCTGCTCCAATGATGTGTGGTGTTCCTAAAAATTCTTGAACCATTGTTAGGTTAACTATGAAGTTTCTTGGTACTTCGCTGTTGAATGCTGCTGAGGTTGGGTACAAGCCCATTTTATTAAAAGCTAAAGCTCCAAATAATACAAACCAGTAGATTGGGAATAGTCGGAAAGCTCGGCCTATCCAAAAGCTTATAGCACTTTTTTCTCTTTTTAAAGATAGCGGGATTACAAATCCGCTTAGCATGAAGAACACAAACACGCCCCAAGCCCCTGGACGGATTATCACATGTGAGAATTCTTTATAGGCTGGCCACAAAAGTTCGGCTGAGTGTTGTAGTAAAACTGCCATAGCCGCAATGCCACGTAGAGCATCTAGAAACTCGAGGCGTTTTTTAGGCGGTATCTGGCTCTTCTTTTCAAGTACAATTTGGCGGTTCATTAATTCTTTTCAAATACCGCCAGGCAATAAAGATCTTAGCTCATAGAAATATTAGTTGAGTGATTTAATTGAAACAGAGCATACATAATATTGCTTTTTGTATAGTCTCACCTTGCCAAGAGTTTCTCTATCCGCCATTATTCAATTATATAGGCTCTGCTCAATAAGCGATTATGATTTGTTTCAATCAACAAAATAGTTTAATTACTCAGAGGTGCACTTGTATAGGCTTACAGCCCACGCCCTAGCTCAGGGGCGTAAGGAACCAAAGTTGAATCCTGAGAAACTAAAGGATCCATAGTTGCGTTAGATCCAAAGTATTTTTGTAGTGTTTGCGCTCCTCATCCATTAGAACTAGTCGTCATTGGAGAATGCAACAAAATTGGTTCTGAGGAATCTGAATTTGTATCTTTCCAAAATACATCTATTCGATAATGCTTCTTTAAAACATCAAGTGCTTCTAACCAAATTTTTGCTTGTTCCCTGTTATCTTCAATGGGTCCATTTGAGTTGAAGAGCACGTTTATGTTTCGATTATCCGAACTAATTTCAACTTGAGTAAATCCGAGTGCAGGATGAATATTATTACGTAAAAATTCCTGAATTTCGTATATTAATTGTTCAGCACCAATTGCTTTAGACCTAAGTTCTGGAAATCTTTGGAATAAACAACTTCTTGCTTATTCCGAATTCTTTGAGGTAGACCTTCAGGCATGGCTCGGTCAGCTATGCTTTCTTTAACGTCATAACGAATTTGAATTGGATGGCTTTTTTCGCTAAATATTTTTACGAACTCATACCATCCAATCAAGGTGCAAAGGTGTTCATAGCTGTTTGAATCAATTGCATAGATAAAGGTTTGCATGTCTTCAGTTTTGTGAATCCCTAGAAAACTTGGGGGCTCTGGTTCAGATGTTTCAATCTGTATAATTCCAAGCGTTTCTGTTGAGACTTGCTTAAGTGCTTGTTGAATCCTTTCATCCATTGATATATCCGCCATGGCCCTAATTATATCGCATTCGTAAATAAATCAATTTTAATGTTTTATTTCCATTAACGAAATAGTTTTGTGCCTAGACGAGTTGTTAAATGCAGGGTAGTTTATTCCTGCATCGTTAAAGGGGCTCATTTCAGTGACAGCTACAGAGAATCCATCAGGAAAAATTATTGCAAAAGTTGATCGTAAGGAAGTTTTTTTAGAACTCACAAAAAGTATTTGCCCGGTCTGTAAATGTGTTGTAGATGCTGAAATAAACGCACGAGATAACAAAATTTTTCTTTCGAAGACTTGTAAAGAGCACGGCTTTTTTGAGGCTCTACTCTATGGCGACGCTGAAATGTACATGGATTCGCTCAAATACAATAAGCCTGGAACGATCCCTGTCGAAACCCAAACTGAAGTGGTTGACGGCTGTCCACTAGATTGCGGCTTGTGCCCAGATCATAAACAGCACGCGTGTGTAGGGTTAATTGAGGTTAACAGTGATTGTAATTTGGATTGTCCAATTTGTTTTGCTGATTCGGGTCACCAACCGGATGGTTTTTCATTAACTCATGAACAGGTAGCTGTTGGGTTAAAAACTTTTGTTGATTCAGAAGGTGGCGAAGCTGAAATGCTTATGCTTTCTGGTGGCGAACCTACAATACATCCACATATTTTAGATTTCATAGATATGGCTTTAGAAGCCAATGTTAAACATGTAATCTTAAACACCAACGGAATTAAAATTGCTAAGAATAAAGCCTTTTGTAAACAGCTAGCTGAACGTGAAGTTGGCATTTACCTTCAGTTCGATGGTTTCGAATTAGAAACCCACATGCAGATCCGTGGTAGAGATTTAAGAAATATTAAACAGGAAGCTTTAGATAACTGCGCCGAGGTTGGCTTAAAAGTTATGGTCACCGCTGCTATCGAAAAAGGTTTAAATGATCATGAAATAGGTGCGATAGTTGAACACGGTGTGAATCATCCGGCAGTTGTTGGTGCTATGTTTCAGCCTGTTACTCACGCTGGCCGCATGATTGAGTTTGATCCACTAGATCGTATGACTAACTCTGATGTAATCCACGCTATGGCAGATCAGATGCCAAAGTGGTTCCGCAAAGACGATTTTTTCCCGGTGCCGTGTTGTTTCCCAACTTGTCGAAGTATTACATACGCTTTGATTGATAAAGATGAGAAGACTGGTGAAGATAACGTATTGCCGCTTTCTCGTTTGTTTAATCCGGGAGATCATCTTGATTATTTAGCAAACCGTGTTTACCCGGACGATCAATTACGTAATTCGTTAGAGAAACTTTTTTCGGCTTCAGCGTCAGCGTCGCATTCAACTACTTTGGCTGAGATCGAATGTGTTTCGTGTGGTATTGATATGCACGAAGTTGCTGACGATATTCAAGACAAACTATTTATGATAGTTGTTCAAGACTTTCAGGATCCTTACACGTTAAATGTTAAGGCGTTAATGAAGTGTTGTGTTGAACAAATTACGCCTGATGGCAGACTGATTCCGTTTTGTGCTTATAACTCGGTTGGTTATAGAGAAGAGATTCGTGAGCAGCTATCGGGGGCGAAACTTCACGATTATGTTCCTAATGCTTCAGAACTTATGGATGACCTGGTTGTTACAGAGTATGGATCTAAAGCTCACAAAGATGACCCAGTTGTAACTGAAGTCACAATAGAAATGGGCAAGCCTAGGCACAAGCCAAAAAAACAAACTAATGTTGGCGAAAAGCTCAGGTAGAGAAACAAATCCTTTAGGATCTTCGTATGAATCCAGATATTAGTAGCTCAGAACTAGAAGCTGATGAAATTAAATCTTGTTGTGCAACTATGTATGAATCAGATTTAGTTAAGGTTCTGCTGGGTGAAAGTTACCATCCAGGTGGTTTGGCTTTAACTCGTAAATTGATTAATGCCGCAAATGTTCGCCCTGGGTCCTATGTGCTAGATGTTGCTAGCGGTCCTGGGACCACAACTTCTGTTCTTGCTCAAGACTTCTCAGCCAGAGTAGTTGGTGTTGATTTAGGAGAACTAACAATTGCTAAGGCTAAAGAAAAAGCTGAAGCTGCTGGGTTATCAAACCGTGTTGAATTTATTGTTGGCGATGCAGAAAAGCTGCCGCTCGAAAGTTCTATATTCGATGTTGCAGTATGTGAATGTGCTTTTTGTACCTTCCCAGATAAACAAACAGCTGCAAATGAAATGGCCAGGGTACTTAAGCCTGGTGGTAGGGTAGCGCTTTCAGACATTGTTCTTGAACAAGACAAAATCGGTAACTCTTTAAAAACATTAGCTGGATGGGTTGCGTGTTTAGCTGATGCTCGTCCCCAAGAACAGTACGTTAAGTATTTAGAAAAAGCTGGCTTAACGGTTAAAACTGTTGAGCGCCACGATTATGCTTTATCCGAAATGATTGATGCTATAGAAGCCAGAATTACAGCGTTAAAAATGGTTAATCAGCTGCCAACTGATCTAGATATTGAATTAACCAATCAAATGATCTTAGAAGCCAGACAAGCTATTGACCAAGCAGCAGCAGGTTATGTAACGATTCTTGCAACTAAATAATCTTAGAATAGTTGTGAAAGATTATTGATTTGCTGGACATATACTTATTATGTCAGCTATATCTATTTCAAGAAATGCTTCATCAATCACTGCAAGGCCTGTTATGACTAATAACTCATCTCCAGAGATAGCTTATGCAAAAGTGTTTGAAACAAACTTTAAGCCGGTCAACGCTTATGTTCGAAGGCGTGTTGTCTCTTTGAATACTGCTGATGATGCTGTTAACGAAGTTTTTTTGGTTGCGTGGCGTCGCTGGGATGAAATTAGCTCAATGGAAAACCCATTACCTTGGCTGTACAGAGTTGCATGCAACGTTGTGCGCAACGCTCACCGGTCACAGAATAGGCATTTACGTCTGGTCGATAAAATTAAGGCTCAGCCAGAAATAAACGTCAGCGAATATTTGAACGATGATGCTTCAGGAGAATTAGGGGCCGCCCTATCCAAATTGTCAGAAGAAGATCAAGAACTATTACTTTTAGTGGCTTGGGAAGGCTTGAGTCATGCTGAGTTATCCGTTGCCTTGGGATGTAGTGTAAATGCGGTTGGATTACGTGTCCATAGAGCAAAAGGTCGGCTATCTAAAGCAATGGACAAAATATCAAATAAAAATAGTACAAACAATGAAAGATCAGGAGCGGTTGTGGACATAAACAGTCGTAAGGCAAAACAAGTAGATTCTAATGTGAAAGGATTCTCAAATGAATGACAATAACAAGTCTCAGAAAATAAATGAACTCATGCAAAATTTGAGTAATTCCAACCCTATAGAAGTTGCGGCTATGCCTTCATCATCCACCGAAAAAGCTCAAACCCAATTGAAAGAAATTCTAATGGCTAATAATGAAAAAATAAATATTGGTAGCGATCCTGCATCGTTCCAAAAATATAGTGAAAATAAAGGAACCTATAAACAAGGTAAATCTAAAATCTTTATGGTGGCAGCGGCCGCTTGCTTGGCATTCATTTTAGCAACTGTTTTTGTGGTAGCTCCATTCGGAACTGATTCTGCAGTAGCGGCTGTACAAAATGCTGCTGAAAAGGCTCGTAAAGCAGGTTCTGGCCGAGTAGATATATCTATAGGTGAACTTGCAGCTGATGAAGCTAGTTTAAGTGTCTTATTTGAGTCAGGCGATTTGGCTATTACCAATGTGCGTGAAGGCGAAGAATCTTTAGAAGAGCAAGCTCTATTCATTGATGGCGTTGCTTATGCTTACTCTGAAGGTGAATGGATAGGTCTTAATGTTCCAGATGCGCTTGATGGCGTAGTTGAACAAGTGATTGGTAAATACGTTAATCCTCAAAGCGTGTTTGAGATTATCGAAGGTATCTCTGAAGCTGAAGACCTTGGCGAAAAAACTATTGATGGTAAAACTTATTCACATTTCAAAACCGAAGCAGATTTTTCTGACCTAAACCTGGACGCTTTAGGTCTTGGAGATCTAGCCAGTGGATCTCCTTTGGATAGTCGTGAGCAGATACCTGAAGAAGATGGGACTCTAGATCTAGATGTTTACATTGATGAAGATGGTGTTCTATCAATTGTTGATTTAACAGCTGAATCCGAAGGAGAACAAGTTATGGCAACAATAGCATTTTCTGAACTTGGAAGCGATCAGCCGATAGAAGCTCCAGCTAATGTTGAAGTAATTGATCTTGAATCAATGCTAGGTGCTGACTCAGCGGAACTTGAAGCATTATTAAATGGAGTTCTAGCTGAAGAAGGCATCGAGCTTGATGAAGCAAGCTTCGAAGGCTTAAACACCTAAATACCGTAATCCTCGAGTCATCGGGGATCTCAGGCTTAGGTAATGCTCCCACTTTGTCCGTTAACGTGACGTGGGAATGACAAGGTCAAAGGAAACCTCCCAATTTGGGGGGTTTTTTTGTTTTTAGGTTTGAAGAAGTAAATGTTAGATAGGCTAACTAATGGAAAGTTAAGGTAATGACAGATATAGGTAAGCCAGGCCAAATCAATGGCGCACATGCAGTAATAAAAAGTCTTGAAGAAGAAGGCGTCGAAATTATTTTCGGGTATCCAGGTGGAGCCATTCTTCCTGTCTACGACCCTCTGATAGATACTAAAATTCGTCACGTGTTAGTCCGTCACGAACAGGGTGCTGGCCATATGGCTGAAGGTTACGCACACGCAACTGGTAAACCTGGTGTTTGTATGGTTACTAGTGGACCTGCGGCTACAAATGTTGTTACAGCTTTGGCTGATGCTTATTTAGATTCTGTGCCAATGGTTTGTATAACTGGTCAAGTTGCTTTGGCATCAATTGGCACTGATGCTTTCCAAGAGTGTGACACTACAGGTATCACCCGTTCGATTACTAAACACAATTACTTGGTTACTAAAGCTGAAGATATTCCAAGAGTAATTCACGAGGCATTCCATTTGGCTACTACTGGTAGACCTGGTCCAGTTCTGATTGATATTCCTAAGAGTATTGTTGCTCATAACAATCCAGACTCGTATTTTGACTGGTATTACCCTGACACTGTTACTTTGCCAGGGTACAGCCCCAACATAACTCCGGAAGAAAGCTCAATCAACGAAGCAATTGAGCTTATGTGTGAAGCTAGCCGTCCAGTTCTTTATGTTGGTGGCGGTGTTTTAAAGGCTCGAGGAGCCAAGCAGCTATTAGAACTTGCAGAGATGAGTAACATTCCTGTTGTCACAACGTTGATGGCCAGGGGAGCGTTCCCAGACAGCCACGAACTTTGTCTTGGTATGCCGGGCATGCACGGAAACTACACTGCAATTACTGCCATACAAAAAAGTGATGTTTTGATTGCTATGGGTAGCCGTTTTGATGACCGGGTTACTGGTAAGGTAGATGCATTTGCTCCTGAAGCAAAAGTTATCCATGTAGATATTGACCCTGCTGAGCACGGTAAAATTCGAAACCCTGATATCTCGATAGTTGGCGATTGCGCTGTTGCTATGGACATGATGTTGGCTGGTTTTAAAGCTAAAGGCGGAGCGGCAGCCTTTGCTGATCACAGCGAATGGATCCAGCAGGTTTCTGATTGGCAGACCCAGTATCCGTTAACATATATTCAATCTGAGCCCGGTGAGTATCTAAAACCACAGTACGTAATTGAACAATTGCGTGATGCATGTCCTGCTGACACTATTGTTACCGCAGGCGTGGGCCAGCACCAAATGTGGGCTAGTCAGTACTGGAATTTTGATCACCCTTATACGTGGATTAACTCTGGTGGGTTAGGAACGATGGGCTTTTCAATTCCTGCAGCTATTGGAGCTAAAGCAGCTATGCCTGATCGTATGGTTTGGTCAATTGATGGTGACGGCTGTTTTCAGATGACGGCTCAAGAATTAATTACTGCAACTGCAGAGAACATTCCTATCAAAGTAGCATTAATAAACAATGCTTATTTAGGTATGGTCCGCCAATGGCAAGAACTTTTCTATGATGAACGCTTTTCTCAAGTTCACTTTGGGCACGACATGCCAGATTATGTTAAATGGGCCGAGTCTATGGGCTGCGCAGCCTTCAAGGTCGAAGAGTCTAGCGATGTTAGAGCAGTGATAGAAAAAGCCAATCAAATTAATGACCGCCCAGTTGTTATAGATTTCAGATGTATTAGCGAAGAAAAAGTTTATCCAATGGTTACAGCCGGTGGATCAAATGACAATGTTATAGTTCATCCATCTCAAAGAGGAGAAGATTCATGACAGCTACAATTACTCATCAAACAATTGCTGTATTAGTAGAAAATAAAGCTGGTGTACTAGCGCGTGTAGCCGATCTGTTTGCCCGTCGTGGTTATAATATTTTATCTTTAGTTGTTGCTCCTACAAGAGATCATAGGTTTAGTCGAATTACAATAGTTGTTGATTCTGAAACCTCATCAATTGATCAAGTTGTCAAGCAGTTGTTTAAATTGATCAATGTTGTAGAGATTCAAGAACTCTCTGCTGAAACTTCAATTGAACGCGAACTTTTGATAGCCACTGTCGAAGTACCCGTAGATCGAAAAGCTGAGCTGAGTCAAATTGTTGATGAGTATTATGGCAAAGTTTTATCAGATGCTGAAGGTCAACTAACTATAAGTATTGAGGCTGGCCCAAATAAGATTCAAGAATTTGAAGATTTAATTGAACAATTTAAGGTTGTTTACCTTCAAAGATCAGGTCGTATTGCTTTGCCAAAAATTGGGAGAAGCATTCCAAAACACACTGCAAACTAAAAACGTCATTCCCGGCCCCCAACTCGAAGAGTTGGCGAATGGGAATCTAAACAAAACGTCATTCCCGGCCCCCAACTCGAAGAGTTGGCGAATGGGAATCTAAACAAAACGTCATTCCCGGCTCCGATCGGGAATCTAAACTAAGGAGAATAACAATGGCAAATATTTATTACGAGAAAGATGTAGACAAGTCAGCGCTAGCTAATCGTAAAGTCGCAATTCTTGGTTACGGTTCACAAGGTCATGCTCATGCGTTGAACTTAAAAGAATCAGGAATTGATGTCAGGGTAGGACTACGGGATGGATCTGCTTCTGCTGCTAAAGCCCAAGAAGCAGGCTTAAAGGTTGCTTCAATTGCTGATGCTACCGCTGAAGCTGACCTAGTTATGATGCTTATTCCAGATACTGAGATGGCAGATAACTACGCTGAACATATTGCTCCAAACCTTAACGAGGGTGACGCACTATTTTTTGCACACGGCTTTAACATCCGATTCGGTCTAATCGAACCAGCAGCAGGTGTTGATGTTTGTATGGTTGCTCCTAAAGGGCCAGGCCACTTGGTTCGCAGAACTTACACAGAAGGCGGCGGAGTCCCTGCGCTGATCGCTGTAGAACAAGATGCAACTGGATCAGCTAAAGCTTTGGCATTAGCTTATGCTGACGCTATTGGTGGTGCTCGAGCTGGTGTAATTGAAACTACATTCACAGAAGAAACCGAAACCGATCTTTTTGGTGAACAAGCAGTACTTTGCGGTGGAACTACAGCATTGGTTCAAGCAGGTTTTGAGACTTTGGTTGACGCTGGTTACCAGCCAGAAGTTGCTTACTTTGAATGCTTACACGAACTTAAACTAATTGTAGATTTGATGTACGAAGAGGGTATTGCCGGAATGCGATATTCTGTAAGCGATACTGCTGAATACGGTGACCTCACTCGTGGACCAAGAATAGTTAACGATGCCACTAAGGCAGAGATGAAGGCAATCTTAGATGAAATTCAGACTGGTAAGTTTGCAGATGAATGGGTTGCTGAATCTAAATCTGGTCGTGGTAACTTTATGAAGCTTGAAGCTGCAGGTCACGACCACCCAGTTGAAAAAGTTGGTAAAGAACTTAGAGCCATGATGCCATGGATATCTCAAGGCAAAGATTCTGTTCGAGATACTTCAGGTGGTCAAGGATAAAGTCTTTTAGATTCCCTGATCATACGGGCGTGCCCGCATTGACTGGGGATCTTTCCTTGTCGTCCTCATACGGGCGTGCCCGCATGGTCTGGGGATCTTTCATGTCCTTCGTCGTCCTCATACGGGCGTGCCCGCATGGTCTGGGGATCTTTTATGTCCTTCGTCGTCCTCATACGGGCGTGCCCGCATGGTCTGGGGATCTTTTATGTCCCTCGTCATCCTCATACGGGCGTGCCCGCATGGTCTGGGGATCTTTTATGTCCCTCGTCATCCTCAAACGGGCGTGCCCGCATTGACTGGGGATCTTTCATGTCCCTCGTCATCCTCAAACGGGCGTGCCCGCATTGACTGGGGATCTTTCACGTCCCTCGTCATCCTCAGCTTGACTGGGGATCTTTCATCGAAGATGATTCGAGCATCAAAGCCTGCTCTAAATCAGATTTGTTTATTTGGTCGAAAATCGATTTACCTAAGAGCTGCCCGAGTGTGGTTCTTCGATATAGG
>Ga0209828_1004279_pt1 | contig 10324 bp, 6 predicted proteins | sample MaitaG_FD_187429 | JGI IMG/M metagenome (GOLD analysis project Ga0209828, IMG submission 187429) | Marine algal microbial communities from Maine, USA - Maine_Asex2 metaG (SPAdes) (version 2) | ecosystem: Host-associated > Algae > Red algae > Unclassified | place: Maine, USA | collected 2015-01-05
ACTTAATTAAGCTCTATGAAGAAAAATCTTCTGATAAAACAGTCGCTGATTTATATCCTAAAGTTCTGGAATGGGCAATAGAATTTAAAGAGTCAAAAGGCAAATAGAGGGGATACTGCCTATAACATAATTCAGAATAAAAACAATCATACATTTTAATGACCGCTATGTTTAAATATATTCCTTATTATATTCAAGTTGTATTTTTAGTTTTCATAATCGCAGCATGTTCAGAACCATATACTAAAGAGGCTGGTTTTTCATCATTCGCAAAAGTTTATGGCTATGTAAAATACTTTCATCCTAGTGATGAAGCTTCAAAAATTAATTGGGATCAATTTGCCGTTTATGGTGCTCAGGAAATCAATAAATGCTCAAATAAGCAGGAACTTATAGCTTGTCTAAATAAAATATTTAGACCTATTGCTCCATCAGTAAAATTTACAAATGCTAAAATAAATGGTCTCGTAAATCAAATAACACCCTCAAATTTGGATTCATCCTATAGAAAAACCTTCTGGCAACATAAATCATTGCAATTTTATACTAAACTAGCTGCTACATCTTATAAAAGTAAAAGATATAACAGAGTAAAAAATGATACTTTACTATTTAATAGAGTCTTAGAATTTGGTGAAGCTACAAATTGTGAATTAACTAAAGGGGTTTTCTGTAATATCCCTTTAGTCCTTTATTGTAATGATAGATCTACATATCCAGCTAGCGACAAAGAGATATTTGAGCTATTTAAAAAGCAGATAGAAGATCTTTCTCAAGACGCAAAAGATTTAGAAGTTCGAATTGCAAATGCAATAATTGTTTACTCAACCATTAAACACTTTTATCCTTATTTTGATGAGCTAAAAGATTTGAAATGGGATGATAAATTGAATATTGCATTGGGTCAAAGTCTAAGAGATACATCAATTAGCATGCATTGCAAAACTATATCAGAATTTACCTCACATCTTCAAGACGGACATATCGGATATTTTAATGTAGAAAATCAAGTGTACAATAATCCTCCTATTCATTTAGATTATATAGAAGATAAATTCATAGTGACAGATATTTTGGACGAATTTACTCAATTCAGATTAGGTGATCAAATTACACATATTAACAATATTCCAATTCTTGATTATTTTGATGAAAGGAAAAAATATGTATCTGCGTCTACAGAGCAAAGTCATATCTACAAAACTAATAGGACTTTACTAAGTGGTAATTACAATTCAATTGTAACTTTAAAAATAGAAGGTAAAGACAATTCCGTACGAAGAAATTTGGGAGTTTATAACGCAACATCAGGTCAACCTATGCACTATCAAATTGACTCCAGTATCTATTTTGTAAATCTTAATACGATTGAAATGGATTCATTGATTGAATTATTACCATCATTAGCAGAAGCCGCAAATATAATTTTTGATCTTAGATTTTACCCTAACAAAAACTCTGATATTTTAGAGTATCTAATACACAAAAAGATAAGCCCTAAATGGATGAGAATTGCTGAAATAACGCACCCTGATCAGCAACAACCGATTAGTTTTAGTCAATATGGATGGGCTCTTGAACCTAAGAAACCAACCTTAAGTGAAAAGAATATTTTTTTTCTAAGTGACGTAAGTGGGCAGAGTTATACAGAGTCTGTACTTGGCTATGTAAAATCACATAATTTAGGCACTATAGTTGGCCAACCTACAGCAGGAATTAATGGAAATATTATTGATTTTAGTCTTGTCGGTAATCTATATACTGGTAGATTTACAGGAATGAAAGTGGTCAATCATGACCAATCTAAATTTTTTGGAATTGGAATAAAGCCTGATGTATATGTGCATAAGACCATTAAAGGGATTAAAGAAGAAAGAGATGAATATTTGGAAAGAGCTGTTGAGTTAATAAAAATGGACTACCGATAACACACGTTTCCATCGCATATCTCTGCGCTCCGCTTGAGAGACGCGAGGTACCGCGAGTCCGTTATGAGCAAGTAAAATATAAAAATATGAAAATCTTAGTAAGCACATTTTTATCATTATTAGTTATTGGCTGTAATCAAACAGGTAGTAAAAAAACGCAGAAGTCTTTTCTTAGTCCAGTAACAATAGACAAAATTGCTAAAAACCTCTTAAATGATACACTAATTAATGCCCTCTCAATAGGTATCTATTACAAAGAAGATACATTAACAAGACATTATGGTGAACTGGATAAATTAGAAAATAATATACCTTCAAATGAAACAATTTATGAAATAGCTTCTGTTACAAAAACCTTCGTAGGAGTTTTAATTGCTCAAGCAGAAATGGAAGGAAAGTTGTCTCTTGAAGATGATATTAGGAAGTACTTAGTGGCCAAGTACGAAAACTTGGAATACAACGGTAATCCAATTAGAATTAGACATCTACTTACCCACACAAGTGAGTTACCAAAATTTCTTCCAGAAAGCATTAATGAACTATTTAATGAAGTAAATGATGACCTTCCTTTTCGAATTGCTGAAGTTGAAAATAACTATTCAAAATCAAAGTTTCTTGAAGATTTAAAGAAAGTAATAATAGATTCCATACCTGGAACGAGATTTTCTTACTCAAATGCAGATACAGAGTTAGCCGCTTTTATATTAGAAAAGGTATATGATAAACCATTCGATTCAATTTTGGAAGAAAAAATATGCTCGCCTTTTATGATGCCAAATACTAAAATAAACTTAAGTGAAAGTCAGAAAATAAGACTTGCAAATGGGTATTGTAAAAATGGAATAAAAGCTCCACATATGAGCACTAAACTTTGGGGAGCATCAGGGGCAGGTAAATCAACAATTCCTGATTTGATTAACTACATGAAATTCCAATTAGACGAGTCAAACGAAGTAATTCATAAAACTCATCAAACGCTTTATAATAATGAGATAATTTATGGCGACCCAAATAACGAATTAGGCTATTTTTGGATCCTTAATAAAGACGAAGATTTTGGTAAAAGTATAAGTCATCACGGTGGAGCTTTTGGAACACAAAATTGGTTAATTCTGTATCCAAAAGAAAATTTTGGTATTACGATTATTTCGAATCAAGGAGATTGGCAAACTGCAGGAAAACTGTTGAATGTCGTAAATAATATACTTGTAGAAATTAAAAAAAGCGCATAACATTAAGTAAGACAGCATATCGTCTCCTTAGTCGCCGAGACGCGACATATCATTGACCTTTACCATTCAGCAAAATGAAATTAAATTAGAAACAGTTAAAACATATCATGAATAAATTATTAGCCTTAATTATTCTTAGTGTACTTGTATTTTCATGTCAATCAAATACTAGCGAATCAAATATAGTAAGTCCAACTTCTAAAAAACCTCATTTAGTAGGACTAACACTTGCTCCATCAAAAATTATAAGTGAGCAAAATGTGCCACTAGATGGTGTGCGTATACCTATATACAATCATAATGGTAAAAAAGTGGAACAAATGGAAATGTTAAGTCTAATGGTAACAGGAAAGTATGCCATTGAATTCTATATGGATAGTAATAGAGAAATCAAACTAATCTCATTGCGTGAAGGAACAAAAGAGGAGGTAAAATCAAATGAAAAGGAGCTAATGCCAAATGAGCTAGTTGGAAGTAAAGCCTGGTCTTTTGAAGTAAAAGATTTGGAAGCTAAAGCCTATTCTCTTGAAAAACTAAAAGGAAAAGTAATTGTAATGAATCATTGGTTTGTAGAATGCAAACCTTGTATAATGGAAATGCCAGAACTAAATAGATTAGTACAGAAATACAAAAATAATGAAGTAGTATTTATTGGTGTATCTAGAAGTAGCAAGAAAGAAATAGAATCTTTTCTTGAGACAAATAGTTTTGATTATTCAATTATTCCTGACGCTAAGCATGTTTCTGATACTTTTCAAGTAAGCAATTTTCCTACTAATATAGTGATTGACAAAGAAGGTAAAATAGCCTACTATAATACCGGTTTAAATTCTCAAACTATTAGACATATAGACGAAACGATTCAATCAATTTTGAATTAAAACTGCCGAACTGCTAACATGAGGCTCCAGTCTAACTCTTTACGATCTGATTCACGATCTTCCAGCAATGTTTATTCATTTGTCTGATTATAGAAGGATAAACTTAATTTAAAGTCACGTAATATTTATTCAGTTTATTAGTCTATATCCCCGTATATAGAATTTAAATAAACACCTTCTTGCGGGTGCAAGGTGTTTACATAAATTCTTTTGGCCTAAGGAAAAAAATAGCCTGAATTATTTGTTTTTTCACATAGAAGTAAGTGGATTACTTTTCTGGGATAGTTTTGTTCAACAATCGTATAGCACCTAATCGCTCTCTCGCTCTCTCGCGAACGCGCGAATTCCAAAAGTTAGAAAGAGGCATTGCGTGAAGGATAGTAAGGGCACGCAGAGCGTGGTCGTGGCGTAGCCAGGACGGAACCCCTGAATAGCCTGGTCCTCTGCTTGCAGAGGATACGCCCAAATTATCCTGATAAAATGGGTAAAATGTCCCCACGAGGGGAAAGAGGAATTATCTTAGAATTGGCGATTATTCACTATCTTTCGGGCAATAAACCCATGGATATGAAGTTATTATCGATCCTTACAGCATGCATTCTCAGTTTTTCTTGTTTCGCAGGTATTTATTGTCCTGATGATCTGGAGCTGGGGTGTGATATGGACTTTACAAATACGGCAATGACAGGTGTAGCGACTACGGCTGGTCAGTACTCTAGCTTTACACCGAAATATATTGATTGGGTGGATAATGGGCACTGTGGCGCTGGGACTATTATGAGAAGTTGGTATGTAGATATAAATCATAATAATGAAATAGATGATTACGAGCCGCAGTGTACACAGACGATTACGTTAACGGATATTGTGAGTACGATAGATGTACAATTTCCGGATGATATCTATTTGAATTGTGGAGATGAGGTTCCTTCTTCGTCGCCTACGTGGACAGCGGGCCCATGTGATTTGATGGCGTATAGTTTTGACGATGTGGAGTTGACGATAGGTGAAGGTGCTTGTACAAAAATAATACGCGAGTTTACAGTAATAAATTGGTGCGATTATGAGACAGGCGGTACAGATGGTCTGTGGGAGCATTCGCAATTTATATTATTTGAAGATACGGAAAAACCTGTTCTAATATCGTGTGAAGATGTGGAGCTTTCTACAGAAACATGCGAGGGAACATTTACAATAAGCAATAGTGCAACAGATACTGGATTTTGTATTTCGGAATCTATCCGATGGGATGTACACATAGATCTCTGGGGCGATGGGACTATAGATTATGTGTATGGAACTGCAGAGACGGGGATCTTTAATATTCCAGCAACTAGTAACAATGAAGAAGTAACAATTACGTTGCCTGAGCAGGTAAAGAAGGGGCACCATAAGGTGGATTGGAAGATAAATGATGGTTGTGGGAATGTAACTTCATGTAAAATAGGCGTACACATGCTGGATACAAAAGCGCCGACTCCGTTTTGTCACATCATAGCATATACAGCGCTCATGGAACCTACGGGGACATTGGAGGTGGCAGCATCTTCACTGGTGCTTAAGTCTACGGATAACTGTACACCTGATGATCAGATTACGTATTCGTTTAGTGCAGATCCTGCGGATTCTTTGCGTCAGTTTGATTGCTCTAATTTTGGGTTTCAATTTTTCCAAGTACATGCGATTGATAGTTACGGGAATGCAGATTATTGTAGTGTGTTTATGTTGATCTTTGATAATCTGAATTCATGTAATTTCCGTGTAGATTTTGCGGGAAGGGTTGCAGATATAAATGGAGAAGGACTAGCTGATGCAAATTTGGCATTTTACAACGAAACAGATATGATGGCAGAAGTGCTCTCAGATACGGACGGAATATATGCATTCTCAGGATTGGATCTAGAGCAAGATATGTTTCTAAAGCCAAGTTTTCAGGGGCAAACTAAAGAGGATATTACCGTAGCAGATCTTGTAGTTTTACGTAGATATATTTTGGGGCAAAAGGAGTTTAATGCTATAGAAAGAGAATTGGCAGATTTGAACGGAGATGGTGACGTGTCTGCAATGGATCTATTAGAATTGCGAGATTATATTTTAGATGAAGATATCCATTACCCATATGCATTTGCAAGTTGGATAGAGCAGGATACTGCGTACAGAATGTATGAGAGCTTTCCGCTTGAGGAGTTGGTTGTTGAAGAAGAGATTTACGCATTGCAGAAAGGGAATTTAAGTGCCAATTATGTGGATAATCAATGGTCTGTGGAAGCAAAACCAAGACAGCAACGGTATCTGGATTATAGAATAGAAGACGGCAAAGCCATGTTTAGCCTAGATATAGATTTTGATCTGCAGGCATTGCAATGTGGTTTAAACCATGCTAGAAAAGCGTTTAATTCATCAGCTTTAGAAGTGAGTGCAGGAAGTGTGACGGGGAATGACCAAGAGTTCAAACTCATGTGGCATACAGATTATGCAAAGGATGTCGAGGATGCAATTCTCTTTACTGTAGATCTAGGAGCATCAGATTTTGTAAATTTCACAGACAAGTTCTCTGCATATGCGTACGATGCAGCACTAAACGAATATAGTCTCGTTCTACGTGATCTCACGGAAGCACCAAGACCCCTTATTTATCAAAAAGCTGGGGAGTTAATAGTGGAACATGTGGATGGAATAACTGTTCAGATTCTAGATTTACAAGGAAGATTGCTTTCTAAAATAGCGCTTCGAGAAGGCTTTGCTAAACTATCAACGGCTACTTTTACGAGCGGTATTTATCTTGTAAAAATTGGGAATAGAACAGAGAAGGTTTTTATCAAGTAATTGTCATTGCAATCCGCTTACTCAGAAATACGATTTTGGTAAAAGCAAGGAATTCGTCTGTTTACGAAAGTACATACCTGTCCAAAAAGCCTATTTGGATTTAAGTAGACCTTTGGTTATATTCATTTACTCTTAAATGAATAAACATGAGATTACAAATTCTTTTCTTTCTATGCATGTGCTCTGCACTAACTGCCCAGGACCCGTACCATACAAGTATTTTGGAGAACTTAAATACGCTATATGGTTTAGAGGGAGGTTTATTTCTTTTCGGAGAGACGGAACAGGAGCTCGTAAGTAATTCATATGAATACGGGAACATCGAAGTGACCGATGTGAGTATATCTGATCGAGATTTTGCATTAAGCAAGCATATAAATGTAGTTACTCCAGGAAACAATGCATGGGATGCAGGAATGGGGACCTGTTCGCAAAGAAGTATAAGCCAAGATGATCTTATACTTTTGAGTTTTTGGGCAAAACACGAATCGGTAAGTTCACAAATATTTGTGTTTGCAGAAGAGTCATCAAGTTTTGAAAAGGAGTTTTATTTTCCGCTGATTTTGACGCCGGATTGGACACAGTATTTTGTAGTTTTTAAATCAACGAAAAATTTCAATATTGGAGAGCTAAAGGCAGGATTCCATCTTGCCACGATGACTCAAGAAATAGATATTGCTGGATTAACAGCTTTAAATTACGAAGATGCATATGACATAAACGATCTTCCATCGAGCTTTTCACCATTTGACTATGAGGGGAGTGATCCAGATGCGCCGTGGAGAGCAATTGCGGATGCGCGTATTGAGAATATTAGAAAGTCAGATCTGACAGTGTCTGTTGTGGACAACGACGGTAATCCTATAAATAATGCAATTGTAGAAATAGAAATGTTGCAGCATGATTTTGGTTTTGGTTCGGCCTTAGTGATGTGCCGTTTTCCGGGTAATAACTGTTACGATGCGACGTATGTTGAAAAGATGTTGGATCTGGATGGAGAAGGGCATGGGTTTAATGCGTGTGTAAATGAAAATGCATTAAAGTGGAGAGGTTGGGAAAATAACTGGTTAGGAACCAAGGAAGAAGTTGTAGATGGATTTGAATGGTTGACTGATCAAGGAATTACGATGCGCGGGCATAATTTATTTTGGCCTGGCAGTGATTTCTTGCCAGATGATATGAATAATAATCTGGATGATCTTGATTACTTGCGAAATAGAATTGATGCAAGGATAGAAGAGATGATTAATCATCCGCGCTTAAGCAATTATGTAAGAGACTGGGATATATTAAATGAAATAACAACAAACAGAACCTTAGAAAACGCGTTTGATAGCGATCCAAATTTTGAGAACGGACGCGAGTTGTATAACGAAATATATAATAAGGTAAGAGAGGCGGATCCAGAATTGGAATTGTATATAAATGACTACATGGCTATTTCGAATGGTTCTGCAAATTTAGTAGAGCGCTATAAGTCTTTTTTAGATGAATTACTAGCAGATGGTGTCCCTTTTGACGGTATCGGTTTTCAGGCGCATATTGGTTCAGTCCCTAATTCTATTCCTAGGGTAGAGCAGATTTATGATGAGTTCTTTCAGCGTTATGGTAAGCGTATGAAAGTGACCGAATATGATATAAATGCGGCTGTAGATGAACAGACGGCAGCAAATTACATGCGTGATTTTTTGACTCTAACATTTAGTCATCCTGGAATGGATGCGTTTATTATGTGGGGCTTTTGGGATGGCAATCATTGGAAGCAAAATGCGCCTATGTTTAATCTTGATTGGTCTTTAAAGCCTTCAGGAGAAGCATTTATACAAAAAGTCTTTAATGAATGGTGGACAGAGGAAACGAGGAATTCGAATGCAATGGGTTTGGCAGAATTTAGACCATTTAAAGGGAAGCATAAGATTACGGTGACTAAAAATGGTGAAGTAGAAACTGTTGAGATAGACTTAATCGATGATGGTGATGTAACAGTGGTAATGTCCGGTGCTAGTGCGTTGATTGGTCCAAGTTCTACAGCGTTTAGAATTTACCCAAATCCTGTCGGAGAAGATTATATCAAAATTGATTTCCCAGCTAATTTAAATAAAGTCAGTCTAGAGTTTTTTGATGTAAATGGTAGGCAAGTAAAGTCCATTAGAGATATTGAAAGTAATGCGCGTGTCTCTCTAGGGCTTCCTACAGGAGTATATGAAGTTAAAATTACATCTACTGACGGAGTTATAGTAAAGAAACTTATTGTTCATTAAGTCATTGAAGGTCTGTTTTTTCATTTCATACTATTTGTTTGTGCTTGCAAGAAATTCAGCAAAGTAATATTAATATAGATTTCAGTAAGTTATTTATCACTAGGCTGCGGTTTTGGCATCTAAAAAGCTCGGCTTCCATATTAAAAGTCCAAGCAAGGTAGCCATAAAAAGGGCTCCACCTACGTCTTTGGTCCCTTGAGTAAGATGAATTACTGAGAATACAAGCATAAATATAAAGAAGAAGCCTACCACTGGCTTTCGGTATTTAGGAATCATAATAAGTACGCCCGCTATGAGTTGGAGTGCCCCTAAGCCTTTCCAAATGATAGGGGAGATTTCGTTCATTAAAGAACAAGGAGGTTCTAGGAATGCAAAAAACTTATCTGCTCCAATCATGAAGAACATAAGGCTACAGATTCCTGCGATGATGTTTGATAGATTCATATTTTGAAGATATTTTGCGTTAAGTAAAAGGGTGATTAAGTTTTTCGAGATAATTCAATTTGCTTTTAATGAGTTATTCTGATTTCTGAGTCTGCTTAATCGTGCCAGTAAGATTTAGCAATAGCTAAGGTTACTTTATTAAATAATTTATTCTTAAAATATCTTCTATTGAGTTTATAACAAAACTCGTTCAAGTAATTTTGTAAATATTTTCTTTTGATCATGTGATGTATACCTATCAACCATCTTTTAGCATTTGTGATGGCTATGTGTACCCATTTTAATGTTGTCTTTGAAGTTTCTTTGCATGACCTTTGTTGAATATGTACTTCTACATAATCTGAGATGTTTACATAGCTTGTGCTTTTATCACTTAATACTACATTCGAGTCATTTAAATTATTTTTTTAAAGTGCCATCAACTGAATCTGCGCTATGATCTGCAAGTACTTTCATTTTAAAATGCCGGCATTGACTTGATGTTTTGCCTGTATTTAAATCTTCTAATGGTGTTGACTCTACAAGTACAGCAACATTCTGCTTATTCTGGGAACCCCTCCCACGCTTGGTTTTGGAGCCTTTTCTTATGCCTTTTGTAAAATAACCTTCATCGAATTCTACTATGTCTTGAAGCCCATACATCGCATCTCTGTGTCCCATGGCTGATCTTATTTTATGCATCATCGCCCACACAGGTTCATATCGCTTCCTTTCAAGTTGTCGTTGCATTTCTAGAGCACTTATTCCTTTCT
>Ga0209828_1004280_pt1 | contig 10323 bp, 12 predicted proteins | sample MaitaG_FD_187429 | JGI IMG/M metagenome (GOLD analysis project Ga0209828, IMG submission 187429) | Marine algal microbial communities from Maine, USA - Maine_Asex2 metaG (SPAdes) (version 2) | ecosystem: Host-associated > Algae > Red algae > Unclassified | place: Maine, USA | collected 2015-01-05
CTCCCAGTCTCTCGATGTTTCTGCTGTTTGAAAGATACTATGCAATTGACTGACTCATGTTGTTGGTACTGGTGGCATATCCTGCGCAAGCATTGAATCGGCAACTTGTAATTGTTTGGTCATGGTTGCTTGCTCTCTGGCTTCTGTGCGGGGTGAGCCAGGACTGCGGCTAACTGATCAAGTATTCCGACCAAGGCATCAACCGAGTTCATAACGTCGCCGTGGTTGAGATAGAACGACGATCCATCGCTGCCTGTAGATAACAAGCCCGCGACACCTTTAGCGCGTTGATTTAACAATTTTGCCTGATCAAGGATATCCAGGGCGCAAACGGGTTCGGGGATACTTTGGAATAGTTGCTCAGGGCAGCAAGGGCCGAATTTATCAAGTGGGCTATTGTAGGTTACTTTCATGGTTCAAGCTCCAGTTCTGCAAACGAGTAGGCCCATTGCAAAGCCTGAGATTGAAGCCAGGCATATATCGAATACACCTTGTGTCATAGGCTGGGTTAGGTGCTGTAGAGCGCGTAGAATACGGGTGGTCATAACGTGAGTGTCCTTAGTCGGGTTCATGTTGTGGCTCGGTCGCTAGGGGTTGCATTCCCCTTGCGGCCATCCTTGCCGGTGATTGCTCTGTCCACTGAGCATGTAATTACTGTAGCTACATTAAATAATGTCGTCAAGTATTTTATGTAGCAACATATATTCCTGAAATAATTCCCGAATCAGGTAAAATCGTGCCATGATAAAAAAAACACGCGGCAGACCACTTGCAGACAATCCAGCCAGTGAGACTATTCCCAGAGTCAGGGTTACACCAGAACAATTGCAAAGCTATAGAAACGCTGCTGTGAATCGTTCGGAATCGCTTTCAGACTGGGTACGCCGTCATCTGGACAAAGCTGCAAAGCGCGATACGAAAGACTAACCAGCCTCACCGCTTATTACAGCCGCTTTAGGTTCGCGTGATAGATAGGATTCATCCAGCTCGCAAATAGCCGTCATTGCAATCAGACACTCCCTGTCAATCAGGTCTAGTGTGCGGTTCGACATATCTGGTGCAATTCTAGATATCTTCAATTTCATACCGGTCAGTATTCGTGAGCAGATTGCAGCCGCGTCAGATATTTCGGCCTTAACGTCTGCAAGCGCAACATACAAACCATTATCAACCTCGTTCAACCGCTCGATACGTGAAGCCTCTGCGCGGGTTTTCCTGGCTCGTTCGTAATTAAAATCAATCACGTCAGCGCCACCGCTATCAGCAACAACACCCTTTAGATACTGGTGATAGTTTTTCAATGTCTCTGCCAGCAAATACTTACCATGACCGGCCTTGACAATAACGCCATCGACTTTCAATTGCCCGATGCGCTGTTTTGACAATCCTAGACACAGTTCGAGTTCTGCGATAGTTACTTGTGTGTTTTCGTTAATCATAAATAGTTGTGTGTTTTCCGAAAAGTTGAGTTTTGCCATTCAAACGTAAAGCGATTTAAGGCGCGATATTGGATGGATATGTGATTGCTCAGACTTGCTAATTGAGCGCCTGTTACAGGATTATGGCGTGACTCTGGGTGTCAAAGTACAGTCGAGTTTGAGCGGCAAATATTAGCGAGAAACGGCAACTCGCAAAAACCCGCAATGAACTGACCCGCTTTCAAAGGACCCGTAACGCTTTCTATAGGCACGACCCATCTCACCGCCTGCCTATCTTCGCTATTTCTTCACTGAGCGCCTTATTGAGCTGTGGCGCAAACTGTTCACTGTAGGTATCCAGCACAATTTCACGGAATGCCCATCGTGGTTTGCGGAAGCTTTCCTTCTCGAAGGCAACAACAAGCCTTATCTTGCGGCCGCGCTTTAATTGGCGGATTTCGTAAATGCCTGGGGATAGGTGGCCGTTCTTGCTTTTAACCTTGCCGGTGGAGCGCACTTCAAAGAATTTCGTTTTATCACTCCGCATCTGTTTTAATTTGCGCTGTGATCGTAGCCCCCTCATATTGCCTGCCGCGTTTCTTACTCTGCGTACTGGTACCATCACGCCACGCCCCCCATCAGGGTTTGTGGTTATCCTCTTAGGGCTGTTGCTCGGCTCCGTTTTAGTATTAGGCCACAGCTCACTGATCATGTGATCGGCTACGAAAACGGCAGAGCGTCCGGTGCCTGCTTTTACATCGTTTGCACTCCTGAATTGTCTACGTACTGAGTTGACAGCGGCCTTTGTCGGCTTATGTAGTTGTTGCTCCATAGATTTCTTTGCACGCTTCTGTGCAGGTTCTACAGTCCGTTGTTCGGCCTTTGAGATCGCTTTAGGTATGCCCGTTTTAGCGAACTGGTTCAGTTGTCGGATTAATTGATCCGCATTGGTCGTGATACCGAAGTCGATGCTCATTTTCCTTTTATAGCTCTATAGGGTGGGTGGTCTGTGAAAACTGATGTTTATCGCTCACACATCGAGGCTGAGAAATCCCGCATGATGTGAACGTACTGCGGCTGAGGACCCAGACAACCAAATTGGTGCGGTGCGGTCATTGGGTGCGGTGGTAGATCAATCAGTGAGCGCCAGCGAGGAAATCTGCATGTTGTGCAGTATCGCCAGAGGCACCGACGCCAATTATTGACCAGTCCATATCCTTGCCTCTATCCGGTGTTCGTGTGTGTGGTAAGGCAAGTCTGATTTACCCAATAGTGTGTCTGTGAAATCGCCAGCGTAGAAATCTGAATCATATTGAACACCGGCCCAGTAAGGCTCAGAGCAAATATTAAGCAAGCCATTAGAAACAAAACAACTTCAGTTCATACGTGAACGTATCCGGCCTGCCGTTGAAACCAGTAAGTACCGATGAATCGAACGTGATCGTCAAATCCTGATCAATGTTACAGGTAACACACTTATTAAATCAAATAGGAAAACCGCAACGTGATTCAAACCCCGAATTGGTCAGCGTCCATCGTCTTGTTCCTGATAACAGCTCATCGCCACCACATAGAATAGATGCTGAAGCCTCGACTACGCGTAAATCTTCGGCGTTGATACCGGCAAAATTATCAGTGCAGGGATACACATAGCCTGTGATGTACCACTTTTTATCCGGTGGTGGGTCAGGTATGGGTCTGGGTAGTGGTGCGGCTGGTGGCCACGGTTGAGCGGACTTAATGGTTATCGTGTCACCGATTCCAGCTATACCGGTTATCTCATCATTCGTTAGATTGATAGCCGTCTGATCGTCGCAGATATCCCGAATGGCATCAAGGTTGTTTTGTATTGCTGTAAAGGTATTCAAATCCAAGCACTTGCCCAGACTGCCGTTCAAGGCATCACCGAAGTCACTGTCTAATCGTTTGAATTTGTATACACAATATTCCTGACTGATATCCGTAATACCTGCTGATATGCCGTCGATCACTTGGCCTGCCTTTTCATTGCATTGGAATTGCGATCTAACACTGGTAGTTAGTGATTCACCTGGTTGACACTGACCGCAAGCCAGAACAGGCACAACGACGCAATTACTTGTTGGGCCATCTTCAGCGGGTGGTATTTCAGCCTCGGCACTGATGCAATTAATACTTGTTGATCCGCACGATACGACGGGTTTGGCTGTAATCGTGGCAGAGCTGAATGTACTGTTGTTCTGGCCGCACACTGTCAGCTCACCCAACACAAGGAAATCCATAACCGTATTGGTGGTGTTTTCTAGTACGTGGTCGTCGTCATCATCGAACGTAAAGGTTTCACAGCTTGGTATCTGGCCGAATGATCCGAACGTATTACGCAATGCGGTGGCGTTCTGTATTAGTAGGTGAACAGCTTCACGTCCTAGACAACAATCATCAGGCAATGGCGGATTGAAGTATCCGGTAATGGCACTGTTCTCTGTTGTGGTGATGCAAATCAGTGAGGCACATATGTTGATGCTTTGCGTACCCTGAACTAATCCAGGCTGACCATTCGTTGCATATAACTGCGAGTCAAAACAAAGTTGCACATCAGAATTGGGTGAACATTCAAAGAACGTGATTACTAGTGCGTCGGTTAGATCCTGAGCGCTTAGTGTCTTGACCGTATCCCCATTGCAAACTATTCGGGCTGATCGTGTTGTGGCTACGGTGGCATTGCTTGAATCGCTGATACTGACCGATGTACTTGCACCAAACGTGAACGCAAGCATCTTTTGTTCATTCTCGGTGTTGGTATTGGGATTTACCAAACCGGAAAGTATTTGCAAATCGAAACAGGTTTCAGTCGATGAGGATATCTTTATCTGGCCTGACAGTTCGGCTTCGATTTGCTTGCACGTGAATTGCTGGTTATTGGTCTGTGAGCAATCGTACAGATAAGCCTGATTTGCCAGTAGCAACTTGATGTAGTCGCTATCAAGACACTGGCCGTCAACCGGGGCGGGTAGGTCCGTGTACATGACTAGCGACCTCTGAGACGGTTGTATAAGTCCCTAGCAGTGGGAGCGTCCTTGTCCGGCAACATGCCTGTAGCGGCTGCAATGACGGCATTAGTATCATCCCCTCCGTTCACCAGCGATTTCATGGAATTAACCAGCCTATTGTATTCTGGCTTCAGTTTGCCATCAGTGCCGATTAAATTATGTTCACGTGCCTTAGCCTGCGCCTTAAATCTTTCCAGCCGGTCGCTGTTGTTTTTGTGCAGGACGTATCCGAGTAGGGCTGACATTTGTGTTTTTTTATTCATTGTTATTATTTAGTTGTTGTTGTGTCGTCAAAGGTTTCAAAGGTGTAGAGCAGGTCGTCCACAAGCTCCACGAAGTCTGGTTTTAGCTTGCCGAATGGCGTGAGTAGACCGGCGCGATTAGCCTCTGTACGAACCCTCTGACGGCGTTCAATTAGGCTTGATTCCCCATATAGGACGAATGCACAAAATGCCACTAATTGCTGTTGTGGGGTTGCTGGTGCCATCATGCCGCACCACTGAGCACTAACCGGCTGTTGCTGGCGAATGGGTTAGCAAATTGCTCATGGAATAGTCTTTGCTCGCGGTCAATGTCAATGGCCTGCTCTGCTTCAGTAATTGCTGGATCAATGTCTTTTTCTTCAATCCACATGCCGTGCTTTACAGCAATAGCTTTGCTGTCTGCATAATCACAATGATGGGGAATGGCGTCACTGAGCAGGGAATCAAAGCTAAAGTAACCGCCAGCCGCGTATAAGCCTTTCAACTTCTCAATGACTTGTTGAAATTCTTCTGACTTGATGAACTCTTTAGCTAGAGCACTTCGCTGTTTTCTGATGTCGCGCTCGTGTTTCTGGTGATTTTCTTTTTGCTGACCAACGAGAGCCAGTATTTCAGTCCTGTGCAGCGCATGACGCTTGTTCAGTGCGTTGAGCCTGAATGTGCAATCTGAAATGGTTGCATTGTGCTCTGAGGCTAGGTCTGCGAGCTTGTCAATATCTGTAGCTGTATCGTTTTCTAGCTCGGTGAGTGCTGTCTCTGCATCTGCTTTCTTCTGGCGAAGCTCTGTAATAGTTTGGTCATCGCTGGCGTACTGTTTCGTTTGCTTCTTTAGGCTGGCAATAGTCATGCTGCTGTATCTCTGTTTGTAAGTTGAATGCTTCTGGCAACGCCACGTGTACGGGTGATATGTCCCTTGGCGTGCAGTGCGTCTATCAGGTCGGCTGCTGTGCGTGTTGATGAGTAACCGAATCGTGCGGCCACCTCTCGGATGCTCGGCGAGTAACCTTGCTCGGCTATGTGTTCGCCAATGAAAGTAAGCACATCTTTTTGTCGCGGCGTTGCTGGTCCGCTAGTTTTTATCGTTTCATTCATACTGTAAATTATCCCTGTGTGGCACACGTTTGTGTAGCACTCGGTTGTGTGGTCGTGTGGTCGTGTCTTTTAATTTGTTTATCTCAAAATTCGAGCAGCAGGAATCATTAGCCGCACCCGCCGTGCCGCTTATCCAGTCAATGCGCGGGTGTTGCTAGTCGCTAGCTCTGCGTACAACTCATGACGCTGAGCTTTTCACTGGTGGCTTGCACGTCACCGGCTTTCTCCGGTATAGGCGGTGACTCAGGGGCACTGCCCATAGTGCTAGATGTGCGGATGTTGCAGATGTAGCGGATGTTTTCAGCTCGGCGAGAGTACTTTTTCTGTACTGGATTTGTACAAACTTGCAAATGAACCTGAAAAAGTACTCTGGCTGGAGTAAAAAAATCCGCAATATCCGACACATCCGCACTTTTGAATAAAGTCACCATCAATTAACCCGCCCTTGATTGTGACTGGTAGACGTCGGCATCGTTAGCTGTTGATTCGATAAGCCATGAAGCAACCCGTTTTGACTCAAAAGAAACTAAACGCGCATCCGTTCCCGAATGTCCAACCTTATTGCGAAGCCAGTGACCAAGTTTCTGCTTATTGACTTCTTTTCCGTCATCGCTGGCAGCATCCAACAGAAGATCGTTTAGCTCTGCGTTAGCTTCGTCCAGAATTTTGCGAACGGTAAACGGCCTTGCTTGAAAGTGTTCGTGCAATGAGTCAATAATCGCGCTAGATAGTCTTTGGCGCGGGTTATCCCGACTGGATGCAATCATCGTTTGGCACGGATCACTCATTCCTAGCCAAACCAATGGGTTTCGACAGTGTGTTGCCCAAGCATCAAAGCCAGCAACCGGCGGCACATCCACACTCGGCTTGTCTGCGGCTATGTAGGCCGACATGATGGTTAGGCAGTCGGCAACATACTTGCCTCGGTGCTTCTTTAGCAGCGCCTTGGGGTCAGACTGAAAGCGCCGGTTCTGTGGGTCATCGCGGCTTGGTTCCAAGCGACTAATAAATGTTCGTCTTGCACTGTCGTCTACGGCTGCAACGTTATTGCCATTAGCTGCCATCATTACCCTAGTGCTAGGGGTTACAGTTTTAGATTCACCCAGCTTTCGCCCTGTAATGGCTGGTGAGGTTAACGCTGTACATAGACTTGGGTGCGCTAACACATCGCACGTTAAGTTGTCGTACAGCATGAAAGACGGTGCAGCGATAAGCGCCGCTATCTGCCTCTTCTCAAATTCATCAGGACTCGATGAGAACGTTAAGATTGTCGGCTCGCGGTCACTTGCAACTATCGTGGTTATCTCGCACAGGTATGATTTACCTGAGCCAGGAAGAAAAGCAGTCACAAGATACAATGGAGCGGTTGGGAAGCTAACGCGGGTACTTGCAGTCAGGAGCGCGGCTATTGCTGCCGATTTGTCGCATGACTCCCTAAACTCAAACCCTTCCAGAAGATCACTCAACCGCATTAATGCTTGCGCTGCATCGGCTTTGCTTGGGCTTTCAGGGATGGGAAAGTTGTCTTGGTTAAATTCGCAATAAATGCCGGTTGATTCGTCATACCCTGACGTTTTGCATATGCTTCCATCGGATCTTAAATAAGGCTGTGAAGCGACGTTATAAAGTACCGGCAAGTAGCGGTGCTCTAACAACCCAGCAAGCGCGGCAACGTGTCGCCCGGGTGGGTCTACCTTTACCTTTTGTCCATCGGCCTTGGTGCGCTCGAATCGGCCAAACTTTGAAAGCATGTAGGTAAGGACTGGCGCATTAGCATTGGCGCAAACAATAGAGCCGTCTTTTTCATTGCGTAGCACCACCGCAATGCTGCCGCCCATCGAGTAGCAGTTATGTTGGGCCAGCACTTTCTCACATTCATCGACGACGGTATGAAGATCGCCGCTGTCAACGTTGATTGGCTTGGAACGCTTTGCCTTGATTGATGTGACGCTGCTCATACTGCGGCCCTCAAGTGCAGAGCATTACGAATATCAATCATTATTGACTCTGGCAATCGGTGGCTTGCATTGCTGTCGAGACTATTAACTGCCCACTCAACACCGTGTATCCGATACAGCCATGCACACTCATTAACCAGAATCAAATAGTGCTCGGTCAGATATCGGTTCTGTTTCTCAAGATCGTTAATACGGTGTTCGAGTCGAGCGGTTTGCATCTCAAGCTCGGTAATCAACATCCCCCGAGCGTCGGGTATTTCGTATCCAGTCATGATATTATTATTGCTCGGTAGGCAGTTTGATTTGTTATTTTTTGACCCGCTTCGTGTCTCTAGCACTGGCGGGTTTTTCGTTTGTGTCATCAGGTAAACGCTCCCCGCTGGTTTTTCAACCAGTGCATAAGCGCTTCACGCTGGTAATACGCCTGACCGTTTCGGCTGAAGTATTTCGGGCCCAGACCGACCGCTCGAAGCTCTGGCAGTAAGCTGGCATTGCACGACAGAATCAGTGCCGCCTGTTCTTCGGTAAGAGCGTCGCTTGATTGTTGTGGGGAAGGGCGGCTCATGCTGCCGCGCCTTGGTCGCTGGTTGATGTTCGTTTAGAGCCTTCCTCAAACGCAATTACATCAGGCTCAGGATAGATTACTCGTCCGCCGATTTTTCGATATGCTGGACCTTTTCCGAGGTTTCGCCAGTTCTCAAGCGTGGAAGGTTTCAGGCCCCATCGTGCTGCAAGGGCTTTAGTGTCGAATGCTGGTAGTGGTTGTGGAGATTGCATGTATTTACCTGTATTGAGTAGAGCGGCATATGGGTGCAATGCCGTTACAGGTAATTTTATTATTGCAACACAGATTTTCATACAGTGCCAAGGCACCAATAGGGCGGCTATTCCCCCAGCCTTTAGCCGCCTTTTATTAGCTCTAGCTTGCTTTCAATTAAAGCCTTGTCTTTGTGGTTTATGTCAAACCTAGTGAATTGAGAGAGCCATTCAATTGAAACGCTGCCAAGGTGCCTTTCGAATAGTGTCGCGTTTTTGGTTTGCGTCCATTTTTTGTATCCCTCTGCTAAATACTTCGTCGTTCCTTCTTCTGGTGTCTTGTGATTTTCTGAATAAAACGCATGAGCGATTCTGGCCGCCGCTTGGCGGTTGCTGATCCCATAATCACAAATCAGTTTGTGCATGGTTCTATGTATTTGACGTTTATTGTCGCGGAACCTTTTATTGGCGCTTACATCTTTTCCACCTTCGCCAGTAATTCCCAAACACTTACCGAGCGGCGGATTGCCTCCACCCTCCATAAAGTTATCAATGCCGGCAACGACCCATTCACGCAAATCTGGTGGAGGTAATTCACCTTGGCGCAGATACTCTGAGATAACCTGAAGGGCGTTAATCGGGTTTGGCTCGCCGTGATCGTCGCGACTGTCAACACATGCCTGATACACCCCTAGGCGAATATCAGCTCTGCTTAGGTCTGTAAATTGTTTTACAGGGCGCTTATCAATTTTCATTGGTTGATCCCTTGGCTTGCTCCATAATCCTGCGCCCGTGTTTGTCCAGTGCCTGCCTGCCAGAGTCATCAGCAAAGCGTGCGTAAATCTGGGTGGTGCTGCTGTTGCTGTGGTTGAGTATCTTGCCTATCAGTGGCAAGCTCCCGCCGTCCTGCGCTATCCACGATCCCACCGTGCGCCGTAGATCGTGCAACCTAACATCCTCTAGCCCTGCGGCCTTGCGAACACGTCTCCAAGGTTTATCAATGTTGACTAGGTGTTGGCCGGATAGCTTGCCAGTAAGCACATAGGGGTTGCCCTCGATCCTCTGAATGGTTTGCAGCACTGAGACCGCTTCCGCTGACAGTGGCAAATAATGCACACGGCCTGCCTTGGTATCACCTAGCCGTATCTCTTGGCGCTCCATATCGACGGAAGCCCACTCCAGTGATAACAACTCGGCTCGACGTAAGCCTGTCAGCAGATAGAGCCACATGGCAGACTGTGCGATCTTATTCGACTCCGCGTTAATACTTGCGGCCAGCAATGGGAATTCTTCGTGTTTGACGTATCTATCTCGCTTAATCTCTTTGAAGTGTTCGATCTTTCTGGTTGGATTTGGAGCGCCTTCGTCAATGTAACCCCATAGTTCTGCCAGCTCCCACATTTTACTAACAAGCGCTAGCAGTCTATTCGCTGATGTGTGCTTTGGTTTATTCGTCTTTGTATTGATCTGTGTCCCGATCTTGCGGTGCAGGGCGGCAGCATCATCCCGCGTTATTGCCTTGGCTTTCAGGGGTCCCCAAGCTGGCAGAATCCACTTGTCAATCATCTTCTGATCATCTGCCCAGCTCTTCTTTTTTACTTTGGCATGCCGATCCATATAGGCGACACATAGATCCTTTACCAAGTCACCTTTTGCGTTCTTCTGTTTCTGTGCCAGAGGGTCGGTGTCAGAGGCTAATTTGCCAAGTTCAATTTTGGCCTTGCTCTGTGCCTGCGCCAATGTTTGAACACCGTGCGTGGCAATAGTCATCATGCGCTTTCGTCCGTGGTGTCGGTAGCTCAGGACG
>Ga0209828_1004284_pt1 | contig 10317 bp, 7 predicted proteins | sample MaitaG_FD_187429 | JGI IMG/M metagenome (GOLD analysis project Ga0209828, IMG submission 187429) | Marine algal microbial communities from Maine, USA - Maine_Asex2 metaG (SPAdes) (version 2) | ecosystem: Host-associated > Algae > Red algae > Unclassified | place: Maine, USA | collected 2015-01-05
TTGGAGATAATCTGTTCGTAGTAGGGAATCGCCTTGGATTGATTGTGCAGACCCGGGATGAGCCGCGCGCCCATCGACTTTTCCGACTGGATGCCGCCGGCAATGTCCATCTGCTTTTCGAGCACTTCCTCGAAGTCGAACTTGCCCGCGTAGCGGTCGATCAAAATTTGGTAGGTGATGAAGGCCTTTTCCGGGTTCTTGGTTTCTTGCAGTTCGGCCATGGTTTTCAACGCGATCCGCGCTTGCGGCGACTCCGGCCACTTCACCGCCACCCGTGTGAGATGCCGGATGGCTTTTTTGGTTTGGCCCTTCTCCAAGACCGTTGCCGCCTCTTCGAGCGCGGCGTTCGGCGTCTTCGCCTTGCCGGCCATCGAGAAGCCGCTCAGGGCCGCGTCGTTGAACTGGTGGCTCAGCGATTTCTTTTCAAATTGGCTCTGCGCCCCGAACTGTCCGGAGCGGTCCACCTTCGACTCGCCGGGCAACGAGGGCCCGAGCGCGCAGCCGGTGCCGAGCACCATGAGTCCGGCGGTCGCCGCAAACAGCATTGCGCCTCTTTTTACTACGCTCCACAGCACATCCAGTTCTCTCATGGGTTTTCCGTTAGGTTGCTGAGGGGACAGGTCAAGGGGAATGGCCAGACATGGGCGCGTGGACCTCCGGGATGCCGATTCTGAACAGAACATCGGGCCGTCGTTCGACGTTTTATGACGTGAAGCGGGATACGAATACGAGCTGCGGGATACGAGGGAAAATGCGGATGCGAGGTGCACGATCCAGGCGATGATCTCGCAGATAAAAGTGGGAGGCCGGCTCCGCCCGGGCGACTACGCGCAATGCACGCGTTTTGCGAGTTCTCCGAGAAGAGGACGAGCCCGGAAAACGGGCTGCTTCGATTTCACTGGTTTTTGAGCTTCCAAGCGGTGGATTTGTCCTCAGATTCTCGAACCACATGAACCCACCGCTCCAACGTCCATGGTCCGTCTCCAAGGAACACAGCCAACGCAGCCGCTGGTTGCGGGCGGGCTGGTTTCTGGCGGCCTGGCTGCTGGCGGTTGCTTTGTCGACGGCGTTCGGTCAAGCGGACGGCGCCGCGCGCAGTTCGCCGAACCCGCTTTCCCTTCCGGGAGATTTGACCACACCACCGATGACCGAGGACCCGCCCGCCCCGGGCAAGCGGGTGCGCCAAGTGGCCAAGGAATACGCCGGCACCAAGGTCTACCATGCGTTGTATCTTCCGACCGACTGGACGCCCGGCAAGCGCTACCCGGTGATCGTCGAATACACCGGCAACAAGTTCCCGGCCTGCGGCTCGACCGGTGAAGTTCGCGGCGCCAATCTCGGTTACGGCCTGAGCGGCGGCGTGGGCTTCATCTGGGTGACCATGCCCTATGTGCAAGTCGGCAAAAAAGAAAACGCGGTCACCTGGTGGGGCGACAAGGACGCGACCGTGGACTATTGCAAAACCAACCTGCCGCGCATCTGCGCGGCGTTCGGCGGCGATCCCGAACGCGTGATCCTGTGCGGTTTTTCGCGCGGTGCCATCGCCTGCAGCTACCTCGGCCTGGCCGACGACGACATGGCAAAACTATGGGCCGGCATGTTCGCGCACGACCATTTCGACGGACAGAGAAAGTGGGGATACCCGAACAGCGACCGCGCCGCCGCGCTGCAGCGCCTGGCCCGGTTGAACGGCCGTCCGGTGTTTTTATCCGGCGGCGCCAACGAATTTCTGAAGGACCACTCCACGCTGGGCGCGTTCACCTTCCAAGCGGTTCCGGTGGCGGAGATTTTCGATATCCCCGAGGGTCCGGTGATCCATCCGCATACCGATTTGTGGATGCATCGCGAGAGCGCGCAGCGCACGAAAGCGCGTTCGTGGTTGGCGGAGATTTACCGCTGATCGGTTCGGCGATTGCCGCGTTCGGAAAACGGCTTGGGGCATTGTGGCAAGGGTTCGCCATGAGGTGGCAAGAGTTTGCCATAAAGGGACTGGCGGATTCTGAATGACGAATTGCGAATGCTGAATTGGGTGGAGCCCTCGATCCTTCACCATTCACAATTCATCATTGATCATTCACCATTAGTCCTTGCGTGACTGGAACAATCCACACGGAGTCGCTGCGCTTGCTCCCTCTCGTGGCCGGTTTGATTACAGGGGAATGATGACACGGGAATGGCCATAGATGGGTTCGAGGGAATCCGACCGAGCAGGAGAGCTGTCAGTTGGGTGCCGGCGCTGCGCGCCTTGCGGGGGATATCTGCCCGGCAAGTTCATGAACCGAAGACAACGCTATTCCCCTGTCCTCATTCCCTTGTATAAACGGATGCTCTACGAGCCGGGCAGAGCAGGACTGCGCAAAACACTGAACATTCCGCCTGTTGAATACAGTTCAGTTTTAACCGATTTAACTCACCGCATACCGACCGGCTGGGTCCAAGCTTGTTGCACTTGGCCGGCGAAAGACGGGTCGACGTGGGGCGTGGCGGAGGTGAGGGTGACGCGTCCGTAGAGCGCGTCCTCGGGCAGCTTGAACGAGAAGCTGCGGCCGTTGGCCTGTTCGAAGACCTCGCCGGTGGTGGCGTCTTTGCCCGAACGCAGTCCGATGAACGCGGCGGTCACTTCGTTCACGCCGGCTACCTTGATGGCGATCGTCCGGGTCTTCGGGTCGAAGTCGAGTTGCTCGAGTTCGACGCCGCTGCTGGAATAAAAATCGCCGACACGCATCGCCTTCACGATCGAAGCCGGGTCGAGCGAGGCCGAACGAACCATGACCCAGCCGCGGCCGCGGCGGCTGCCGCCCTTGCCGAAGTAGTGGTGGGCGTCGTCGGTGGCGATGCCGTAAAGCACAGGCCCCTTCACTTCTTGCAAGCGAACTCGGTTGGCGATGTCCCAGATCCGTTCGTCGGAGGGGTGCTCGGCGTTGCCGAGATGGTTGATGCCGGGGTGGCCGTTGTAGACTTCGAAGAAGCGCTCCTCGACCACGTGACCGAGATCTTCGCCGGTGATGGCGTAATGGAAATTGGGATGGTTGAGATGCGCGAGAATCGGTTGGCCGGTTTTCTTTTCCTGGTTGGCAATCGAGCGCAAGTTGCGGCGCATCACATCGCGCACGGTCGCGCCGGTATTGATCGGCAGGATGCGCGACTGCACGTTCACCGCGTTGATGTGCACCGGCATGCGCTTTTTGGTTTCCTGGTTCATGTACGAACAGGTCACCTCTTCGGCCTGCATCACCAGAAACGAGCCGGGTTTTTCAAATTCCCCGCGGAACTCGTCCAGGCGGCGCAACCGCACCTCGGGTTTTTCGCCGTTCTTGCGCCGCACCACCCACTCTTTACCGAAGCGTTTTACGGCGCGCGTGATCGCGCGTTCGGCCTTGCCGGCGGAAATCCACTGCTCTCCTTCGGCCAGCTTGTTGTGGTCGCTGAGCATCGCGAAGTGATAGCCGTTGGTGTGGTACCAGGAAATGATGTTTTCGGCGAAGTCGTTGCCGTCGCTCCACAGCGAATGGGCGTGGGTGTTGCCTTTGAACCAGCGGGCCTCGGGCGTGTCCGCGTCCGCGTCGTCTTGGGCGGACGCCAAACCGGTGGCGGCAAATAGCGCGGCACACAGTAGCATGCCGGCAAGCATGGCGAGCCACCGGCCGCCTTCGTTCTTCAATGGTCGAGTTCGGGCGGGCGGTGGTGAAATCATGTCGGCTCTCCGGTTGGGTTACGCTTCAGTGTCGTAGACGATGACCTTTTCCCACCAGTCCTTGCAGTCGGCGATGAACACATCGTGGTCGGGGTGGACCTGGTAGGCGTCATGGTCGTCCATGTTGGCGAAGGAAAAGTGGATGGCGTAATCCCAGGAGTGGTCGGTCACGGGGCGTTCGCTGGTCGCGGCGGGTTTGCCGAACGAGGCGGTCGCGATCGTGTCGATGGTCGTGAGTTTGGCGAGTGCGGCTTCGAAGGCTTTCGCCTGGTCTTGGTGTTCGGACTTCAGCCAAAAGAAAACAGTGTGGTTTATCATGCGCTGCTTTTGGACGGTTCGGGAAAGCTTGGCAAGTCCGCGCCGCGCCGATTATATTCCCGCCATGCGTACGCCTCGTTCGGTCCCAGCCCCTCTCACCTTCTTTGTTTTTCTGCTACTGCCGACGATTGCCGCAAATGCGCAGGAGAAGTCACCAAACCGTTTTGAAAAGGATATACAGGCCTTTGAAAAAGCGGATGTGGCCACTCCTCCGGCGGCGGACTCGGTGCTGTTTATCGGCAGTTCGAGCATCCGCATGTGGAGGACTTTGGCCGAGGATTTTCCGGGGACGGCGGTGATCAACCGTGGCTTTGGCGGTTCGGAAATTTCCGATCAGCTGCACTTTTTCGACCGGATCGTGCCGGTCTACAAACCGCGGAAAATCGTCATCTTCTGCGGCGAGAACGACATCTGGCGCGACGAAACTCCCGAGGCGGTGTACGCCGATTTCCGCACGTTCGTCGACCGCGCGAGCGAGGCCTTGCCCGGAGTGCCGATCGGCTTCATCGAACTCAAACCGTCCCCGGCGCGTTCGAAGAAGTGGGCCGCCTACCAAAAATGCAACGGCCTGATCCGCGCCTATTGCAAAGACCAACCGATGCTGCGCTACTTTGATGTGTCCCTCGACATGCTCGACGCCACGGGCGCGCCGCGAACCGAGTTGTTCGTGAAAGACCAGTTGCACATGACCCGCGAGGGCTACCGCCTCTGGGCCGAACGCGTTCGGCCCTGGGTGAACGCACCTCCATGATAAACCCAAGGTCTTCCTTTTGAACTATCAATTCACCGGAAGTTGAGGAAAGGATCAGGCATGACATCGGATCGGACCCTAGGCAGCCCGAAATCCCCAATCTTCAACCAATTGGCGGCGGTCACTCTGTTCCTCCTTTCACTCTGGTTGCTGATCATGGACCTGCGCTTTCCGGTGGATATGCTGTTCCAGAACTCGTTCAGTTCCATGATCACGGCGCTGGTGGTGTCCGTCTGGTTTCTGGCCGCGCTCGGCATGGCGGTGTTTCCCAAGCGGATCGTCATCGGCGCCAGCATCCTCATCAGTCTGCGCGGCGCCATGGGCTGGCCGGTGAATCTCTGGATGGACAATACACCGGCCTGTCAGATCGTCACTGGGCTGCTGTTCCTCCTTGCTCTCGTCTATCTCGTGGCAGCCTTCCGCGGCACCTTGCGGATTCCGGTTCGCCCCATGCTGCACTGGAAACACAGCGTGCTGATGGTGCTGGTCTGGTTGCCGTTCGGGGTGCTGACGATCCCCGTTACCTTGGCCGGCCTCACCCAGGGCGTGGAGAACTTCGCCGGGGAGTATATCGACATCGGACTCCACGGTCTCGACCTCAAGGAGCGGGTGTTCGAGAAGGACGGCAAGACCATCCATCTCGTCGGCATGGTTCACATTGGCGACGCGGTTTTCTATCAAGAAATGCAGAACCGCCTCAAGGACGCCGAGGGGCGGCATCTCGTGCTCACCGAAGGCGTGAGCGATAAGAACCACGTCCTTCCAGAAAATTTCCGGTCCGGCGCCACCTATGCGAAACTTGCGAAACGGTTCGGCCTGTCTCCGCAACGCCACGAGGGCGCAGAGGTCGACGCGAAAACCAAAAACGCATGGGAAGATGCCTGGAAGGCCCGCGGCTTCACCTTCAAGGACGCGGACATCGACATCTCCGAACTCGATGAAGAATACCAGACGACGCTGATCATGCTGCTCGAGATGATGGACGTGGAGAACATCCGTGAATTGATCTTCATGAATCCGAAAGACCTCCCAGTTGAAGACATCCACGACGCCTTCGTGGAAGGACTGCTGAAACAACGGAACGACCGGCTGATGGCGGTGCTGGAGGAGAACATCGCCGAGTTCGACGTCGTGCACATCCCTTGGGGCGCAGCCCACCTTCCCGATATCGAGGAGCGCCTGCTGGATCAAGGGTACTCGCTGAAGCAGGAAGTCGAACGACGAGCCATCGATTTGAAAAAGCGGCTGCGGAAATGAAATCCGGCCTTCACCTTTTAACCCATCGCAGGAACAACCGTTGAAACTCACCCGACCCAGCGAAGTCCGCGCCCTCCTCGAACAATTGGCGTTCACCCCGAGCAAGGCCTTGGGCCAGAATTTTCTCATCGACGGGAACATTCTCGATCTGTTGGTCGACACGGCCGCGCCCACAAAAAACGACACGGTGGCGGAGGTCGGTCCCGGACTCGGCGTGCTCACCGGCGTTCTGCTCGAACGCGCGGGGCGGGTGGTCGCGTTCGAAAAAGACGATGTTCTGGCGCCCCACCTGGCCACGTTCTTCGCCGACGCGGATCACTTCGAACTGCACCACACCGACGCGGTAAAAGTCGACTGGGCCAGTCTCGATTTTGATTTGTTCGTGTCAAACCTTCCCTACTCCGTCGGCAGCCGCGTGCTGTTCGATCTGTTCCGCGAAACGGTGCGGCCGCGGCGGATCGTGGTCACTGTGCAAAAAGAAGTCGGCGACCGGCTCACCGCCTCGCCGGGCGGAAAGGAGTTCGGACTGCTCAGCGTCTGCGCGCAAGCCGCCTACGCGGTGAAGCGAGTGAAGATCATCAAGCCGACTTGCTTCATGCCGCCACCTCGCGTCGATTCGGCGATCATTCTGTTCGAACGCCACAACACCCCCCGCGCCGAAACCAACGAGCGTTTCCGTAAAACCATAAAGCGCTGTTTTTCTGCCCGGCGAAAAACCATGAAGCGCATTTTCAAAGACGCAGATTGGACCCTCCCCGAAGATTTCGACGGGCAGCGGCGTCCGGAGACCTTGTCGATCGAGGAATGGGATAAGATCGCGAAGTTGCGGTAGGACAAGTCAACCAAATACGCAGACAACCAAATACGCAGACAGTCTGCATTTTTTGCCATATATTTTTGCAGACTGTCTTCAAATTTCATTGACTCAGTAAAAAGTTGACCTTTTCTCGGAACCAACCGCTTCCCCGCTTACAATAGGCTTGTATGCCTAGCCAACGAGACGAACTCCGCCTGCTCCGAAAGGGCGAACCAGATGCGATGCGGCGTTGGTTCGACGCGAACGCGGACGGGCTGTTCGCTTTTGTCCACGCCCGGGTAAACCAGAACCGGGACGTGGCGCGCGACATCACCCAGCTAGTGCTCGGCGAAGCGCTACGCAGCATCGGCAAGTTCGATCCGCACCGGGGCCGGATGGATACTTGGTTGCGCATGCAGGCGCTGAACCCGATCCGAAAAGCGCAGCTGCGCTTCAGTCGTGAGCACCCGATGCCGGAGGAAAACGCCTTGCACAAACAATGGGCTGACGCCGGCAGCCGCGAGTTACCCGCCGAAACCATGGCCCGTGCCGAGACCCGCGAACTGGTCGACGAGACCCTGCAAAATCTGCCCGATCATTACCGCGATGTGCTGCGTTCGCGCTACGTCGAAGACGCCTCGCTGGCCGACATCGCCTCCGAACATAACAGCAGCATCAGCACCGTGAAGCCTTTGCTGCATCGCGCCCGCGAAGCCTTTCGCACCGAGTTTGAACGCCTCTCCGCCGTCCAACATCATTTGCCCGTCGCCCAATAACACGAACCCCGATGACGACCATTTTCGTACCTGTTAGAACCTAAGCACAAAGGCAATCGGCTCGGGAGGCCCCTCGCCCTCCAGAAGAAATCGAGTCTGCTCCCGCGGACCGCCAGCCGTTAGAACTTTGAAATTCGAAATGTGAAATCCCCACCTTCCCCATGAACCAGCCCCCCTCCCCCGGCAACGCGGACGACTTCAACGATCCGCTCGAACGCAACATGAAAAAGCTCTTGGCCTCTATGGACGCTCCTCTGGAACCGGACTCTGACCACGCCGCCGCCCCCCGGCTCGCTACGAACGAGAAGGATGTGATGTTCGCACAGATCGCCGCCGACCGCTTCCGCAAGCCCGGTCGTTGGTTCCTGTTTTTCTGTGTCAGCCTCGGCATCCTGATGCCGCTCGGCGTCGTACTTTACGAATGGATTTCCCAAGCCGCCAACTGGCAACTCCTGAACCTGCGCGAAATTTTCTACAACCCGATCCCGACGTTCGGCCACGTGATCCTGTGCACCCTCGTACCGATCGTGAACCTGTTGCTGCTGCTTCACCTTCGCCAAAAAATCCGCCTGCCGCGCGCGCTGCGTTCGATGATGGTTGGCGGCTCGCTGGCCATCTCGCTGTTTTACATCGCGGTGCTCGTGCCGATGCTTCACGTGATCGGGATCGGCCTGCTGTTTATTGTTATTGGGGTCGGCTTGCTGGCGCTGCTGCCGCTCTCGCCACACTTCGGCGCCCTGTTCACGGTGCTGTTGTCGCGCCGGATTGGCCGCGTCGAACCACGCACGCACGCCCCCCTCGCCTTTGTCGGCTTCGCCATCGCCGCGCTGCTACTGGCGGGCTTCACCGCCTTTCATCAGCACCGGGTAAACTCGCTCGATTCAGTCGTGACCGCGCTCAACGGATCGTTCCCCGACTGGCGCAATCCAGACAAGGTGATACAGCCGCCCGCCGACCTCGAAACCCAGACGGCGGCACTGGCCAAACTCGACGGCTTGGTCTCCGAACGCTGGCTCGAACGCGCCGTCTCGAGGCCGCCCACCGCCATCACCGGAACCATGAACTTCGATTCGCGCATGTATCATCGGCGCAAGGTCATTCATAAGATCTACTACGCACTGCACGGCCAAGCGGTCGCCAGCGCGTACCGCAAACCGTGGCAGCCGAGCGGTCCGCATCAGTGGATCGGCTCGATTCGACCCACCCTCAAACTCGCCACTTCGGCCATGGATGGCTGGGTCGACAGCGAAGCCGGAGTCGGCTACCTCGAGTGGACGCAGGAGTTCGTGAACTACCAAAACCGCCAAGCCGAGGGGCGCCAACACATCGAACTGCCGCCGGGCGGCGTGGTCTCCCGGGTGACCCTCTGGGTGGACGGCGAGCCGCGCGAAGCCGCGTTCGACACGGTGGCAAAAACCCGCGCCGCCTACGAGTACGTCGTCGCCCGTAAGCGCGACCCGGTGCTAGTCAACGCCGTCGGCCGCGATAAAATCCAAGTCGAATGCTTTCCGGTCCCGCCGATCAAGGACAGCGTTCCCGGCCGGATGAAGATCCGTCTCGGCATCACCTTTCCACTGCCGCTCAACAGCCTAGCCGAAACCCGGCTGCGCCTGCCACGCATCATCAACCGCAACTTTTTACCGGTCGACGCCCTGGAACATCAACTCACCCTCGAATGCCAACAGCCGGTTGAAGGACTGACCCGAACCGGCGCCATGACCCACGGAGCCGCGTTCGAAATGCTTCAGCTCAAAGCAGAGAACGGCCACTGGCATCGCAGCCAGCCCGACACCCTTCGAACCCTGATCATCCCGCGCGACCCAACGGCCGCCGGCGCGATCTGCCAGGACAGCATCGGTGGCGGCGTGGTGACCGCCCGCCCGTTCAACAATCCCGAACGCGTGCTCGAACGCATCGCCCTCGTGCTCGACACCAGCGCCCCGCTGGCCGACCGACTGGCGGATTTGCGCCAGATCAAATCCGCGCTGCCGGCCGGCGTCGAGGCCCGCTGGTTTATGGCCAGCGGCAAAGCGGACCCGGCGGACCCGGCAGCCAGAGCAGAAGGCGCTCCCGACCTGTCCGGCTTGTCCGCCGAGCACTTCGTCGGCGGGGTCGACGCGGTGCCGGTGTTGAAAGACGCGGTGCGTTGGGCTGCGGGTTCGAAAAACGGCGTGGTGGTTTGGTTTCACGGGTCGCAGCCGGCCGAGTTCGAAGCCGTCGCCGAACTGAAAACCCTGCTCCAGCTCAACGAAAACAAACTGAGCCTACACAGTTACTCCCTCGGCCAGCGCGAGCAACATCGCGGGTATACGCTGCATTGCAACTTCATCGCCGACTCCTTGAACCTCAACGAACTCGCGTCCGCCCAATCGCCCACGCTTCGTCCGAGGCGCGCGTTCGAAGCGGCGCTGGCGGCGACCGCGTCCGGGCCGGAGGGAATCGGCTGGCAGCTCGAACGACTGCAAAATCTTGATCCACAAGCGCTGGCCGAGTCCGGAAAAGGTTTGCTACCCACCCGCGTCGAACTCGCCAAACTCAACGCCCATCAGGAGATTCTCGACGCCCTCTCCAGTCCCGGCGCGGAAGACCAACACGAAGTGATTTCTCAAAAGGCCATCGCCTACGAACTGGTCACGCCGGTCAGCGGCGCCATCGTCATGGAGACCCGCGAAGACTATCTCAAACACGGCCTAACGCCGCCCGAAGACAAGGCCGCCCAAGCCGC
>Ga0209828_1004286_pt1 | contig 10314 bp, 7 predicted proteins | sample MaitaG_FD_187429 | JGI IMG/M metagenome (GOLD analysis project Ga0209828, IMG submission 187429) | Marine algal microbial communities from Maine, USA - Maine_Asex2 metaG (SPAdes) (version 2) | ecosystem: Host-associated > Algae > Red algae > Unclassified | place: Maine, USA | collected 2015-01-05
ATCATCCCGGTCGAGCGAGCTATAGAGCAAGACCTGGCCATGCAACCAGTCGATCGTCAGCGACCGGCATCTTTCAAACGTGCTAACGATCAAGGTGCTTCGGCCAAATCACAGGCTGCACCAGCGAAAGAGTGGATTAAACCCAAGGCCAAAAGCTCATTTGAACTTTTTGTTGATGCCAACCGCATCTATCCAGCAGAGGCCGAACTCGCTGGGATTATTGGTGACGTCACACTGAATTTCACCCTGGATCGCTCTGGAAGACCCGACCTTTTCTACTTGCAACACAGTCCGCATCCTGCTTGCACGGAGGAATCCATTCGGCTACTGAGGGAAGGCCCGGCTTGGGAAGTAGATCCAGGACGGCAATTGCAAAGTGTCGTCATCCCGTGCAAACCACGTTAAGATTTCGCGTTCAGGTCCCATAGTTGGGCAGCGAGAGCACAAAATTGTTAGTTTTACAGTTAGTTGAACACTTTACCAATCCTATTCGACACTTCCATTTTTTGACTTTAACAACTTACTATGAAAAGAAATCAACTTTTTGGAATATTCATCCTTCTATTTGGCTATGCCATATTTGCTTCCCACTCTTCTGGTGCGGGTGCGGTGCAGAATGCCGATCGCACAGGAGGTCCGGTTTCCAATGGCAACTGCACGAACTGCCACGGCGGCGGCGATTTTAGCTCATCTGTCGATATCGCTGTAATAGACGAAAACGGTGATACTGTTACCGCTTATGTACCGGAAACGACCTATACGCTTCGTATCAAAGTAGATGCAACGGGTGCAGCGGCTTATGGATTTCAGACCGTGGCCCTGGATTCCGAGAATGAGAATGCCGGTGAATTTGGTGATGCGCCCGATGGTACTCAAATTACGTCATTGGAAGACCGTGACTACTTTGAGCATAGCCAACGCAGCACCACTGGCGAATGGGAAATCGAATGGACAGCTCCCGAGGATGAAGAGGGCACAGTCGGCTTCTGGGTCGCCGGAAACTCAGTCAATAATGCAGATGGAAACCAGGGAGACGAAATATCGCTTGATTCCCTCATCCTTGAGCAACAAGTCGTTTCTTCACGGAGAGATGTTGCCAACTTTGGTCTCGAAGTAGGTCCGAATCCAGCAAGTCAATTTGTGCGCGCTACTTGGGATAATCGAGAACTGGCACCCACTGAGATCAGCATCATGGGTATGAATGGCCAGCAGGTGGCGACGCAGACGCTGCAAAAGGGCGCATCAGAATCAACCCTTGATATTTTGGATTTTCCAGCAGGTATCTACATCCTTCAGCTCGGTTCTGCAAAAGGAATGCAGAGTCAGAAATTTCTAAAGAGATAGGGGGGAACAGATCTAAAATACGAAAGGGAGAGGTGCTGGCACTTCTCCCTTTTCTTTTTACCGCTCTCCCCAAAAACTCATTCACTCTTCAAAAAGCCCCCTGATCGCATCCATAATTATTTTCTCTGCAGCAGGGCTCACCCGCGAAGCCCGCTCGCTGGTTTCATATCCTCCCTGCGAATACGAAATCTCGGTACCAATATAGCCGGGGCCATATTCTCCATAGGCGGCGACGCATAGCTCGCGGTCTCCAAGTAGCTCTTGCGCAGCCAATTGATATTCAATAAATAATTCTCCCGGCAAGTGCAGCAATTGAATCCCTGATCCCAATTGCAAGGTCGAAATATCTATTGCATGGCCATCTTTCACTCGCAAAAACCAAGCGAGGTGTTTTGCAGCAACAAATTTTTTCAATCGATGCAAATCAGGATAGGCAAGTTTAGCGCGCAGCTCTTTTTCGATGAGATGTTCTCCCAGAGGCAAATTTATGGGTGTGCTTTTCCATTGCAATTCGCTACCACTGATGGGCCTCTTTTCAGTTGCAACAAATGCCTCACGCATGCCTCTTTCCATGCGACCAGCCAGAATGGGTCGAACCGGCTCCGAACCATCATTGTATTTTCCGGCAGTAATATTTCCACCGGCTCCGTTAAAATGGATGTGCGGGATGCCAGTTTCGTCTTGTCTCGCCCGACGCGCCATGCCCACAAATTCTGCATTGACATCTCCTTTCCCATAATAGCTCTGAGGATGCGTTGCATAGTACGTAAGAACGGCTACTGCTTCCTCACCATTCCAGAAACTCACAGATTTCAACCAAGGATCGATCAGGCCTTCGGGTGCAGCAATGGCTGCCGGATCTGAGGTCTTGCTCCAACGGATGATCTCGACCGTATCGCTTTCTCCCAAGATTCGCCGATTGGATGCTACCTTTTCGACCCTTGCTTTACCAAAACCAATGTGCGAAACAGGCGTCGTCTCCTTTGACGCAACCTTTACCGCCCTCGCAACTTTTCGGATTATTTTTTTGAGCAGTGGTTTATCGAAGCGTGTCCCACCCAAACCGTATTTCTTAAGAATTGATTCAGTCGTAAAATCACATCGCATTCCGTCATGCTGATGTATCGCACTGACCCAGACTCGATCTTCATTTGTCTTTGCCGCTTTGGCAAGGGCCTTCTTCCAGGCATCCAAACCCTCATTAGCGATGCCTAAATAATCGACCGCACAAAGTACGATCGGTGCTTGATCTGATTTGATCACCAACCCCTTGGCAAGCAGCGGATCCGTAATCGACCGCGCCGGAGCGTAAGCTACTGGACTACCGATGGGAGGTGAGACGTCGACTTCAAAGGTAGACACTTGCCAATCCTGACCGATGGCAATCATTGGCAGATTGAGCACAATGAGAAAGAAGCTGCTTACAATCCAATTGAGTTTCACAAATAGAATTTTCTCTTCGTTAATCTACGCAATATTGGGTGGAGAACACACCCACACCCTCTCCAAGTCTATCAATCTCGAACTCCATATTTACCCCTATTTACCATTAAAAAATGCCATCACGAATATCACAATGGCAAGAACAAAAACAGTGGCCACAACATCCCACATATTATAACTCGCCCGATTTTCCGCCTTGTCTTCTTCAGACAAGGTGAAAAAGGTGAGCCCTTTTAGCTTATCCAGGGCGGGCGCAGCAGATAGTAGACTCACGCCCACCGCAATAAATACCGACACGAAGAAAAACCAGGCAGCGAACGTGAGGAAATTTACATCGCCCACCGTGTGTAAGAAAGAACCTGGCGTGAGGCTATCCTTGGTAAGCTCCAACACGATGCGCAATCCACCAATCACCAATCCACTCACTAGAGTGGCCATGGCTCCCTGTGCATTGATTCGTTTTGAAAATATACCCAGTAGAAATATTGCTGTAATGGGCGGAGCAATGTATGCCTGCACCGATTGCAGATATTCATAGAGTACGCCAGAAATATTTTGCATCACAGGTATCCAGGCGACGCCGGCAATCACTACAACGATGGTCGCAATTCGTCCCACACTGAGTAATTTCTTTTCTGCTGCTTCAGGATGTAGTTTCTTATACACATCGACAGTAAATAGTGTGGCACAGCTATTAAATACCGAAGCGAGCGAGCTCATCAACGCAGCCAATAGTCCTGCCGCCACCAATCCCTTTAGTCCCGAAGGCAATACAGCTGTCATCAGAGCCGGAAATGCCTGATCTGGAGAATCCCATTGCAATTCACCTTTCATCTTTAGGGCCAAGGCGATCACACCTGGTAATAGAAAAATAAATACCGGCAATAGTTTCAAGAAGGCACCAAAAATTGTCCCTCTCCTACCCTCCGTGACATTGCGTGCAGTGAGTGTACGCTGCACAATATATTGGTCTGTACACCAGTACCAAATACCTACGATACTGCTGGTAAACAAGAGACTCGGCCAGGGAAAATCAGGATCGGTCGCAGGTCTCCACATATTGAAATACTCCGGGCCCACCGTAGTTCTCAACTCCGACCAACCTCCCACGGCATTCAGCCCCATGATGGTCAACAGACCCGCTCCAAAAACCAAGACTATTGCCTGCAATGCTTCAGTATATACCACTGCTTTCATACCTCCAAACACTGTATAAATACCAGTCAGCACAACCGTCGCCAATGCTCCGACCCAAAAGTCGATGCCAATCAAGGTAGAGATTACAATGCCACCCGCATAAACAGTCACCGATACTTTAGTCAAGACATATGCCACCAAGGAAAATATCGAAAGAAACCAGCGCGCATTGGGACCAAATCGACGCTCCAGAAATTCCGGCATCGTAAACACATTCGCACGTGAATAAAAGGGCAGAAAAACCCATCCCAGCATTAAGACAATCCAGGCATGCAACTCGTAAATCAACAGTGGCATTTTATCAGAAGCTCCAGTACCGGCCAAACCCACCACATGTTCCGAGCCAATGTTAGAAGCGAAGATCGAAGCACCAACGATAAACCAACCTACATTTCTACCGGCCAGGAAATAGTCTTCCGTCGACTTTTGCTTTTGTGACATCACCCACCCGGCGATCCCGAAGATGATCAGAAAATAAAGCCCCAGGACAATGTAGTCCAGCATGTCAAGTGTTCCACCCATAGTAGTTCGTTGGTTTGTCTGTGCTAAACTTAGTGAAAAGAATTTGACCCTTTTCACCCTCTTTGCCATCTTAACCCTTTCATCCTACCTCAGGACTCACAGCTCATAGCTAACACTCACAGCTCGAGACTCACCGGGCAGTGGTCTGAACCATGCACATCATTTAGAATATCGGAGTGCGTTACCCTTTCCACCAATCGCTCGTCGACCAAAAAATAGTCAATTCGCCATCCTACATTACGCGATCGAGAATTAAACATTTGATTCCAGTAAGAATATTTAATTTCCTCCGGATGTTGCAAACGCCAGATATCTACCAATTTCTTTTTCAGGTGCGCCGAAAAACCATCAATTTCGACCTGTAAATAGCCCGAGCTCTTATTGTAATTTGATTTAGGCCGGGCAATATCTATTTCTTGGTAGGCCACATTAAAGTCTCCACAGGCTATCAAGGGCTTTCGCTCCATCAGGCTTACCATGTAGCGCCTAAACGACTTATCCCACTTTAATCTTCGCTCCAGTCGCACTTGCTTCGCACCCGAATTGGGCACATAGACACAGAGCACATAATAGTCCTTCATCTCTACCGTGATCACCCTTCCCTCATTGTCGTGCGCCTTGACATCAATGCCGTAGGAGACGGAAAGTGGCTCCTCTCGCGTCAGAATGGTCGTACCCGAATATCCCTTCTTTTCAGCCTCGTTGGTGTAGATATGGTAACCCTTAAGTGGCTCGAGAGCAATGCGAACCTGCTCACCCGTCGCCTTGGTTTCTTGCAAGCATAAAATATCTGGAGATGCCGTGCGCATATCCTCAATAAATGTTTTCTTCACACTGGCACGAATGCCATTTACATTAAACGAGATAATTTTCATACATACTCTTTATCGCCCATTCTGTGGGGCATCACAATGGTGAAAGTAGATCCTTTATCCAACATGGACTGCACTGAAATTGATCCTCCATTCTTGTGCACAATCTTTTGACAAAGTGCCAGACCAAGACCCGTACCTGGGTATTCTGCCTCGTGATGTAGCCGCTCGAAAAACTCAAATATCTGCTCGTAATACTGCTCCTCGATACCAATTCCATTGTCTTCAAATGACATGGATAGATTATTTGCCTCCATTTTGTGCGAGATGCGAATGTACGGCTGTTGCGATGCATTGTATTTGAGGCCGTTCTGAATTAAATTTTGAAAGAGATGGACGTAATCCAATTCATGTCCGCGCACCTGGGGTAACTTCTGCAATACATCTACCTCGGCATTTTTCTGAAGAATTTCATCATCCAGATTACGAATGGCTTTGACCATTGCCATGTTTAGGTCGACAAAGACCGATGGCAGATCTTGCGAGGAGCCAATTTTCGAAAGTGCCAGGATATCATCAATCGTTACTGACATCTGCTCAACACCCTTTTTGACAAAGGCAATGTTTTGCTGCACTTCGTCAAAATTCTCTTCTGCAATATTCTTACTCAGCAGCCCAACGAAACTACTTACCGTCCTGAGCGGTGATTTTAAATCATGCGAAGCGATATAGGCAAATCTCTCAAGCTCCTTGCTCAGAGTTTGCAAGTTTTGATTCTTTGCGCGCATGTCTTCCAACAATTTGCTCTTTTGTCGATCGTGTATCCTCAGAACCCAAACGATGAATACGATCGCAAGCAAAAATACAACAGTTTCGTCGTAAGGCACATCTCCATATTCGACAAGCGGTGGAAAGTAAATCAGATAACATTGCGCAACGACAAACACCATGCTACTCCCGACAATCAATTTAAAGCGTGTCTGAGGGAGATCTGAATAGAAAATAAAAACCACCACAACGATGCTGGCAAAAATTGCTCCCTGCGCAAAATTCCCAGCAGACAAAATTATTGCAAAACCAGTCACTAAACTGATCGAAAAAACAGCCAAACTTCGTGATACGTAAAAGTACTGCCAGTGGTTCAGCATGATGCAAAACATAAGGACACCTGCAAGACTACCATTCAACAACCGGTGTATGCCTGCCTGCTCACCAAAGGCAGAGATCAGGGTAAGACATAGGCCACCTATGGCTGCCAAGAAATAGAGACGATTGCTAAATATGATGCGGTCTTGTTCTTCGGGCACCTGCCCCGCTCTTACGCCGATGTGAGAGATCTTTTTCCAGAATGTAGCAAGATCCATCACTCAGCTCGGTAGATTTCCAAGTTGCAGACTAAAGTCCGAAGAAAACATGCGTGTCCCAATGATCTTGCTCAAAATGAATGTGTTAAGAACTGAGCTCGTAATATAAAGAACATCAAGATCACTTCGGTGGTATTTGTGCTCTCCGAAATCCATTTATTACTTTCATTGCATGACCCGAAGGATCCATGTTGCAACTAATGAAAGACCGGCCAGGCCAGGTAAAGCCATACTATGACGAACGTTGACAGAAAACACGAATTGCTTTTTCAGTTTTCGGATGCTTCGATTTCTATCCGCGATCGGGCCATCTTGCATGACGTAAGTTGGTCCGTCAAAAAGGGCCAGCATTGGATCGTCACCGGTGGCATGGGAGCAGGCAAGACGGTCCTGGCCAAAACGATCCTGGGTACTACCCGCATCGCCTCAGGAAATCTCTCATTTCCGTTCCTGGGGCTCTACCCCAGTTACGAAAGACGGAAGAAAGAAATAGCCTTCGTCTCGTTTAGCGATACGAGCCGCATGTTTCGCAGCCCAAATCACGTGCACTACTATCAGCAACGATTCAATGCGTTTGATTCCGATCATCACCTCACAGTCCTTGACTACTTAAAATTGCGCCCAGAGCACTCGCATCATGATCTCTTCGAATCATTGGGCATCACATCGCTACTACCGATGGAGCGCATTAAATTATCAAGTGGTCAGATACGTCGGGTTCTGCTTGCGAAGGCTCTCATCCGAAAGCCAAAGATCCTCATCCTTGACAATGCTCATATTGGCCTCGATGATACTGCTCGCGCCAGACTCAATACCATTTTGGATGAGATGGTCAGTCAGGGTGATACGACATTGATCTTGCTCGGTCAGTTTCGTGAGATACCAAAGTGCATTTCTCAGGAGCTACATTTGGATCAGGGCCGGGTGACCTATTGCAACGCCGTGCAGAGCAATCGGGCATCCTCTACAAATGGCATTGCGCTACCTCCGGATATCCCGACTCTGATGCGCAACATGTCTGTGCACCCTGAGGCAGATGAAATCATAAAATTTAAGGGCGTCAGTATTTCCTATGATGGCAATAAAATTCTAGGCCCCTTGCATTGGAAAGTGCATGCGGGCGAAAAGTGGTCCATCTTAGGTGACAACGGGAGCGGCAAGTCGTCCATTTTCGGATTGGTGTACGGTGATCATCCGCAAGCCTATGGAAACCCGATCTGGCTCTATGGTCGTAAACGAGGCAGTGGTGAGAGCATCTGGCAAATCAAAGAGCACATGGGATTTACCTCGCCAGAGCTGCATGCCTATTTCGACCTATCCCTCACCGCCCGACAACTGGTAAGCACCGGTCCCGGAAATGCCCTGGTGCCTCAAAAGCTAAATACGAAACAAGAGACATTATTTAATTTACTCTGCAGCTATTTTGACGTCGAGCAATATTCTGGACATTTATTTGACCAACTCTCCACGGGAACTCAACGTCTGTTCCTATTTATACGAGCATTGATTAAATGTCCTTCTGTCTTTTTAATGGATGAACCTTTTCAGGGATTGGATGCTGTGACCATTCAGAAGTGCAAGGAATTATTCAAAATCATTTTGACCGAAAAGCATACGCTGGCATTTATCAGTCATTTTCAAGATGAAATTCCGGAAGGGGTGGATCGCTCGCTGTATCTTTAAGCACCGCCACTCACTCCATTATCAACCTTCTTCAGCATCTTTCTCAAAATACAAGTAGAAATAAACCGAACTCCCGAAATTGGTGGCATCCGTAGATATAAGTCTCCACCCTTCTTCCGCTTTGCAATCCAAAATGCCTTGCAATTCGAGTTCTGAAGATTTCATAAGATGCTCCCGATCTAACGATACTTTGCTGTGAAAAATGGCTGTCTCAAGTTTGTATTGTTTCATTTCCTGTTGGTTCGAACGCGATCAATTTACTGCGCAATTTTCAATTAAATGTAATTGGCACAATTACCCTGGTCGTATCCCAACCAATGACCAAATCCACTTTTTTGTCTCCATTATCACGAAAGATCATAGTGAGCGCTTCCAATGTCTCGTCTTCGGTAGATACAGAAACCCGAATGCGATAGGCGTCCTTAGACTCATCGCGATTCGCACTGCCCCATGCAGGTAAATCTGTACTCAAAATAATATCCCAGGATTCTTCATTGACTTCGGCGTAAAGCGCATAGCGACCTGCATCTACCATCTCGCCACCCATTTTCACATTCTGAAAGAGTACGATCTCACTTGATTCATTCGCTCCGACACGCCACACTTCACCATACTTCAAAAGGCTACCAAAGATCTCTCGTCCTTTCTTTTGGGGTCGTCCATAGGTGACTTGAATCCGTGCATCCATTCCCTCCAGCTCTTCTGGCTTGAGATAATTGTGAAAACTCGATTGCCTTGGATATTGTACTCGATCGACCGGGCTGGCATCAGCACCGCCATAGATCACCGGGTTGAAATCGATAGGCACACTCACTTGAGTGGTTTCCCAACCCATCACCATGTTGCAGTGTTCATCATCAACCCGCTGAAAAGTGATGGTAAAATCTTCCATCGGTTGATTGAGCTGTTCGGTCTCAACCCTCACCATTGCGATGTCTTGTTTCTTGTCTCGATTTGCGCTTCCCCAAATAGACTGCTGCGTTGAAAAGTGCACCACCCAATGGTCTTCGTTCACCTCGGCATGCATGGTATAGGTTCCCGAAGGAACGGTCGTGCCTCCCAAGTCAACTGCCTGGGCAAACGAGACTTCAGTCGCCTCGTTGGCACCCAATCTCCACTCGCTTCCATAAGGCACCAGCTCACCAAAAATTGTACGGCCCTTCATCTTAGGTCGCGAGTATTGCACGCGTACCTTGACCGTCATATCTTTTCCTTCTTCACCCAAATAATTGCGAAAGGCTGCCCGTCGCGGATAACTGGCAAAATCCATTGGGCTGGCATCGAGCTCTGGCCATTCCGATTCTTCCTGCGCCACAATCGGGTTAGTATCGAGTGTCAACAAAAGGGAGAGAACCAGGGTAACAACTGCAAAAGAGGTCTTCATGTTTTCGAATTTTATCAGGTGGGAAGTTACTAAAATCACCCTCCAGAAAAGGTCGCCTGGAGACAAATTATCAAGTTCTTAACAATCCAAATATGCCATGACGGGTCCGAAGAGGTCCAGATTTTTTCTCACCGAAATGTCTCGATTGGGATATCTCACGCCGGCCAAATACAAGCCATCTGGATAAGCGGCTCGCCGAGACGAATTAGCAACATCGCCACTTAGCATCGCCTTCCATTCCGACAGAGACATCTTCCCCTGAGCCACTTCCCACATACGTTGCACCAGTATCCGAACCATACCGCGTAAAAAACGATCAGCAGTAATATCAAACCGCAAAACTTTATCGTCAAAAAAGATCCATTGTGCCTTCACCACTTCGCAGATGGTCGATCGGTAGACGTCGGGTTGTCTACAAAGGGCCCGGAAGTCCTGTCTGCCTACCAATGCTATTGCACATTCTTTCAACAGAGGCTCTTCCAGCTCTTCCCGATAAAAACGGCTACTCAATCCCAAGAATTCAGGCCGCTCATCGAGATGAATCAGATAGCTGTAGCTGCGGTGA
>Ga0209828_1004290_pt1 | contig 10311 bp, 15 predicted proteins | sample MaitaG_FD_187429 | JGI IMG/M metagenome (GOLD analysis project Ga0209828, IMG submission 187429) | Marine algal microbial communities from Maine, USA - Maine_Asex2 metaG (SPAdes) (version 2) | ecosystem: Host-associated > Algae > Red algae > Unclassified | place: Maine, USA | collected 2015-01-05
TAAATATTTTGGAGCATTTTCTATAAGCCAATCAATTCTGCGGACCGCACCCCTAAACTCACCAACACTTTGTGTTATAACTTTGCCAGTCTCAGCCGTTTGTAGTTCTGATAGCTGAGTCTCATAAGAACCAAAAATGTCTTTGAGCTTTTCTATATATGGTAACCGGCCTGAAACTCCCAGATCTTTCCAAGATTCTGCAGCTTCTCTTGCAGCAAACACAGCATCTTGAATTTGTTCTTCAGAACTGACTTCTAGCTCACCAATAACTTCATAGTTTTTGCCAGGATTTGTAGAAACTAAATTTACCATAACGACAGTCTAGCCCAGTAGATGTACCAATTTCCAGACTGCTAAGAATCTAAAAACACTTTAAACAATTTTATGTTTGCTCGCCCAGCGAGTTAACTCGTTGCGGTTTGAGACTTGAAGCTTTCTTAACACAGCAGATGCATGAGTCTCAACAGTTTTAATCGAAATAGTAAGACGGCGCGCTATCTCTTTATACGCATAGCCACGAGCCAATAGACGCATAACCTCTTGCTCCCGAGGCGACAATAAATCCAATTCAGGATCGTGAGGTTGAACAACCGAAGCCGAAAAAGCATCAATAACAAACCCGGCCAACCTTGGAGAAAACACAGCATCACCTTCAGCGATACGAACAACCGCATCAACTAAATCTTCACCCGCAATAGCTTTAGTGACATAGCCTCTAGCACCGGCACGAATTACTGCGATCACATCAGCCGGATCATCGCTAACCGACAACGCTAAAAACTTAGTTTCTACACCGGCTTTTAACACAGCTAAAATAACATCAGCCCCGGTGCCAGATGGCAAATGCACGTCTAACAAAACAACATCCGGTTTGGTGTCACAAATAATATCAATAGCTTCAGAAACATCTTCAGCTTCGCCAACAACATTCACAGAATCCGCCAACTCAGCTTTTACACCAGCACGAACCAACTTATGGTCATCAACTAAAACAACTTTCCAGGCAACGGGCATTATGAATTTCCTTCATCAATGAGTGGTAAAACCAACTCGACTTCAGTACCAACCCCAACAATACTTTCAATATTTGCTGTGCCCCCAATTTTAGACATTCTCCTTTTAATCGACGAAGAAATCCCACGACGATCCGGCTCAACATCATCAGCTACAAAGCCAATGCCCTTGTCTCGAACAAAAATCGAGATTGAGTCACCGGCTACTTCTAAATAAACATCAACCAAGCTTGCCTCAGAATGTTTACAAGCATTATTAATTGCCTCTCTAGTAGCACCCAGCAGTGACTCAACAGAATTGTTTACCAAGTAATCGCCAACCGTTACAAGCTCAATTGAAATATCAAACGAATCTTCCAGTTCAGAAATAACTTCATCAAGACGCCCGCGAATACTTTTAGCCGACCTCGATTTACGATCTGGATCCAACCAATTTCTAAGCTCACGTTCTTGTCTACGAGCAATTGTTGAAACCCTTTCTGGATCTTTTTCTTTTTGAATTAAAGCCAAAGTTTGCAAAACAGAATCATGCAAATGAGCCGCAACATCTGCACGTTCATCGCTGAGTAATCTGTCTTGTCGAGCAGAATCAAAATCTTTAATTAAATTTCTCCACCAAGGCGCAGCCACCAATCCAACAGCAACCAACCCTAAGAAAGTTGTGAATAAAGCCGCTTGACCATCAGACCTGAAACCAATCGCTGAAACATATAACCAAACGCCAAGACCAGCAAAGCCAACACCCACTATCAGATTAAGAATTCTAAAATTACCAACAGAATTAAAAGGCTCAATTCTTCTAGCACTAAGCATTACTCCCAAACCAATAATGGCTGCCGGTAAAAGCTGAGATACGGGCAAACCCCCCATAGCTTGAGTCAAGATAACGCTTCCTGAAACAAACAAAACTAAACCTAAAACCTTCTCGAACTTTTCGCTGCCTGAAGCCATACGTATTGTTGTCAACTCATTATCTTGATATCCGGACCAAGCAAATAACCCCCAACAACACAGATACAAAACACCTCCCCAGCCATGTGAAGCAAACAAAACTAGGAAACTAATCCTCAAATAGATAGCAGAAACTCCAAAACTATTAGCCAAACCAGCCGCTACACCAGCCAAAATAGCGTTGTCTTTATCTATCAGAGGAACTCTGGATTTTGATAATGTAGCCATAGGAATATCCATATACATTAATTGTCGGCCAACCTGACCCTAATAACAACCCTGAATTTACCCTTAGCCGCTCAGGGTTTTATACGGATAAGCCCTTATTTCACAAAACTAGTGCCGGTAATATCTTTATATACATGGAAAATAATAAGTTATTAAGAAAAGACCCAGATGGCCCAATAACAGGGGTGGCAACAGGATTAGCAACATATCTAAAAGTTGAACCTATATGGATCCAACTCGGCTTTCTTGTCGGAGTGCTTTTAGCAGGAGCCGGTTTATTTGCATACGCTGCTGCTTGGCTGATCATGCCAAATCAGGATTCAAAGCTCCAAAAGGCGGTGACAGTAACCGATGATTCAAAAAGACTAGTGGTTGGTTTATTAATTGCCTTCCTAGGGATAGCGATACTTGCTGATGTTTTAAGTGTTGAGCTCACATACGTTGCCGCTATTGCTTTGATCGCTGGTTCGCTAATCTTATTATTTCGGACAAGAGAAGATCTAAACAACTCAACAAATGTTGTTCAACAATCTGTAACCAAACAACCAGAAACGGTTTCTGAAAGTTTAGTACCAGTCCAAGCTGCAGTAGCTGTTCAGAATGACCCAATCGAGCAGCACAACGTTACTGACTCAGACCATTGGGCGAACATCAAAGTAGAAGAAGTAAAACCTAAAAAAATATACCCCCCTATAACTGCGGTCACAATTGGATTAGCTTCACTAGTTTTTGGTGTGTGTTTCTTAGCTAGAGAGCTTGGGGCTTCTATTGGGTTCCTTGGGATTGTTGGATTTGTCATAGCAACCTTAGGGCTTGGGACACTAGTTGCAGCTGTCTGGGGTCGACCGGGCAAACTAGTTGTTCTTGGATTTTTAAGCCTTTTCTTGCTACCTGTCGCAGACTTAATCGAACTCGGTATTGAAGGTGGATACGGATATAGACCTGTGACAACCTCTAGCCAAAGCGCTTTGAAAGAAAAATATGAACTAGGTGCTGGCGAGCTAGAGATGGATTTATCGAACCTTGAACTAACCAGTGACACCAGGTTTGAGATAGATATGGGAGCCGGCTATGCACTTGTAATTCTTCCAAAAGACTTACCCGTCAGCATCAATGCCAGTTCAACCTTCGGGGACTTAGAAATTCTTGGCACTGATAGAGAAGGAATTGAGAATGAAGTTCAAGTAAATAAGTTAACTAACAGTTCAAACCCAACCTTGACAATTGATGCCCACATAACATACGGGATGATCGAAATTATTCGTGAAGGTGATGAACAAAGCTTCGAAATATTTGAAGACCAAGAGTACAAGCAATGGAAAATAGAACAATTCGATAGAGATAATTTTGATCCAATTGATTCGATCGATGCGATTGATCCAATTAGACCAATTGAAAATGGAGCACCAAGATGAATAATGAACCAGCAATCAATAATAAGATTTCGCTTATAGCGGTCCTGTGCGGGATTCTAATCGCTGCAATTGGAATATTCTTTGTACTGATAGACATATCAAATGTAGATGCATCTGCTGCAATGGGATACACCTTTGTTATTGCAGGAATAACAGCCTGCGTCTCTGCAGTCTTAATCTACAGACATAGGACAACGCAAAATCAAATCAACCAAATGTAGAGAGTTACGATTTAACCGTTACTGTTAGCCCTTCGCCACTTGTAATATCAACTAAATCACTCTTGAGCGAAGGTGCAATCAGGTTAATCTCTTCAGTTGAACTATCAGCCTCAGCAAATTTTAGAGTTAGTTCTTTATCTCCAGAAACAACCAAAGTAGAAGCACCAGGCGATTTAGCGGCAGCCGCCAAAAGTTCTTGAGCAACACGAACTACTAAGTGGCTGCGTGCAGGATCTTTGATTGGTTCAGCTTGCCAATCAATGTTTACATAAGCCCCAACGTCTTCTCGTAAAGCAGCCGCTTCAACTTCTATTGCTAACCTCACTTGATCATCGGTATCGGGAAATGGGCTAACATCTGAAACTGGATTAGTTGCTACGCTGTTACGCCATTGCCTTTCGCTGCGTAAAACTTCTAGCTGCCAAAGTGCAGTTGCATTGTTTGTATTATTGACTGCCATTTCGTTTAGTACAACATCTGGGCGGGCTGCAAGATCTACTATTTTTCTTTCAGCTTCTAAAATTTGCTTAGCAAGATCATCATTAGTTTTTGTTAAAGCCAATAACTCAGCTTGAGTTTTTGACAATAACTCTTCTTTGGAATGTAAATCTGCTTTTACCAGCTTTCCGTTTTTGTTTATTTCTACGATACTTTCGTTAAGGGTTCCAACTTGAAGATTTGATTTTTCTAACTCTTGGGTTTGCTTTTGATACCTATCAAGTGCCAAACCAGCGTTTTCGTCAGCGATGTCCAGCTCCAAGTTCAATTTAGAAATGTTTGAACGTGCTTGAAAAAGCAGCCCCGCTAAGACTAAAGCAACTGCACCGACCAGGATCAACAATATAATCATTAACCTTACCCTAGCTAATTAGTGCCTGTCATGCGACTTTTGTAATACTTGCATCACATATAAGTTGCTGAATGGCCAAACTAAGGCATAGAATCTTAAGTCTGCACTTGTAGCTCAATTGGATAGAGCATCTGATTACGGATCAGAAGGTTCGGGGTTCGAGTCCCTGCAAGTGCACTTTTTGGATATTCGGCGAGACGTGTATGAACCATTTTCATTAAGTATTACAAGTTTAATGTTTCTGAGCTGACATCTTTATGGCGTGGGCTGTGAAGCCATTTATTGTTTGTGCAAGCTGGGATGGTTTTTCTATCATTGGCATGTGACCTGAGTCTATTTCGTATTTCTCAGTAGCTTCTAGTTTATTTGTCATTTCTGTTTGTTGTTTTGTCGTGAGTTCTTTGTCGTTTAGAGTGGTCAGATAACCTTTTATACAGTCAGGTTTTTGGGCGGCTATCTTATGTGTGTAAAGGTTAATAGATTCTTTTGTCCAGTCAGCAGCTATTTCTTCTGCTAGTGCTTCTTCAATACCAGAGCATAAGCTCGTAGTGATAGCTTTTTTCGGAGGTTTGGTTCCTGCGAGTTTCATGATTAGACCTAGAATGTGTTTTTGTGGGAAGGGTAGAGATGAAATGAACGAGTTGTTCTCTTCTGGGATTACAGAAGAGATTACGAGGAAACCTGATATTTGTTCATCAACTTTGTTGATTGTCTCGAGGCCGATAATCCCGCCGATTGAATGACAAACCATCACATATTTTTTTACATCCCAATTGTTTACTTGGTCGGCTATGTGGTTTGTGTAGTCAGCAAATTTTTGTTTAGAGTTGTTTTCGAGGCTAGTTCCTTCGGCTGGGAATGTTGCCGTCATGCTTGGAAACTCTAAATCGGGTATTAACTTGTCCCATATTGAGCTTGACAGACCTGCGCCATGAATCAATACTATTCCTGTTTCCATTATTTTTCTTCCAGTTTGTCTAAAGCTTTTTTGAGTGTTTTCATAGAGTCGATTACAGATTTAAACTGATTTTTACCGAGGACTTCTGTCAGGTTGGCTGCTAAGAGTTTGTGTCCTTTATCAAGTTTGTTTATAGCAGCTTTTCCTTTTTCAGTTGTTGCGATTAGTTTGGCTGAAAGGTGATCAGGGTTGTCAATAAAATTAACCAGATTTTCATCATTTAGTTTATTTGCTATTCGTTGTACATTTTGCCTACTAACACCCATCCTTCTGCCTATAGCCGAAACAGTTAATGGCTGGTTTTGAACAGCGCCTAGGACTTGCCAACGTCTGGCTGTTAGTCCAATAGGTTTAGCTATATCATCACCTAAAGCCATAACTCTGCCATTGAGATGAAACAACATGACGGCTAGATCGCTCAGCATTCTTTGAGTCATATTTTCTTGAGATTGAGGAGGCATAGCAACAGCATATCAAAATTGACAACTAGTTGTCAATTTTGATATGCGGAGATTAACGCCTATACAAACGTTTTTTCTTTTGCATACCTTGGCCACATAGAATGAGGTGCTTGCAATTTACTGGCTCGTTGGTAGAAAACTTAAGAATTGTTGCTGATCTGGATGGCTAGCTTTTAGCCATCGTTTGTTTGTAATTGTCGCTTAATTTCTAGAAATTTTCCGGTTAATTCCGGAAGGTCATTTTTAGCTGTTGCTATAAGTATCTCTATGTCTATGCTCCAGTAGCCATGTATAATTCTATTTCGCATTCTTATTGGGTCTGACCAATTGATCTGCCCGTTAGCTTCTTTCAATTCTTCAGAGATTTGATTTGCGGCTTCACCTAGAACTGTGAAGTTCCAGAGTAGAGCTTCTGTGTCCCTTGCACTTAAATCGCTGTTTCCTTGTTGATACTCTGAAGTTAGTTCTTGAATGCGTTGGCATGCTTGAATAATTTCAGAGATAAAGAGTGCATCACGCTGCATATATTTCCTGTGCTTCTACTAGTACCGTTTCTTGTAGTAGCTCGTGAAGCGATTTTTTTGAAATAAGATCTATTTCTCTGCCAAACATTTTTGAGAGATCATCTTCTAGACGATTGATAGCAAAACCTAGAGAGATGTTTGGCTGTAGCTCATACAAAATATCAATATCGCTATTGTTGTTTAGTTCTCCCCTTACAGCTGATCCAAAGAAATATAGTTTAGCTATTCCGTATCTTTTGCAGATTTTAGTTAAATCTTGCTCATTGACTTTTAGGTTCTTGAGAATTTGGGAGGAGCTCATGGATCTATTTTATCACTATTATATTTCGATAGGCATCTGCTGATAGTTGAGTAGTGAAATCCTAGTAGTTCTGCGATGTCTTTCTGCAGCATCCTTTTGAAATGGCATTCAAGAACCGCAATCACGTCAGTCTCTGTAAGCATTTTGAATCTTTGCGGCAAAACGATTTCACTAGATTGTCTAGACTTATTGCTTTGCTCGTAGTAAACCTTTAACTTCTTCTCATAGCCAAGGTTTGTGTAAGGTAGCCGCAAGTGCACAATCAATTTCTTTGTATCTATACGAAGAAGCGCCATGTGTCCAAAATAAAAATGGCGAGCAAACGCTTTTGTATTAGCCAACAGTAATTCTTTGCCCCGGAATCGGATCAAACTAACCGAAACCAAATTGTCCCAAGGCACCAGCACGAGCTAAAACTCTTTGATCTATAGAGTTTAATAAATCAAAACTAGATTGGGTAAATCCAGAAACAGGTGGAGTCACAAATACTTCAATATAATCAATTGATACCTCAAACGTAGTAAAATTCTCCAAATCAACAGGATTGCCATCACCACCAACAGAAGCATTAAATTTTGCTTGATCTATTGGAGCATCAAATGGGTTTGCATACTCTGAAGAAGTTATCGGTCTAGCTATCTCAGCGATAAATTTACCATCCAAATGAATACTTACGTTGCCATTAACACCATAGTCACAACGAACAGTATGAAACTCTTCATCGTTAAAAGGCTGATTTATTTCTATCTTTGGTTCGTTACCAGCTGCGTCAAGATACTGAGTAGAAAACCCGACCTCACTATTGTTCAAGTTAAAGTCACCGCAATTAAATACTCCTCCAGCAGGAAAAGGGGCACCAGTCCACGAAGAAAACCATAACCCAGCTCTAATTCCACTTTGGATTTCAAGGTCTGCGGATGAAATCTTCATCCTGTACTCTACGCTATGGCCTGGCAATACAACCATATCAATACGTAACATCCCAGATGCTATTTCACGTTCGTCGCCATTGGGGCAGGTAACAATCTTTTTTTCAATTGTAATTTTTAACAGCCCATCTTCAACACGAACCTGTTCTGGCTGTTGGCATTGTTGCTCTTTATTTCCATCACCAAATGTTGAATGCTCAAGTCTAATACCTGGATAAGTCGTTGGAATTGAATCACTATCGGCAGGTATATCAAATCTAAAAGAGACCTTATCTCGACCAGTAGGTTCAGAAGTAGCTGTGGGTTCCACAGTTGGCGTAGCCGTAGCAGGAATTGGTGTCGGAGTAGCTGTTGGCGTAGCCGAAGGTTCTGGGATTGCAGTTGGTACAGCCGTCGCAGTTGGCTCTGGCGTAGGTGTCGGAACAACCAATGTAGTAGGTGTAGGAGTAGGCTCTTTTGATGCCTCCGGCCCAGTAGATTCGCCAGCAGAAGAACAAGCCCCTAGAAAAGCACTCACAAGTACTAGACCAAGCCCTGTTACACTAGTAAGATATTTCTAGTCTTAGAGATGGTCTCATAATATTCGCCGCCTAATTAAAATTCTTTTGCAAGATACCTATTATACAGCAAAATCTGTATTGCGTCTTGCTGAATCCTGATGCTTCAACATAACGGAATCAAATATTACATATCTGTTAAATAAAGAAAATGGTCGACTTAGACAAGAAATAAGGCTATTATCAAGACGTCGGGTGGAGCTGACTTGGTTTGAGACCTATTTTGGGTTGGACTAGGAGGCTAAAATGCCAAAACAATGGATGTACACGCTAGCACTTTTATTTGTGTTGTTTCTTATTTATGCTGATCCAGCTGGAGCTGGTGAATTTGCAGGATCGTTCTTAGGTTTACTCGGTAAACTAGTCTCAGGTGTTGTTACATTTTTCCAAAATGCAGCAAGCAATACTGACGCACCCGATCTACTAAATCCATCAGTAACAACAATTACAACAGCTGTTCCTGAATTCGGTGGCTTAAATGTCGAAGACACTTTTGGTCCCGTCTCTAACTAAATAGATGGCTGCAACAAACATACCCAGACAAACTGGTGGCTTAGCCTCACTGTTTAAACCCCCTGCGCACGAAGGCATCCTCATCGAAGATGAAGTTATCTTATATTGCGAACGCAAACACTGGGCAGCCATGATTCAACTCAGCTATGAAACAGCTGCCATGTTGTTTACCATTGCAATATTTATTACAGGAACAGCGCCAACAACTTCATTTGGTGTCATCGTCACAATATTCACAGTTCTGGTAACAATCAACTACTTAAGATCACATGATTGGAACAAGTTAAAACTCTACTCAATAATTGCAATTGGTACGCTGATAATAACCTCAGCAGGCACACCAGCTGCAGCAGTCTTTCTAATCGGAATAATAGGATTAAGATTTATAACAGAATTTTTCTTATGGGCCTTTTATCACAGAAGATACATCACAAATAGACGTGTAATTGCCTCAGAAGGTTTACTTAAATCTGTAATTTCGACAATGCCACTTTCAAGAGTCACTGATATATCGCTTAAAAAGTCTTTTATGGCAGAAATTCTAGGATACGCAACTTTGAGAGTGGAAACAGCGGGTCAAGATCAGGCTCTGAGTTCTATTGAATATTTAAACAGACCTGATGAATTTTATGGTGTTTTAATTAAGTTAAGCACAACAGAAATAGACTACCAAAAATACTTCGAAGTCTAAATCCTAAAGTTTCGACTAAAATGGCTGGCCCGGCGATGAAACTATTAATTTCCGCGCTAGTATAACACAGTTCGATATAGACAGATTAGTTTCGGTTACTAGGAGGAAACATGTCAAATATATGCCAAGTCACCGGACGTAAACCGTCTTTTGGTAACAACGTATCACACTCGCATCGCACAACTAAGCGACGCTGGAATCCCAATATTCAGAGACAGCGTTTCTGGGTTCCTTCAGAAAAACGTTGGATAAGCCTAACAGTTAGTGCCAAAGGTATTAAAACCATTAACAAAAAAGGCATTGAGTCTGTAGTTTCAGACCTTCGCAAAAGAGGTGAAAAGTTCTAATGGGAAAAACAAGCGATAAACGACCAGTAATAAAAATGCGATCTACCGCAGGTACTGGCTTTTTGTATGTAACTACAAAAAATAAAGTAAATACTCGTGAACGAATTGAACTACGTAAGTACGATCCAGTAGTTCGTAAGCACGTTATTTTTAAAGAAGAACGATAAAACACTTCGAGGATCTTTATTAATTCTTCCTGCTTGCAGACGATCCTGCTTGCAGACGATCCTGCTTGCAGACGATCCTGCTTGCAGACGATCCTGCTTGCAGACGATCCTGCTTGCAGACGATCCTCCCAGTAAAACGCAAAAAGGCAGGCTTCGTGAACCCCGCCAAGGGTTTAACCGAATTC
>Ga0209828_1004292_pt1 | contig 10310 bp, 11 predicted proteins | sample MaitaG_FD_187429 | JGI IMG/M metagenome (GOLD analysis project Ga0209828, IMG submission 187429) | Marine algal microbial communities from Maine, USA - Maine_Asex2 metaG (SPAdes) (version 2) | ecosystem: Host-associated > Algae > Red algae > Unclassified | place: Maine, USA | collected 2015-01-05
AAAAATAGCCTTCGGGGCTAAAAGCGACAACATCTCCCAAGTCACGCCCAAACAAGTTGCTGCCATCGCAAAAGTCGATGCCCCTGCTCCCAATCCCTTTAAGCTAGAGACCCTGCTGGGTTTGGATTTGCCCGCAGCGAGCGAGGTACAGGTCCTCGTTGCAGATTTGCATGGCCGCGTTCAGATGCAGCAACGACAGACACTGGACGCAGGGCACCATCAATGGTCGATCTCAGGCAAAGAACTTGGCGCTCCGGGTATCTATACGTACGTGATGTTGGTCGATGGCATGATTGAATATCGGGGTAAGTTGGTGTATTTGGAGTAGCTCCCACATCCCTCTCTGAGCGCTTAGCCTGGCTGCGTTGTATGGCGGGCGCTCTGAGAGGTATCGAAACGAGGGATAGCCAAATCCATCAGAAGATGGCTTCTGGCTTTAGTTTGCATACAGTCCTCAGAGAGGAGCAGACTATTTATTACCTTTCCATACGATCGCACTTTCTCTGGAAAAATGAAAACAACCGACATTCAGGTACTCGTTGTCGAAGATGAACCCCTCATCGCCGAAGACATACGGGAGACTTTAGACAACATTGATTTTTCAGTCTCCGCTGTGGTGTATGACAGTGCTTCGGCCCTCGAGCAATTGGCATCAAATCTACCTGACATCGCTTTGCTCGACGTAAACCTCGATAGCGAGATGGATGGCATTCAAATCGCCGACATCATCAACGAGAAATATCACATACCCTTTGTCTTCCTTACATCGTATGCAGATCGCGACACTGTAGATCGTGCTAAGCGCACGCGGCCAATGGGCTACATCGTCAAGCCATTCGACGAAAATGATCTTTTTACCACTCTCGAAATTGCTTTGTTCAACTATTCACAAGGCCAACCGGCGGTAGAGACAACCCTGGAAGACATTAATCGCAAGCTGGTCGGCGAGCTCACTGAGAAGGAATTTGCCGTCTTGCTGTCGCTTAAGGAGGGCAAGACCAATCAACAAATGGCCGAAGAACACTTTATCAGTGTCAATACAATCAAGACCCATATCAAAAACATCTACGACAAACTGGATGTAAATAGCCGCACGATGGCCGTCGCCAAGTTTCGCGAGTACGCATAATTTCGTTTAAAAGTCACCCTTTTGGGTGAGAGACCGAACGATCGAGCTGCCTACCTTTGCCTGAGGCAAGTAACATGGTGTGGATCTATCCTTAACATTTTTCCATTTATACGCATCTGGCGAGCACGAGACGATCTATCTTCTCCTTATCATTAGCGTACTCGTAGCGCTGGTCAGCATGCTTCTTCGCTACAGGCAACTTAAGAAGTCTTCAGACCAAAAGTTGGGGGAACAACAGAAATTGATAGGTCGCATCACCAAAGAGAATGAGGGACTGCTGAAAGAGATTCATCACAGGGTTAAGAACAACCTGCAGGTCGTCTCCTCTTTGCTCAGCTTGCAAGAACGATCACTCGTCAATGATGGCGCTGTGGCAGCGATACGAGATGGCAGACGACGGGTACAATCGCTGGCACTTGCGCATCAGAATCTATACCAGTCAGAAAGTCAGGACAGGGTGGAACTGAGTACCTATGTCAAAGGGCTCTGCCAGGGCATTGTCAAATCATACGCGGGGGCCGAAGTCCAAAATTTATCACTCAAGACCCGCATTGATCACCTGGTGCTTGATGTCGATCATGTCGTGTCACTGGGCTTGATTATTAATGAATTGGTCTCCAACGCCATTGATTTTTCAATTGGGCTAGATCAAGCTGGAGAAATTAGCGTGGACCTTCGAGAGGACGATGTATTTCTGACACTCACGGTATCCGACGATGGGACAGGCGCATTGGAAGCAGAGCAACGACGGGACAATCAGCTTGGCTTTAAATTGATTCAAGTATTTCTTGGCAAACTCAATGGGACGTTCGAAATAAGACAAGATCAGCGAAATCACTCCATCTGTCGTTTTGATCACTCCACCTGGAAGACACCGGCACCGGTAGCTTCCGTCTCAAGTGCAATCTAGAAATCGTAGATTAGGAAGAAAATTTTCAGTGCACATTATTCCTGATTCACTTGAGACCTTTCTTCAGAGCTACCCTCCCGATGTGAGAAAACTTTTTGGGGCGACACGAGATTCCATTCTTGATTTGGAGAAAAACGTCTATGAGATGATTTGGGACAATTACAACGCCTTGGCGGTTGCATACGCTCCTGCAGATCAATTGCGAGATGCTTACTGCCACATCGCAGTTTACTCCGCACACGTTAACTTGGGATTTAATCAGGGGGCTCATCTATCAGATCCCAACAAAATGCTGCTGGGCGAAGGAGCCCTAATCAGGCACATTAAAATTGATTCTGCAGAGATCCTCGAATCCAAGGCGGTGCGTAAGTTGATATATGAGGCACGCTCCTGGTCCAAGCAAATGAATCCATGGGGTGCGTTGCCCACCGGAACAGTTTCTATCGTAAAGTCAATTTCCGAGAACAGAAGGAGGCCGAAATTTTAATCGGTCTAGTCAATTTAAAGGATTCTCTTTTCTCGCTTTCTATCCCTAAAGAGGATTTTCAAAAAGCAACGGAAAGAACTTACCCTCCATTTTATTTCCCGCAGAAATGATCGGCACATCCTGCAGCAATTCTTCATCCGTATCTGACTCGGTGCCATCCGCAAAAACATTGAGCACAAATGCCCGACGCGCTCGTTCAGAAGAATTGGTGTACGATCCATGCACCATAAGCGGATGATGAAATGTACCATAGCCAGCCTCCATCTCAATCGGCACCTTTTGCTCAAACTGTGCACGCTGTTCTTCCGTGAGAAATTTTGCGAGTCCATCCATGTCGCCTGCCAACGAGGGCTTATCGAGTAGGCCCCAACGATGACTACCTGGCACATAGTAAAGACAGCCATTGTCAATGGTTGCATCATCCAGACCCGTCCAGCAGGTCAGGTGCTGCATTGGAGTGGTACGTATCCAGTAACTGTAATCCTGATGCCAAGCCACTACTCCTCCCTTGGCGGGTGGTTTGCAAAAGAGCTGGTCGTGCCAGAAGCGCACCGAGCGGTTGCCGAGTAACTGCGAGGCAATAACCACAAAGCGTGGATTCCACAGTACATCATGAAATCCCGGCATGATGCGCCAGTGACCCAGCGAGTGAAACAGCACCCGATCCGGATCTTCCGACTCGTTGGAGTTGAATTCATGAAAGAGGTGATTGCCAGGATGATTGGGATCGACTATCTCAGCCAGCTCTTTCTTTAAGTGCTCGACAACATCTTTCTCGAGCAGTTTAATGTTGGCCAGGAAGCCATGTTCATTAAACGAATCGACGTAGTCTTGACTCAAGGCAAATTCGTCCCATGCCGCTGCGGGATCGATTTTGGGAAATAGGTCAAGAATGAGTTTGTGGCGGTCGGCAAGATCAGTAGTCATAGTCCTTGAAATTTGTAGGGTGAAAAGATGCGGAATTATTCTGTTTCTTTGGGAGAAATTTTTTTTAATCGTTTAGAAAATGCAAGTAGCTATACTCACTGGCGGCCCTTCAGCCGAACGCGAAATATCCTTGAAAAGCGCACAGCTAGTGATGGATCATCTTGATCGCAACAAGCACACTTCCAGGCTCATCCTCCTTGAAGATCATGGGTGGTTTGACGAGGAGACGGGCGTACGATTACATCTCAATGACTTTAGTCTGCGATTGCCGGAAGAGCGTTTTTATTTTGACTTTGTATTTCTCATGATCCATGGCACGCCTGCCGAAGATGGTAAAATACAGGGCTATTTCGAGATGCTCAAGATACCTCATAGTACATGCGACACACTTTCAGCAGCCCTTACTTTTGACAAGCAAAAATGCAAGGATTTCTTGAGCAGATTTGAGATCACGATGGCAGACTCAATCGTTGTCCATGACGCAGGGGCCTCGATCGATCTTACTATGCCAGTCTTTGTCAAGCCCAATAAAAACGGCTCTTCCTATGGAGTAAGCAGAGTCGAGCACAAGGCAGAACTGCCTGCAGCAATTGGCAAGGCACTGCAGTTTGATGATGAAGTCATCATCGAAGAATTTATTGCAGGCACCGAATATGGGTGTGGAGTATTGCGTAAAGGGGATCAGATCATTGCGCTACCACTGACGGAAATTATTCCCAACGGCGAGTTTTTTGACTACGAAGCGAAATATTTAGGAGCAAGCCAGGAAATTACTCCTGCTCGCCTGGATGATGACGCCACGACCGCCTGTCAGGATATCTCCAAAAGGCTCTATCAGATATTGGACTGTCGCGGAGTCGTGCGGTTCGATTTTATCAAACAGGGTGACCAATTTGTGCTGCTGGAAGCAAATACCATTCCGGGCATGAGTGCTGCGAGCATTGTACCTCAGCAAGCAGAAGCCTATGGATGGACGATTGAGCAACTGCTCGAAATCATCATCGATGATTGCGTTCGAAGTTAGTCGATACATAGTTTTCTGAAAGTCTGTCTCCTTTTACCCAGACCACACGTCATGGGGGTGTAATTTGTAATTTAAAAAGGAAAATGATGAAAGAATTTATGATGATTTTCGTCGGAGGCGATTACGAAACCTCAGAAGTATCTCCCGAAGAAATCGGACGGCGTATGCAACTCTGGAATAAATGGGTGGAGGAGCTGCGAGCAGAAAGTCTATTTATTGATGGCCGGGCCCTGAAAAACCAGGAGCATCAGGTGAACAATCAAGATGCGCTAGTCACCGATGGCCCCTTTGTGGAGACCAAAGAGCTGGTCACTGGCTACTTTGTTGTGAAGGCACAAAATCTTGCCCAAGTTACTGAAATGACCAAATCATATCCCGATTGGGATCTCGGCGGCAGGGTGCAGATCAGGGAGATTCAAACCTTTTAGCCTCATAGATTCTTGCAAGAGATGGGAAAGGACCAGCTTGAGATCAACAGTGAACTGGATCAGATTTTTCGCAAGAGCCATGGCAAGATTGTGTCTGGCTTGATCGCTAAATTTGGTGTTCACCAGCTAGAATCTGTTGAGAGTGCGACCATGGAGTCGTATTACAAGGCGATGAAAGTCTGGCCCTACCGAGGAATGCCCGAAAACCCGATTGCATGGCTTTACCGCACGGCCTCAAATGCCTTGATCGATGACCTTAGGAAGACTTCCCGCATCGTCAATCTGGGCGAGTATGAGTCCGCTGACGAGCAAGATCTGAAGGAGGAGGAAATGAGAGATCCTGAATTAAAACTGCTTTTCTTGATCTGTCATCCCGAGCTAAAGGCGGAAGATCAACTTGCTTTCATGCTCAAGACATTGAGCGGCCTGGGTGATCACGAAATTAGTCAGGCTTTGATGCTCAAGAAAAGCACAATTAAAAAGCGATTGCAGCGGGCGAGACGGTCTATCGCTGAGCGCGATTTGAAGTTTGAGTGGCCTTCTTCTGAAGATGTACCACGCAGGCTGGTCATGGTGCATCGGTCCCTTTATCTCTTGTTTAATGAAGGCTTTTATTCCTCGCACCCTGATCATCTCACACGCCGTGATTTGTGCTTGGAGTCGATGCGCTTATGTAAATATTTGGCAGATCATCCTTTAGGCGATGGCAATACATGGGCACTCATGTCTCTCATGTGTTACCACATTTCGCGTTATGAAGCAAGGGTCGATGAGCATGGAGAAGCGATCCTATTGCACAACCAAGATCGCAGTAAATGGGACCCCTACTTTATTAAAGTTGGTGATTTCTATCTCGAGAAATCGGCCTTGGCCAATCAAGCGAAATCACGCTATCAAATTGAAGCGTTGATTAGTGGGATACATTGTCGGGCGGATACAATCGAAGAGACAGATTGGAAGCTTCTGAAAGAGCTTTACCAAGCACTTTATCATTTGCACGCAGATCCACCCATTTTGCTAAATCAGGTGGTGGTCCATATATTTCTGAAAGAACTTGATGGAGCCCGAACCATTTATCAGCAACTAAAGAAGTCTGATTTTAATGCAAACCCAATTCTGTATTACATGGTTGGGATCGAGCTCTACGACCAAATGAAAGATGAGTTGAAGGTGCAAGTTTTGATCGACCAGGCATTGCGTTCTACCCTCAATGAGAGAGAGAGACGAAACATCAACTCGAAGCGCAAAAATTTAAAATCATAAATTTAATTTTAGTCACTAAAATCAATTTCAATGACAACACAAGATGTAGCAAACAAACTGGTCGCCTATGTGCGACAGGGAGATTGGGATAAAGCTCAAGCAGAGCTCTATGCCGAAAATGCAGTAAGCTTGGAAATGCCCGGAAATCCTTTTCCCGAGCGAGTCGAAGGCTTGGCTGCGATCAAGGAGAAAGGGGAGCTTTGGGCTGGCATGGTTGAAGAGATGCATGGGGCGGAAGCATCCGATCCGGTAGTTGCCGGAAATTTCTTTTCACTGGCGATGACCATGGATGTAACCATGAAAGGTCGGCCGCGCAGCAAAGACCCTGAGATCGCCCTGTACAAGGTGGAAGATGGAAAAATCGTGCAAGAGCAGTTTTTTTATTGATCTGTGGAGTGCCGCAAAGCAAATCACCGGTCATCACTACCAAAGAGTAGGGATGACCGGTTTTTTTAGGCGAAATCGTTAACCTTGTCCACTCCTTGTCCCCCCAATCCTGACGCTTTCACGAATCTCCTTTTTTACATCTTATTTTGTGATGGAAAAGGCAACAGGAGTATCTGGATCCATTTTTGGGAAACTATCCCTATCGATAGCTTAGTATTATTTTTCGGCTAATTAGCTAGATAGTTTTGTCTCTCCGCAGGCAAAATATTTAAGTTTGTTGTCAAAGATTTAAGGTCGATATTTGCCAGGATGGCGATACCGGCTCATTTCATAAGTTGCGACTGGGGTACCACAAATTTCAGACTGAGGGTGGTCGCAACCGACACGCTAAAAGTCTTGAGTGAGCACCAGACCGATCAAGGGATACGTACACTTTTTCATCATTTCCAGCAACAATCGGACCTCGAGCAGTTTCAGTTTTTCGAGCGCTATCTATCTGAGCAAGTGAGTCTGCTTCCCGTTAGCGAACAATCATATCCACTTATTGTATCCGGGATGGCTTCTTCAAGCATAGGTTTGCAAGAACTGCCATACGCTGATTTCCCCTTCAACCCCGAGGGAATTGATCTTGCCACAGCAATCATCAATCTGAGTGGCGGGACACGGGCTCTCCTGGTCTCGGGCGTCAAATCGAGCACCGGCATGATACGGGGGGAGGAGGTACAAGCCATGGGGCTTAGTGATCATTTGAGTGTTTACGGGGAGGGAGTGCTGTTGCTGCCGGGCACGCACAGCAAACACATGCTTTATGCAGGAGGCAAGTTTGTAGCACTCACAAATTTTATGACGGGAGAGCTATTTGAAGTTCTATCACAGCGTTCGATACTGGCGAGCTCGGTGCAAAAAGAAGCGTGGTCAGATGAAGTGGCAATGCATTTTCGTGATGGACTGCAACTTGGGTTTGCTGGAGATCTAACAGCAAGCTTACTCATGGTGAGAGCGAGAGATGTAATTCGAAAAGTTGCACCTTCAGATAATTATTTTTTCCTCAGCGGCCTATTGATTGGTGATGAGGTGCGGCACCTTAAACCAAGTGAGGGATCAATTTTTTTGGCTGCACCCGATCCGCTTTTCACGATGTATCGAATGGCTCTCCAATCATTTTTTGACAAAGACAAATTGGTCCTTTTTGATGGCGCTGCGATGGAAACTGCGTTACTCATAGGGCATAAGAAAATAATGTTGAGGCATGCAGAATAATAAATCATTCGATTGGGATAAATTTAGCCACACTCCGATTGTCGCTATTTTACGTGGGTATGATTTAGAAACCATTCAATCTATTGCTCGGTCCTATTCTGCCGCGGGTTTTTATGCGCTGGAAGTAACGATGAACACAGTGGGTGCAGCAGAGATCATTGACCTTCTCCAGAAGGAGTTTGATGCATTGTCGATCGGAGCAGGTACCGTCTGCACCATGCCGGACCTCGAGGCAGCGCTGGCGGCTGGAGCCCAGTTTATTGTGACTCCCATTCTGGATGAGCAGATTGTGCAACACTGCGTTCAGGAAAATATTCCCGTGTTTCCAGGCGCCTACACACCTACTGAGATTTATCGTGCTTGGTCGGCAGGAGCTTCAGCGGTCAAGGTGTTTCCCGCAGCGCAACTTGGCGCTAAATACATCAAGGATGTCCTGGCTCCACTCAATGAGATAAGATTATTACCGACCGGCGGAGTGTCCCTGGAAAATATTGGAGATTACTTTGAAGCGGGTGCAGCAGGAGTCGGCATGGGTAGTTCGCTGCTTGACAAGAAGTTGATTGAGCGTGAGGATTACGATGGTCTGAAAGATCATTTTCTGAAATTGGCCGAACAAATAAAGTAGTATCCCTTCGATTTTAGCTCTTCTAAAAACAGGGATCTGGCCAGGGTTATCGTCTCTTTGAGGACCCCTCAAACTACTTTTCGTACTTTGCCAATTCTAACACACTCATATAGAATTGTAAAAGTTCAATTTCTCTATGAAAAGGATCATTCAAATCACAATTCTGTTACTCTCAACAGTAGCAGTAAATTCACAGGTTATTCCCCTAAACGAAATAGGTCAGCTCGATGATCTTATCTCTGAACCGTCGGGTGTAAATGTGCTCTATAATCCCATGAACGGCCATATGGAGTACTGGGTGCACAACGATGCAAACAATCTGAACGATATTTATGCTCTCCAACTGCATGATGTCACCGTGATACGACGTACCGTTGAAGTAGGTTTACCCTATATAGATTGGGAAGATATGGCCATAGATTCAGCCGGCGCTATATACCTGGGTGATTTTGGAAACTTTGTGAAGCAAGATGAACTTCAGATTGTCAAGGTGCTCAATCCGCAAACGGCCGGAAGCGATACGGCCAACACCCAAATCATCGAGTTCATCTATCCCTTTGACGGTATTTACGATTGTGAGTCGATGGTGCACCTAAATGGACACCTATATATATTTTCAAAGCGCGCAAGTGAAAACGCAGATCCTCCTCTTGATGACCGCTACTCGTATTGTTTTCGCATTCCGGATTCCCCTGCTGCACCAGGTGCCAAGCACACCGCCGTATTTATGGATTCCTTTATGACTGCCTTGCCGGGGGATGTTGACTCCACGCGCTTTCGATTTACGGGTGCAGACCTGAGTCCCGATAAAAAAGTACTTGCCTTAACGTGTTATGAACGCTTCTGGGTATTTTCTGGATTTTCAGGCGACGATTTTTTTGGAGGGACGGCAAGTCACTTTGAAGTACCTTATCGCCAGTATGAAGGGATCTCATTTGCCAACAATCACGATGTGGTGATCAGCAAAGAAGGAAAAGCCAGCGATTCTCTTTATAATCCCAAACTGTATCACCTCGATCTATCTCCCTGGATCGATGGCTCTGTAGTTGATTGTGAAAAAGCGGTCAATGGTGATTTTAGTCAGAGCAATTTAGCTTGGTCAAAATTTACCGCAATGGGTGGTACTGCAAATCTAAATATTGCAGGTGGACAGGCGCATATTGAGGTGATTACTGCCGGTACATCTCATTGGCATATCAACATGCGACATAAAGGGGTGATTCTGGAAAATGGAAAAACCTATCGAGTGCGATTCAAAGCGCATGCAGATGCCAATCGCGGTATTTCTATAATCCTAAATAATCGTTCGGGCACTTTAGGATATGGGTATATGGCACAGGCGATCACGACGACACCCACCTACTACGAGTTTGAATTTACCATGAATGAGGCTTCTGACTACAACTCGTACCTGAGTTTGAATGTCGGCAAGTTTAGTTCCGCCGTCTACTTTGATGATGTTTCACTCATGGCAGTAGATTGCATTTGCCCTGCAAATCGATATTTCTTTGCAGAAATGAATAACCGCATCGAGCACTTTGAAGTAAGTGATATGATCTACGGGCATAATGCCATTCTTGGCACCGATGTTATTTACGATGCGGGCAATGCAGTAGAATTAAATCAGGGGTTTGAAGTAAGCTTAGGCACGTTGTTTGAGGCCTATGTAGATGGATGTAATTAAATAATAATTTACAGGTAATAATTAATAATTCTTTAGAGGTGTATTTGGTACTTTGGTCTAGATACTAGATACTAGATACTAGATACTAGATACTAGATACTAGATGCTAGCTCACATTCAAAGCTCAAAGCTCAAAACTCCTGCCCCACACTCAATTATTGACTATTCATTATTAACTATTCATTA
>Ga0209828_1004297_pt1 | contig 10304 bp, 10 predicted proteins | sample MaitaG_FD_187429 | JGI IMG/M metagenome (GOLD analysis project Ga0209828, IMG submission 187429) | Marine algal microbial communities from Maine, USA - Maine_Asex2 metaG (SPAdes) (version 2) | ecosystem: Host-associated > Algae > Red algae > Unclassified | place: Maine, USA | collected 2015-01-05
TTGTTGTGATAGATCGAGTTTTCACCCCGGGCCAGGCGAAGCGCATCTTTGGTAGGCTGTACATTCCCTCGATCATCAATGGCGCGGCTTTGCAAAAACAACTCGCGACCATCCCAATCAAAATCATGATAAAAACGATGCAAGGATTTTGAGAAACTGGGTCCATCCAACCGCGCAGTAGTCCAGTTTCTGCCACCATCAGTAGAGACGTCAACCCTCTTTATCGTGCCATGACCCGACCAGGCCAAACCGGTGGCGACTGTTCTTCCTTTACCATGAACAATCGGTGACTGTGGACTGGGATTGGTGATAACCGATTTCACATCCATCTCCCAGGTAAATCGGCGGGCCCGCCCATCGGCCAGTAAATCCGTATATTTGGACGTCTCTTCGCGATGGTGCCAGGGCTCATCCCCCACTTCAATTCTGCGCAGCCATTTGACCCACATATTCCCCTCCCAACCAGGTACCACGAGGCGCAGTGGATAGCCTTGCTCCGGGCGTAACGATTCTCCATTCATCTTGAATGCGACCATGCAATCGTCCATCGCTTTTTCCAGAGGAATGGAACGCGTCATATGCGCAGGATCAGCGCCTTCAGGCAGCAACCATTTGCCACGTGTGCTAACACCTGCTTCAGCTAAAAGATGTTTGAGCGGTACGCCGGTGTACAAGACGTTATGAACCATTCCATGCGTAAATTGACAACCATTGAGCTGAGCTCCACGCCACTCCATACCCGAGTTAGCAGCGCATTCGAGAAAGTATGTCTTGTTCTCTCGAGGGAAACGGGCAATGTCACTCATGGTAAACACCAGTGGCGTATCGACCAGTCCGTTAATCATCAGGCGATGATCGTCTGGGGAAATTTGCGCCACACCACCGTGATGGCGTTCAAAACACAAACCGTTAGGTGTAATGATTCCATCCAGTGCATGCAATGGCGTAAAATTAACTGACGACTTGGCATCGGCTGTCAACCAGGAAACATCGCGTCGCACAACGTCTGCTTCAAATGTCGATGGAGAGCCATAGGGATTGGCATCAACACCGTCACCCATATAACGATTCCAGTCTTGTATTTCTGTAATTAGCGGATCGGGGGTGGCGGCTCGTACTGTTCTGCTTCCTGCAAGGGATGCTCCTGCCAGACCACCTAGTTGCAAGCCTTTTTTGAGTACCGCGCGACGTGCCGCAGCCTTGTTGCTTGTTTCGTTCTCATTTGACATGGAATCTGTATGCCCTTGAATAAGATTTTACGGGTTCAATAAACTGCTATTTCATATACATGTATATATTTGAATATATTGACATGCAACATGAATGTCTGTGTATCGTCTTTTAAAATGCTAAATAATTTTTACCGCATCATTGCTTGTGGGTGACACCACCTCAAGCGTTGACAGGTAGTTTTCCATCAAGTCGTAAACTGCAGGTCCTTCTACACCCTCATTAACCGATGCCCAGCCAGCGACTACATACGTCTTGCTTGCCTCCACCGCCTCTCCTGTCGACAAATCGGTCATATTGGAGATACGCGATCCCATAGAACCTGAAGGTTCACACGTATAGCCCATGCCACCTACCCGTACCATGTCACCGCCTTGCTGAAAAAAAGGATCCGGGTTGAACAGGTTATCGCAGACGTCTTCAAGAATTTCGTGTATCTGGACGCCGGTAAATTCCAGGCGGTAGACGGCGGGATAGCTCATGGACGTCTGTGTGTATAAGTCTTCAATGGTAATGTCACTGCCTGGCAACAACGTGGTTCCCCAGCGAAAACCGGGGCTTAGTGAAAATTGTGCATCGCGTTCTGCTATCAGACCTTCACAAATCAGATCATCCCAGCTGCCATTGAAGTTGCCGCGTCGATACAACAATCCGTCTGTTTTGGCGACCACACGTTTGAGTTCATCGGCGTAGGGCGCCCGCACTTCATCAATTTTATTACGCATCAGCTCATCTGGTTCAATGATGTCCGAAAACACGGGAATCAATGTGCTGTTGTAGTCAGTGACTTTGCCATTTTTTACTTCAAGATCGACACGACCAAGAAATTTACCGTGCGAGCCGCTTGCCAGGATTAGCGTGTTGCCGACCTTGACCGCCTCCGGGATTGCATCGTGCGTGTGGCCGGTTAATATCACATCAATATCTGGCACCACTGATGCCAGCTTCCGGTCCACATCAAACCCGTTGTGGGAGAGCAGCACGACAACTTCGGCCCCGTCCGCTCTGGCTGCTGCCACATTCTCCTGCAGTCGCTCGATACGCAGCCCGAACGACCATTCGGGGAACATCCAGCGGGGATTGGCAATTGGTGTGTAAGGCATTGCCTGTCCAATAACAGCCACTCTGGACCCACCCACTGAATGCATGGCAGTGCTTTCAAACACCGGCTCTTCCCAATCATTATCAACGATGTTACTGGCCAGAAACGGATAGCCAAGTTCATCGATAATTTCCATGACCCGATCGGCGCCCAGGGTAAACTCCCAATGACCGACCATGGCGTCTGGTTTTAGCAGCTTCAGGCAATCCACCATGTCTTGACCATCTGTTTTCAAGGACGTGTACGAACCTTGCCAAGTGTCGCCTCCATCGAGCAGTAGAACATTGCTGTCACCACGTTCAGCTCGAATAGCCTTGATTAGAGTGGCAGTTCTATCCAGCCCACCGAGTCGGCCATAGGTGCGTGCAAGTTCGACATAGTCAACCATGGAATGCGCATACGCCAGAGCACTCCCTGGCTCAAGATTGAAATGCGAAAGAAACTGCTCGCCAACCAGATGCGGGGGTATGCCTGCGAAATCGCCGATGCCGATATTCGTATCCGGAGGACGAAAATAGACGGGCTCCAACTGCGCGTGCATGTCGGTGATATGCAGCAACGTCACCTGGCCTTTCGAGTCGAACGAGAGGAGATCTTCTTGTGTCAAACGCTGCTGTGCAATGGCTTGTTGCAAGCTGCCAGGCACCGCAGTGAATGCGGCACTCGCAGCCGCTGCCTGCAGAAAATCACGACGTGAGAGCATGGGCGTAAGTTCTGTTGAAGCGAAAGTAAAATCTTATTGTCGAACCGCAGGTGTTTCTACCGACAGACCGGTTCCGCGCCATGTTGTGTAAACCTCGAGCCCCATCAATTCATCTGAAAATGCTTCTGGAAATTCTGCTCTGGCATCTCGAATACAGCCTCTGAACCGATTGTGCAATGAGATTAGATTGCTTTGCTTCAAGCGATATGTTGGAAACCCGTTTACATTGCCCTGACTGAGATGATCTGCACGTATGTACTTACCGTTGCTTTTCTCATGGCATGAGGCACACGATAAATCCAGTTGCCCCATTCGCTTGTAATACATCTTTTTGCCTTGCTCCCACCACTCTTGCATGTCTCCTTCGCTCAGGTCAACAGCAACGGGCTCTCCTAGCGATTGGTGTTTAATGTAGGCCGTAAGAGGTTTCTGACCACCCTCATCAAACGGATAGGGCTCTGCCCCCATGTTTTCAACACGACAGTGGTTTATCTGCAATTCCACATTAATGGGCTTGCCGAGCCTCTCGCTCCACTTCGGATAGCTCGCTCCAACATCTACCATTGTTTGTGCGGCGTCATCGTGACAGCTTGCACAGGACTTACCCATTGTCCCATCCACTGTGTTCCAGATTTGCTCGCCTTCTTCAACACCGAGCATACCGGGATTGTCAAAAGAATCCTGCTCCATCCCTCGTGTATCGTCCGTACGATAATGCCAACCAGAGATAACTTCAGGTAATGGATGCCCTTCTACTGACTCCGTTTTGGTAATCATCTTCAGTTCGCCGTCAATAATCAACGTATCGTCAACTGGATCGGCTGAAACCAATGATGCCAGCACTGCCGACAATGTCACGGCTATAACAAGTGGAATACGAAATCTTCTCAAGAACCTTCTCCGCGAATAGTCTTTTATTACTGATGTTTTTGCTGATGTAACCCGCTGAATATCAGGCTGAATTAATGGATAGTAGTGGCGCTTGTACTCAGGCTTCTACTAACCTTTCAGGGAAACATCCTGAGTGTGCTCAGTGACTTCACCTGCATCATCTGTCCATTTCATCGTGAATGTACCCGCCTCATCAATGCGTGTTGCAAATTCGATATATGGATTTGCCGATACGGCAGGATCAATATCGACAGAGAAAACGACCTGTCCATTGTAAGCGGCTTCAAAGTGATTAATGATGTCGCGAGGAATGGCATTACCTTCCTTGTCCTTGCGCTGCCCTGATTCCATCTTGTGGCTTATCAAGGTTTTGATGGTAATGATGTCGCCTGCTGCAACACTCTTGGGAATCTTTACTCGAGGTTTTTTACCGGCCATTTTCTTGTCTCCTGTTAGCTGTTGAGTCGATAATGTTGAATCGGCATCAACCGCCGCAACCACCGATGGTGACCTTGACGTTATTGCTGACTTTGAACAGTTGTCCAGAGTTGGTTTTAGCAACTGCCACGACATCCTGGGTTCTTGCCAGTCGCATACGCGTCGATGCTTTGGCTAAGCCACTCGCCGGGGTAAAATGAAAAGTAGCGACATCGGGACTCGGGTTGTCGCTTGCCATTATCATCACTGACACCACGTATTCATCATCAGTCATCGGGCTGTCCACAACGAATGAAACAGGCACGCTATTACCGTTTTCAGCTATCTCGGGCGTCGTGAGTTGCAAGGGACCTGCCTCCTCGCTGACAGCGCCGCCACCAAACTCGGCAATCATTTTGTCAACATCTTCCATGGACGCCAACACGCGGCCAGACACACCAAAAAACGCTGTGGCAGCTGCCGCTGCAGTACTGCACAGCAAGGCTCGTCTACTGTTGTTCATGTTTCTATACTCCTGCGATTCAGATTATTTCGACTATTTAAGCGTTGTGAGATAGGCAACGACATCCTCGACTTCCCTGGCCGTCAGAATCGTCTTACCGACAAGGTCTTTTTGCACATTCGCTCCTACATCCAGCGAATAGAAAGCCGGCATAACCGTCAATTCTGTAAATACGGCTTTTGAATTAACCACAATGGTTCTTAGTTGCTCCTCCGACCATCGATTTGCAACGCCATCCAGCGATGGACCTACTTCACCATGGAATAGCTGATCTGCCAAATCAGCGTTGGCATGACAGGCCAGACAATTACCCAGTTTGCGATCGGCAAACGTTTTTTTTCCTTCTACAGGATCACCAGGCTCGCCGATTAATGATGTGGCGATGGACAAGTTCTTTATCTCAACATCATCCGGCGCGATGGTGTCCGCAAGAATCGACGAGCAAAATAGTGCTGCACCAACACAACCAACGAGTAAAACGCTACGCTTTTCCAAACTTGATCTCCAGCTTAAACCTGCCCATGAAGCCATGCCGTAAAAAAACGGCTTATTCCGACTGTTGGAAACAATAAACCTATTCTAATTTTGAATCAATCTTTTTATATGAATTTTTGAATGTATTGAGATTTTGTCGTGTCTATCATGTCCCGTAGCACAACTTTATGTCGAACTGCGAGGCTTGAAGATCTAAAGGCGACCTGTTGTCATCAGACAGTGAAGCGGCTTCTTGCTTACTCAAATTCCATAGCACGGAATATCCGATCTGAATTCAAACCTGCTAATTCGTCAAAGGTGTCGAGGTGGCGATAGGCTGACTGATCGATAGCATAAGCGTCGATTAATGATCCACCGGCATCGAGAATTTTTGTCACTTCAGCACGCATATACATCAGGTAGTCCCTCGTCCAGCGGGTAACCTCTGCCATCGTGGTGGGCTCGCCATGCCCGGGGATGACGGTTTTAGCCCCCAATGAGGCGAAAGCCTGCCATGTGTCTAGCCAGCCAGCTGTATCAGTATCTTCGAATACCGGCAACAGCCTTTGATGAAATGCCATATCACCTGCAATCACTAATTCAGTCTCAGGCAACCACACGACAATGTCTCCAGGGCTGTGTGCAGGGCCCAGATGCAACAATTCTATGGTTACACCGCCCAACGTTACATCAAAGCTCTCGGTAAACGTCTGATCGGGTAGGGCCAGGCGTGTATTCATCGCCTTGTCGCGGTTGCGCATCTTCATGCGCTCGAGGATATCGTCGCCGCGCTCTTCAATTTCAGCAAGCGCATCCTCGTGGGCAATGACACTTGCGCCGGCAGCTTGCCAGTAGTCAGTACCCAGCATGGCATGGCCCTGTCCGTTCTCCAATACCACGTAGCGTACGGCTGATCAGTTACTTTCCTGATTTCCTTATGTAGCGCTTCTGCTAATAGCGCGTTGTCAGACGCATTTACAACAACAACCCCCTCATCGGTAACAATGAAAGTCAGATTATTGTTATGCCCTGAATTTTCATAAGTGGGCGGTGCAGTTGCACCTATGGCCGAAAAAACACCCGGAATGACTTCCACAGGCATGCTGTAGAGCATGCTTCCAACAGCTTCATCGGTCGGTTGCAGCGCCAGACCGGCTTCTTGCCAAGCGAAAAATCCATCAGCATAATTTGATACGTTCGAATAACCCATGTCCATTAACGTCGCTGCCGCCAACGGACTGCGCTGATTGATACCGCAATAAACAACAATGGGGGTATCTTTGTCTGGCACCACATCGTCGATTCGAAACTCAAGCCATCCACGATTGATGACGACATCTCTACGTCCCGAATCGATACTGCCCCCAAGTGATGCCAACTCATCTGGCATGCGAACGTCAATCACGACTAAATCGGGTTCGGAGGCAATGAGTTCCTGGAAGGAATCGGTATCAAGGTTATTTATACGGCTTTTTGCAGTAATCAGAAGTTCATCGCTAGTTACGATGTCTGTTGATTGAGCGAGTACACTGGCAAATGGAAAGGACAAACAGGAACAAGTCATCAATGATATGCACAAGCAACGAATGTATAGTTTGTTCATAGACTCAATCCTGCTTAACCAATGAATGCAAGCGTACAGCTTTCAAGGGCCAACTAATTTATTTTCGCAGTAAAAAATTTTATCAGGTTGCAACTGATTCCCTAAATAGTTCATTTACAATATGGAGTCGCTGGCACATTGAAATTGCGCTTTGCGATGGAGCACTTAAAGTTTGAAGCTGCGGAAAACAGTTTTAAAGTATCCGATAAAGCTCGTGCCGCAGATCAGAGGTCACTCAGAGACATTCACCAGCACCTCATTACGACGAAAAGGCGGAAGCGTCCAGGGAGGATTGTAGCCAGCCCAGCGAATCCCCGATTGCGCGCTTAACCCTTGCGACTCTATCCAGCTAAGTAGTGCCTGCGCATTGCTATCCCGCGCCGTTTGAGTAGACAGCCCGGAGTACGTTATCGTCGCCACACGCTGAGGCTCTGTTTGTAAAAGCAATACGTCGGGGTTCAATGGCCGTGGGGCGGATTCCACGCTGTCGTACTCTTCAGGCAGCACAAAACGATAGCGCCATGAGTCACCTTCTTTCTGCGATGTTACTGGTGCTGTCATGGCAATTTTTTCGCTTGAACTATTCTCACTAGACTCAGCAACAACCGGCGCTGTCATTGAAATCTTCTCCCGAGCCTCGTTCTCGCCAGAGATATAATCAAACAACTTGCGAAACGCTTCATTGCCTGCTTTTTTATAATTTAAGCCTGCACTTGCCTGGGTTTGCGCCACGATCACTGGTGCGTAGTCGCGAATCTCGAACTCACCTTCTTTTTGCACCAGCTTAAAAGGCGCCTCTTCTACTGAAGCACCACCAAAAACAGAACACCCGGTAATTGCCATAAGTGTGCCTGCGGTGAGCAGTAGGGTTGCACAGCGCGATAGTCGTCTGACTGGCGAGTGGTTGGAACAGCGCATTGATTCGATGCGGCTCTCTACTGCGTTTTTTATCTTCATGCTAAGAGGCTACGCGCAGGTAATACTGACGGATCAACAGATGTAAAAAATGACAGGCCGTTGAGGAGTCGTTTCATGTTCACCACCTTGGGGGGCGCAATTTTTTTGAAAATCCAGCCCGTTTACCCCGGCAATGCCAAATGAAGTGGGTAGTTCATAGCAGCCAGGTTTACGTCATGACATCAGGCGCGTCACGTAACAGCTGCCCCTTGATACCGGCAAGTTGCTCTGCTGCATCAACCAGATCACCCAACATCTGTTGCGTATCTTGATTTTGACGTGCCGGATCGTTCTCGAATTTCTCCATGTAGACACGTAAGGTTGCGCCGACAGTTCCCGTACCTGACAGTCGGAACACCATGCGTGCAGCTGCGCCAAACACAATGCGTACACCTTGATGACTACTGACACTACCGTCCACCGGATCGGTATAGGAAAAATCATCTGCCTCTGTAATCAGCATGCCTTTTACCGTCTCGCCGGGCAAACTATCCAGCTTTTCTCGTAGTGCTGTCATCAATGTCTCGGCAGCTGCTTTATCTACACCTTCATAGTCATGGCGCGAGTAATAATCGCGTCCGAAACGCGACCAATGTTCACTCATCAATTGGGCCACTGATAATTTTCGTACAGCCAAAATGTTTAGCCACAGAAGTACGGCCCAGAGGCCATCTTTCTCCCGCACATGATTCGAACTCGTGCCTGCACTCTCTTCACCGCATAAGGTCGCTTTATTAGTGTCCAGCAGATTGCCGAAAAACTTCCAGCCAGTCGGTGTCTCATACGCTTCAATACCCAGCGCCTCTGCAACCCGATCTGTTGCCCGACTCGTCGGCATTGAGCGTGCAACGCCTGCCAGCCCATCGGCGTACCCGGGCGCCAGATGTGCATTGGCTGCCAGCACCGCCAGACTGTCAGAGGGTGTAACATAGCAGTGCTTGCCAACAATCATGTTTCGATCGCCATCACCATCAGATGCCGCACCCAACTCTGGCGCATTGTCCGAAAACATCTCTTCCATCAATTGATGCGCGTGTACCGGGTTGGGATCGGGATGGCCACCGCCAAAATCCGCTAAGGGTTCGCCATTGAACACGGTACCTGCAGCCGCACCGAGTTCATCCTCCAGTATTGCTTTTGCATAGGGACCAGTAACGGCATGCATAGCGTCGAATCGCATACGGAACCCGTCAGCAAACAGCGCTTTTATAGCATCGTAGTCGAACAACGTTCTCATCAACTGTGCGTAGTTTTCTACAGGGTCAATCACCTCGATTATCGTCTGCCCAATTAAATACTCACCATCCCTTGAGATGTCCACATCGTCGGCCTCCACTGTCTGGTAAGAGACAATGGTGGTCGTGAAATTGTAGATGGCATCCGTTACGGATTCTGGTGCAGGGCCACCATTCGCTATATTGAACTTCACACCAAAATCACCATTTTCACCACCCGGATTATGACTTGCGGAGAGAATGATCCCGGCATCGCAGCTGCGCGAACGAATAACACCAGAGGCTGCTGGTGTAGAAAGAATGCCGTTGCGACCAACGATGACACGTGCGGCACCATTGCCAGCGGCCATTTTCATGATTATCTGAATAGCCTGATCGTTGTAGAACCGCCCATCCCCACCCAGTGCCAATGTTTTTCCGGCCACACCGTCAAGCGCATTAAAGCCTGCCTGAATAAAATTCTCCAGATAAGCGGCTTGCATAAATGTCCGCGTTTTCGCACGTAACCCCGAAGTGCCCGGGCGTTGCCCATCAATAGGCTGTGTTTCAATTGTCTTTGTCATTGCCGACGGTGACCTGATTTCATTGAGTTGATAAGCTTGAGCAAACGCAAATCATACAGACCTTTTGCAAGGTACGCTAAGGCCAGTTCTACCCTATACAATCTAACCCACCAAACTCTTCAGCCTGAAAATGCCTTGACAAGCGTTCGAGCGTTCGCAAAAGCTTTAAAGGCACCCGAACCTGTCAATGGCTGGATAGCTACTGCTGCATCCTCCAGGGGCAGCGCCCTAACACAGGCTCAGCATCAGTCTTGACACCCAGCTTCAACCACTGATGCGCCAAAACGCACGGTAACCCACAACGACTCCCAGACATCAGGATCGCTAAACAGACGAGCATAGTTTGCCCAGCCGACACTCTCTGCGGTATCCAGTGGTGTACCAATCTTCCAGTCATAGAAGCTCAGATACATCAACTGTACAACCGGGTAGGCCAAACCCGCTACCATGACAAAGATAGCGGGTGCAATGAACACATACGGGGTAACCTTTCGATAATCTTGACCGGTATATTCCTCGTCTGCGATATCACTACCGGTTGAATTCATGAGCGGCTAATGGTGTGTTCGACAGATTTTTTACTGGCAATATTTGCTGACCATATTT
>Ga0209828_1004300_pt1 | contig 10289 bp, 9 predicted proteins | sample MaitaG_FD_187429 | JGI IMG/M metagenome (GOLD analysis project Ga0209828, IMG submission 187429) | Marine algal microbial communities from Maine, USA - Maine_Asex2 metaG (SPAdes) (version 2) | ecosystem: Host-associated > Algae > Red algae > Unclassified | place: Maine, USA | collected 2015-01-05
GGTAACTGATGCCTTCAGTTTTTGACGTGTGTGAGTGATGATTAACGATATCTGACTCACGGTAACTGTCACTACCTGCATATATTGCCGTGTTTTTTATATGAGTGAGTGTAAATAAATAAATCGGCAGTGCTTTTGGAATAACCGTTCGGTATTCGTCGCGAGATTTTCCAGTACGTTTTTTAAATGACTCGTAGTCCTCATCCCCTTTCTCCAAAGCCAATATTGATCGTATAAATAATTGGCTTGATTTACCACGCGCTAGTTCAAGTTATAGTTGCTTCTGGAAGGCCGGTAATTTCCAGATTCTTAGTAACAGTCTAAGTCTAGTGTTCTGCCTATAAGTTATAGAAAACGTATTTTGATTCGAAATGGGTGTGCTAAATAATTTTTTACCAGACAAACCTTCCATATATTGGTGTAATGCTTGTGCCCATACGTCTCTCGCTAAAAGAATCTGGGGCTGATGAGTTGTTCCCGATCGCCCTTTGTAGTAGGTGCACTCCATAGCTATCAGGCCCCCGTAACGATTTCGTTCGAAAGCGTAATTATTTATCTGTAACTTGGGTATATCTGAAGGCTGAATCCCTTCGCATGCTGCTAACCAACCACAGAGTAGTTCCTCTAAAGGCGAATACCGTATTTGATAATCTGGATGAAATAAGACCGGATGTTGCCAGGTAGCAATTTCCTTTTTTGCTATATGTCTTGGTAAGTTTTGGAGGCCAAACTCCCTAATTCTTTTTTTAAGTTTCTGCTTTGCAGCTGGCCTAACCAAGTCCAGTACGAGCAACTGACTGAGCTCTCCAACAGGCTCACCCAGCTCATCAAATAATCCATCTCGTTCAATGATCAGCCGATTCCAATCGTACGGCCAATTAGCCTTCTTTGTGTCGAATTCAATCGTAGAATAAAGTTGCTCTCGTTTTCTTTGGTTTAACAGAAAAAGTAAGGTTGTCGCTATGGTTACACGAAAGCTATTGATCAATATTCGCGGGCTCTCCAGCTGCAAATAATTCTGATCACCAATAGCGGAACGTAGCCATGGTAGATCAAACCAACTAGAGAGTGTGTAAGATACCGGTTCAGCTTTTTTTATCGGTCTTGAGAAAGATAACAAAGACTGTATGTAGTTATATTCTGACCTAGTTAGAGAGGGAGACCCCATGCCTTCACGAAGTACAGTGATAATCAATGGCAAAGGGCTATTTGTTCGTCCTCGTTGATTTAACTCATACTTCTCATACGTTTTTAAAATATCGTATCGTGTTTCGGATGTCGTATCGTGGTTAGATTCGTTAATCCAATTAAAAAATATTTTAACTTCATCGAAGTAGGTTGGGCGCGAGCGTTCACTTAACCTCTTGCACCAGTCGCTTTGATACCCGAAATGACTAGCTATTAAAATAGATTGATGGTATTTGTTGCTTTTCTCCAGATTAATTACCTTAGTTACGTTGGATGAGTTTACATAGGTATATCTTTTGATTTGTATAGAAGTAACCTGTGGTTCTTCAGGAATAATTTTGTCGAATGGGCTAGATTCATTCTTTACCGCATAATTTTTGGATTTTTTCCTATATAGAGTTGTTTTATCCATTGTCAGCGCGCTCAGCTTCGAGCATCTGTATGCGCAACCGAATGTATTTAGTGGTTACCGCTGGAGCGAGACCGTCTTTACCGATAGCATGGCCTAATCGTTGTGATACTACTAGTAGTGCCGCTGACTCTGAACGCGTCTCGCGGTTATCAGGGTTTGTTATTTCCGAGTGGTACAATTCTGTAGCGAAGGTATGTCGCAAGTCATGAAACGAATAATAAGAATCTAATCCAGCTGAATCCGCACGATTTCGAAAGACATTGGAGCCATGCGTTTTTCCAATCCCAGTTCCGATAAAACCTGGATCGGTTCTTAAAAAAAAGCATGAGTCGTCACTTTTAGATTGATTAATTATCCAACGCCTCTCTGTATCAAAATAGCGCCTCATGTCAATTAATAATGCTCTACTAAAATATATCCACCTTGATTTTTTATGTTTCGTAAACCGCCCATGTAGCCAATATCGAAAATGTTCAATACTTTTGTAGTCATCGTTATCAAGTTGCTCAAATAGTTTTTGAAGGTCGTATTTTCCCTCTATCTGCAAGCCTGTAAGTTCGGAAGTTCTTAAGCCAACTTCAAAACCCATGCGCATGATTAGTTTTTCAGCCATTGTTTTGCAAGTGTTTAGCAACTTTGTACGTCGGTAACGAGCTATATATTGTATGTAGTGTTGCTTGCTACATTTATCCTCCATTTTTTGACGTGTTTTTCGATATATCTCTAATTTAAGTCGAGGGCGTATTTCCAAGTAGTCCAGCCAATTAAAATAGGCTCTTAAAGCAGCTTGATGGACTGTTAATGATTGATAGGAATCGAGACTGTCTGGTAGTACATTATTTAAATAATCACGCACAAAGCTCTCGTTACAAGCTGACGATGCGTGGATCCCAAGTGTCTGATGATTGATCTTGTAATCGTCTAAATATGTTAGAAAATTCGACAGGCAATTTATATAAGATCGAATCGTTGCGCCTTCGATCTCACTAGGCTCCAGTAAGCTAATGCGTTTACGATTTGTTTCATCAGAGATTTCAACGCTCTTATAAACAATTCCAAAGCGTTCTAGGTATGTAGTGAATAGAAGAGGTAGTAACGGTGGGGAATTGTGATCATCGAGAATGATCCATAGAGTCTCGAAATTATGGCCGCGATAACTGAAATCTTTGATTTTGACTACCTGAGCTGACATACATTTATCCTTATCGATATGTATATCCGTACAGTATTCCAAACACTACTTCCAACAACAATTACTGTATGTTAAATGTAGGTCCCGAAAAAACGTCTTTAATTAACCCGGCCATGTACCCTAAGTTTTCAGTAGTGCCAATAATAACGGCCTGAGCTGTCTTGATATCTTCGGCGCGCGTGTCCAGTGGTGCAATAAATCTAACATCTATATTAGTAATGTCAGGATGGTTTGCACCTTTAAGCACAGCCTCGAGCATCCTCTGGGTATTATCAGATGGGGCATGAGCTATAACTATTAACTTCTTTGCATTTGGCATAGTGTTAAGGCTATACCAATTTGGTCAAGATCTCCATTATTGTGGTGGAGTACAACATCTATCTAGTTGACTATATGTTGTGAACATTAAAGTGAAAAACCGTATCGACAGCGTGCAAATTAGCGTACTAAGGGGTCCCTCATTTTCACTATTGTCCTTTGGCGCGTTATCAGACTAAGTCGTGTATTCTCGATTGCAGAAACACAGGCCCATGTAAACTGTGCACGTCCGAGTTAACGTATTACCTGAAGGCTGGCATACAAACATTCAGTCAATGTTTTGCAGTCATATCCATTGAAATAAAATATATGCAACCTAATTATCCAGAACGCATCGTGTGTTTAACCGAAGAGACTACCGAGACTCTTTACCTACCAGGGGAGCAAGATCGGATAGTGGGTATCTCAGGCTTCACCGTTCGCCCGCCTGAAGCACGGCGTGATAAACCCAAAGTCTCCGCGTTTACGTCTGCGAAAACAGATCGCATTATGGACTTGAAGCCCGATCTTGTTATTGGCTTTTCAGACCTACAAGCCGATATAGCCGCAGAACTTATTCGTTTGGGTGCCAATGTATTGGTTATGAATCATCGATCAGTGCAAGAAATACTGAACATGGTTCTTACCTTGTCTAGCATGGTGGGCGCGCATGAAAAGGGTCGCGAATTAGTTGATGGATATGCAGTTCGATTGCTTGCTGCAAAAAAACAGGCAAGCGAACTGCCGCATCATCCGCGTGTGTACTTTGAAGAGTGGGACGAGCCGATGATCTCAGCTATTCGTTGGGTATCAGAACTCATTGGTTATGCTGGAGGTATTGATTGTTTTAGTGAATTGGGTTTAATGTCGCACGGAAAAGATCGCATTATTGCGAAATCACAAACCGTCATTGACGCCAATCCGGATGTCATCATTGGTTCGTGGTGCGGAAAGAAATTTAGACCCGATAAAGTGCGGCAGCGATCAGGTTGGGATGCAATAACAGCGGTTAAAAACGACCATCTATTCGAAATAAAATCGCCTTACATTTTGCAACCTGGACCAGCCGCTTTGACGGAAGGGCTGGACCAGTTGCAGCACATTATTCACGGTATCGCACACCAGAGTCGTTGATTGCGATAAATAAAACGACGCGCCTCGTGCCTATTGAACTGCAGATTCGGTATCGTTTATCACCAGTAGTGGACCACTACTGTTTTCCATAAGAACCACGGTATACACGTTGCTACCGATGAAAGTTAACATCTGATTTTCAAAGCGCCCAAGTGAGTCGATCAGCTCATAGTCGCCGCTTGGAATGTCGATGTAGTCTGTCGTTGGATTAACATAAGACAATGGACCGAAGGCTTGATCTATCCCACCAGGGTTTGCACCAGCTGATTGTAAATTAATAAGTGCCTCTGCAGATGCATCACTAAAAGGGATTGCTTGCAACACGCGAACCTTTGCGATCGTTTCATCTTGTGTTGCAGTCAAAGTAATTAACGGAACCGCATCGATCTGTGAGTCGTTCTCACGAACCAACAGTGTTGAAAACGTTGCATCGTCAGCGGTGAAATTTGTAAAGCTAAAAACGGTCATCGCAGGCGTGGCGTTGTCAGTAATAGCGAGACTGGTTTCGTTTTCTAGTAGCGCTGCACTACCGCTCAGTGTGTTCGCGGCAACGCCACTGACACCAAACAACGAAAATTCTGGCTGAGTTTCTGCACCGGTTTCTATAATATTGACTGACAACGAAGTTGCGTTGATAACATTAATGCGAGCTGTTGTTATTGTTGTCGGGTCAAGGCTCGCCTGGTTATTAATGAACTCTCCGCTGTCCTCAATTGAACTGCCCGATGTCGGGTCACCTGTATTGCTAGAACCTGTTGTGCTGTCGCCAGTGGCGGGGGGCATTCCGCCATCGGCGGCGCCTGCATCTGTGCTCCCAGCATCTGAAGCTTCAGCAAGTCCGTTAGTTGAACCTGTCTCACTGTTCGCAGTTCCACCAGCGGACGTGTCTGTGCTTGCTTCAGACTCACTAGATGATGTGCCGTCGGTTGTGTCCACCCCTGAATCAGTCAGTGGTATGTCTGCACTAGTAGAAGCGCTCATATCGATGTTGTCTGGGCCGCCAGTACCAAAAATACCGCCATCACAGGCACTGAGCAGCAAGACAACAATAAAAAACAGTCCGCGGGCTATGCCGGCTTTTGTCGAGCGGTTAGTCATCGGATTGTTCATCTTCTACTGCCTCTTCTATAAGATAAACACCAAGCCCTGTTCTGAATCGACCGGTACCCTTTGCTGATGGATTTTTAGTGCGATCGTGTTTTGACAGCGCTGTGTCTAAATCTTGTAATAATGATAAAGCCTTCTTGGAACTGAGTTTTCGGAAAGCTTCAACACCTTCTATTCCCACATCGTCGTACGCAACGCTCATTTGAAGGCGAGCTTTGCCTTCGCCGCTGACGTTGTGATCAAGTGTGGTGAGTATGTCTCGAGCACTAGTGGCAAACAAATCAAGCATAGCCTCTTCACTCTCGTGAGGTATGTAACCCTTAGTAACCAGTGATATCAGGTTGTCTTTTTCACTAACGGTTCCGACCCTTAGAAGTTCGTCTAGCAACGCACGCGCTGGGACATCGCCACCGTAGCGCTTAACAAGTTGATTAAAACCGCAGTCTGCATCGCCATACGCGAGTGGTAATGGTTCACCATTGGCGCTCATGTATTCACTGTCTTGCAGCCAACCGGTAACCACACGTATGGCCCGGTTGTGTTTTGCTACCGCAGGCTCAACATCGGCTGGAAGATCAAGTATGCGTTTAACTTCTTTTCGATTAATGCCAGTAACGATCGCAAGCCGCGAGACAGTAGGGCGTTTGTTATCGATGCCATAGTGCTTATGAGCTTCTTCAACGTAGGACTGCTTGGCCCAACTCGAAAATTCTGCATGTGAAACACCATGACGAAGTAATACCCTCACCAACGGTGCAAGCATTCGGGTAACGGCTTTTTGTAGGGTTGCGTGCATGTGGTTACTGCAATAAGTTCAGTGGGCAATCGTATCGTCGATTGCGTTTTTATACCCCGGAACCGATCGCAAATTCAGCAAAAGTTGGGAATATTGTCCCATATTTCGACTGAGAATCGCTAGAACTTTAGATTATTTGACGTTTTATTGTGTGATTTATCGATATATCCTTGATATATATGACAATATTTCCAATTGGCTAAGCCGAGGTGGGGTGCAATGGGTGTGGTTGCGTAATGAAGCTTAGAGTTTTTTTTACGCTGAAAAGCTATTGCATGCGATTGGCTAAATTGATATCGATCAGTGTCGGCATACCCTCAACACATCGGTCCCAATTGAGGGGAACCGTAATAGTGACAAGCTCTGAAGTGAGCATAGCTTCAAGCGCGATGGATTCCATCGCTTGCTGTTTACCAGGTTGGTTTAGGCTCTTTGTGTCCACACGCAGTACGTTGCCTTGGCAATTAGCGGGTCCGACAGATGAGCCAATATGGAGGGTTAGATACTCCTTGCCATTGATGGAGCCGGTTCTAACCTCATGCAGTTCTGTTGTGAATATATGGTTGGAGCTGGCAAGCGCTAGCGTACTTAACAAAGAAAATGACAAAAATGAAAACGATCTCAGCAGATTACCCATTACAACTCCTGTGGCACAACAATCCATACTGCAAATCTTGTATCGCGATAAAATAAAATACAACCGATTCAAGTTAGTTTTCGGCATTGGGGTTGTTCATCTTGATAGATAATTCGTGTATGCACAAGTCGGCAGAAGGCATGTAACCTTTCTTTATGTAGCCATTGAGTGCCATAAAAACATCTGATGTCGCGAGTTGGCTGCATTGCGCTACATTAACTGTCGTACATTACGATAGTGTTAAGCACTGAATTCTCAAGCGATCAAATGTTAACTACGGCTCGCTGTAATGTTATCCGCAAACGATGCATTCAACCGCAAAACACTATTACATGTTTATCTAACGCTACCTGTTATGGCGATCTATCTCTTTCTAACCAAAGAAATTCATAGTTTCTGGTTCAAATGGCCGTGTTCGTCAATCTAATGGCGTCTATGTTGGCTATTCGGTTTGCTTCTCTTCTATCGTATTGCGGTTCGCCGTTGGCCGTTACTCGAGTGTCTGATCGTCTGTCTGTTAACCGACTTTTTAAGCTGCGTCGTTCCTGCGACTTTGATTTTTTCAGCATACGCGCATTGTCCAAGGAGTAGATGTGCCCCTGCGAGTGTTGATCGTTGGCGGCAGTTTGTTCGGGTTCAGCGTTGGCGTGCTTATCGTTGATTAATTGCGAGCTGACAGTGTCGATAATATCGATTGCTTCAGCCGGGTAGATTGACTCCACAGATTCGACATTATTAAAATTGTCGTCAATATTTTGGTTGTTTCGTTGAATATTACTTTTCACGTTCAATAGCCTCTTTATTATTTTTATTATGGGTAGTTTGGTTAACTAGTGTTTGGCCGCTTAGGCAGCTTCTCTATTGTGATCAGTACTAAGCTGGTCATCATCGATAAGATGGCTTAGTGCTTTAATTAGCGTTTCTTCGAAAATTTTAATATCAATTGGTTTTGTTAGAAAATCGTCCATGCCGGCGTCAAAGCATTTTTCAGCATCCCCTTGAGATACATTGGCGGTTAACGCAATTATCGGTAAATGACTGTGCGAAACAGATGCCCGTATTTGCTGCGTAGTTTCAAACCCATCAAGCACAGGCATCTGGCAATCCATCAAAATGAGATCAACGTGTTCTTGTCCCAGTAAATCCAGTGCATCTTGACCGTGATCTGCAAGTAACGTTTTAAAACCTAAATGTTCCAACATGCCTTGTGCGACTTGTTGGTTAATAAGATTGTCATCAGTAATTAAAATAGTGATGTCGTGGTACTTTGATTGATCGTTTGAATTTATTTTTTGGCCCGCGCTTGGTAAGTTTTCCGATACATGCTCGCCCAATGGCAACTTGCGTTCATCATTGAGCCCATCGTCTGATCTAGTTTCCACAGATTGAATGTTTTTTTCTAAAATGGCCATCGACAATGCTTTTGATAATTCAGTCCGTCGAGCTGGCTTCGAAATATGACCAGATATACGGTCGTTAGTATGTGTGTACAAGTTGCTGCGCGATTGACTTATTATGTTGATGGCAATTAGTTTTAAATCGCGATACTTTTCCTGCTGACTTATACGTTGCGAAAACTCTCGTGCTGGCATGCCATTGAATTGAGTTGTGAATAGAACCACATCAAAGGGTTTGCCGCTTTGTATTTCTTCATCTATTTTATACAAAGCTTCATTGCCACACTCAGCATGCTGAACTTCAATACCTTGTTCTTCAAGCAGCTGCGTAATATAGTTTTTCGCAGGTTCTACGTGTTCTACTAAAAGTACTTTGACATTATGGTCGAATGCTAGCCGATTTGAATCGAAAACCGATTGACTACCAACAGCTGGCAAATCCAAAGTAAACCAGAAAGTACTGCCTTTTTTCTCTGTCGAGTTAACACCAATTTGTCCGTCCATTCCTTCAACAATTCTTCTACTAATGGCAAGCCCGAGTCCGGTTCCTCCGAATTTTCGTGTGGTTGAATTGTCTGCCTGTGCAAATGATTTGAAAAGACCTGCCAAAGCATCGGAGCTGATTCCAATTCCCGTATCTGAAATGGTAAATTTTATTTTGTTACAGTCATTCGTTTCATTGCATCGCTGCACATGTATTTTCACGGTGCCTTTGCTCGTGAATTTAATGGCGTTGCCTGCAAGGTTGGTAATTACTTGACGTAGCCTTGTAGGATCGCCAATAGTATTCACAGGAACATCTGGGTCTATCTGGCAAAGAAAAACGAGATCTTTGCTGTACGCTGAGTCAGAAAGTGCCTCTGCACATTCCTCGACCAGAGACTCTAAATCAAATTCGATTTGTTCAAAATTGAGTTTGCCTGCTTCGAGTTTGGAGAAATCGAGGATGTCGTTTATAAGTGTTAGTAGGCTTTTGCTAGAGCTAGTGGCTATTCTGACTTGCTCATTTTGCTGTGGGTCGAGATGCGTTTCTCGTAACAGCGTCAACATACCCAATACGCCGTTTATAGGAGTGCGTAACTCATGACTCATGTTGGCTAAAAATTCTGACTTAGCTTTTGAAACTTGTTCCAACTCCCGTTCATTTTGTTTTCTAAGCTCTAATACATTGCCCAGCTCACTAACGGTATTACCCAAATAGAACATCTCTTTATTAGCAGCAATCTTAAGTTCACCCGGATTTTCATTATTTTGAAGTTGCAACAGGTGCTCGTGTATTCTACGAACTGGGTTGACCACAACACGGCTGAGCATGGCCAGTATTAACGTTGCGCAGAACACGATGATGGAAATGCCGATCAAGTAGATATTGATCGCGTTTTCTCGAAGCGTTTGTTTTTGTTTACTGACATCAAATGCAATAGCTATTTTTCCAATAGATTTTCCACGATCTTCTATCAGTTTCTCATACGAAGATACGGACTGGTCTTTTGCACCTTCGTTAATGAAATATTCACCCCAAGAGGCCAGTCTTTTGTTCTTATTGCTGTAGATGACTACGGCCTTTACATCCGGTACGGTATCAACCAGCCGCATTATAATGTTGTTTAGTGCAAACGTGTTTCTAGAGCGAATATCATAATGAGAAGCTGCCGCTATTGTGGACGTTAGTATTTCGGAATTTTGTTCGAAATTCCGATAGTAATTATGCACGCTGGTGTGTCTAGCGAATTCGCACACGGCTAAACCAAGAATGAGAAACATTGCACCGGTGACGAGAAAAGTTTGGCGACGCAACGACCATGTTCGGGCTGTTTCGGAGAGCATTATGCTATCTAACGTTGGCGCAGAGTGAGGAGGAAACAGTAATCAACGTGGTCCAATAAACACTATTCATATCCCGCAGTCCTTTGGAGGCAATTTACCGCTCTGATATGAGGCGGCATCATGTCCTTAGAGACGGCATCAAGCAGTGCTGTCTGTAATGCTGGGGAGGTTTTGTGTGTTGTCTTGTGACTTAGAATGTAACTATTGCTTGGTTTTGTGTCATTACTCTTAAAAAAGTATGCAATGGTGGGGTGTTGTCGGTGAATGTTGCGCCATGGTAGGCGCAATCATTCCTAAGAAAA
>Ga0209828_1004301_pt1 | contig 10289 bp, 8 predicted proteins | sample MaitaG_FD_187429 | JGI IMG/M metagenome (GOLD analysis project Ga0209828, IMG submission 187429) | Marine algal microbial communities from Maine, USA - Maine_Asex2 metaG (SPAdes) (version 2) | ecosystem: Host-associated > Algae > Red algae > Unclassified | place: Maine, USA | collected 2015-01-05
AGCAGAACCAGCCGAATTGCTTTACTACATTATACCTGATGAGCAGACCGCGATCACCAGCTTGAAGGATGGAGCACTTGATTTGGTTTCTGAGATTACCCCCGAGCAATTTCAAGAGCTAAAAAAGTATCAAAACAGTGAGCGACCCATTGAGCTTTTCGCGCCATCGATCTTACAATACTATTACATTGCTTGCAATACCCAGCGCGCTGCGCTATCCGACCCACTGACACGCAAAGCACTGGCGCATCTGATCGATATCAAACTGATGATCGAAGAACTTTTCTACAATGAAGCGCTGCCCACCATCGGCCCTCTCCATCCCACCAAAAATGCATACGCCTCAGATCTCGAGCCCTATGGGTACGATCTTTCTAAAGCTAGAAGCCTTCTCGCTGAGGCTGGTTGGTCGGATTCAGATCAAGACGGCATCCTCGATCGTCGACGGCAGGGAGCACTAGAAAAGCTCGAGCTAAAAATCAACACGACACGCAGCCAGCTGGGTCAGGATGTGGCCACTTTGCTAAAACAAGCTGCCGAAAGAGTGGATGTATCGCTCGAACTAAATCCGATGGATACTCGGGCGATGCTTCAGGATGTAAGAGCCGGTGATTATGATCTGGCCTGCCTTGCTGCCAGGCCTCCGGCCGGCAACTATGACCCCTACCCCAATTGGCATTCCGATAATGTTGGTGCCAACGGCAACAATTTTTGCAACTTCAGCAATGCAGCACTAGACCAAACCATCGAAAAATTGCGTCTCACCACGGATGACAAAGAACGAGACCTCCTCTACTACCAGTTTCAGAAAATTCTGCACGATGAGCAACCGGCGATCTTTCTTGTGGCTCCCAGTACTCGCATTGCGCTCAACGGAAAGTACAAAGTGCTTACCAGCATTCTGAAACCTGGATATTTTGAGAATACCATCGCCCCTCTCTGATGTGGGCGTTTGCATTGAGACGACTCGCTTGGGCGATCCCCACGCTCGTCCTAGCCCTGGTGCTGACTTTCTTATTGACTCGCATCACTCCCGGAGATCCGGTGATCGACCGACTGAGCAAATCGGAAGCCGAGTCTGTGCTTGAGATCACCGATGACCTGTACGCCACGACGGCCCGCCAGATGGGTCTCGACAAACCCATATTTTACTTTTCCGTACTCCCCTGCAATCATCCTTCAGAGATTGCTACCGCACCTCCCCTTTTTCGACCGCTTTACCAGTTTTGGGCCGACCGATCAAAAAATTGTACTGAGGCGAGGGGGTATATCGAAGCCTTCAAACAGCTGAGAAGAGATCCAGCGCAGGCAGCTCAACTCAACTCGATCCTCGCCCGCTGGATGCAGAATGAATATTCCAACCGCCCAGATTTCGGTGGCCTCTCTGCACAAAACAAGGATTTCGTGGATCGCATTTACGCATTGTCCAGTCGAAACAAATCTCTTGCACTCTACGTCCCCTCCTTCAGGTGGTGGGGAGCGAACAATCAATTTCATGATTGGATCAGTGGCGCGCTCAGGCTTGATTTTGGTAAATCACTCGATAGCAACGAAGCTGCTTCGACCCGGTTATTGGATGCACTGCGCTGGACCATCGTGGTAAATCTGGCTTCCATCTTGATCGCCTATCTCCTGGCAATACCGCTTGGCATGTATCGCGCGCAGTACCGAAATACGCTCTTCGATCGCGCCAGTGGGATGGTGCTAAATCTACTGTATGCCATACCCGTATTTTGGTTGGGTAGTATGTTGGTGGTTTTTTTTAGCACCAGCGAATACGGCGCATGGACAAACATTTTTCCTTCCGTCGGTATTTGGGAAAGCGCACCGGGAGACACCTTTGGTCAGATGATGGCTCGCAACAGCGGTCGGCTTCTCATACCAATCATCACTCTGAGCACAAGCCTCATGGCGTACATTAGCCAGCAGATGCGTGCAAGTGCGCTCGAAGAACTCAGCAAAGAATATGTCTTGCAACTGAATGCCAAGGGGCTCACTCAAGGACGGATCCTGTGGAGGCACGTCTTTCGCAATGCCAGTTTTCCCTTGATCACGATGCTGGCAGGAGTGCTGCCGGCCACAATCGGAGGGGCGCTGGTCATGGAAGTGATCTGCAACATTCCCGGCATGGGCAGATTGATGTATGACTCGGTGTTCAGCCATGATTGGAACCTGGTGATGTTGGTGGTGCTTGCAGGTTCGTTCATTACGGTATTGGGAATCTTGCTGAGTGATCTGGCATACGCTTGGGCCAATCCGCGCATAAATTTAAGTGAACGATGATACGCACGGCCAAAGCGATCTTGATCTTGTATGTGCTGGTGGGGTTGTGCGCTCCGTTTATTGCCAATGACAAGCCAGTACTTGTGATCGATAAGGACGGTACGAGGAGTTGGCCGATTTTTCAGAATGGTGCCGATCATGATCTGTTTTTAGACACTGAGTCCTTTCAAAAAATCATCCACACGCCGATCCCCTTTTCGCCAGATCAAGTCACTTCCTTAAAAAACCGATATCTGCCACCGACCAGTCAAGTGCAATTAGGCAAGCGCCAGGTGAGACACTGGCTGGGCACCGATAGACTGAGTCGAGACCTTGCCGCCATTATGGTGCATGGTTGTCGCAAATCACTTTACATCTCAGCGCTTGCCATGATGCTCGCGCTTTTGATCGGATCAATTTTAGGTGGTGCGGCCGGATTTTTGGGCAACGATGCCAGGATGCCTTGGTATCTCCTTGGTCTAAATCTTCTATGCTTCGGGTATGCCCTCTATCTGGCGTTGGTGCTGGCCAGCTATGGCGCTGCACTTGCACTCCTCGCCATCGGCTTGGTGTCTAGCTTGCTCCTGCGCAAGCGCCCGCGGCCTGGTACGAAGCACGCGCGCATCTGGCTCGACACATTCGTGATGCGAATGATCGAAGTCTTCAACTCCATTCCGCTCTTGTTGTTGCTCGTGGCGGCTTCGGCCATCTTGGTGCGGCCCACCCTTACCGGCCTCGCCGTGCTGATTGGGGTCATGAGCTGGACCCGGTTTGCGCGTTTCAGCAGAGCAGAGGTGATGCGCATCAAAGAACAAGAGTATGTGGTCGCGGCAGGTATATCGGGAGAAAACAGTCGGGACATACTTGGCACCTACATTCTGCCGGAGGCACTACCTCCACTACTTGTCGTCCTTATATTTGGCATTTCTTCGTCGATATTGCTAGAGTCTACGCTGTCATTCTTGGGCATTGGCCTGCCGATCGACGAAATGACGTGGGGTTCTGCGCTGAGCCAGGTGCGAGGAAACATCCGGGCCTGGTGGTTGGCGCTATTTCCTGGATTGGCAATCTTTGTGTTGATCATGTGCCTCAACCAGTTGGCTGATCATGTTCAGGACTCCCTTCGATCTCGCCAATAGACTACTTCACTTGCTTGCTCTTTTTGCGAGTTGTTTTTGAAAAGAGTGTTGTGCTCCCTTTACTTCCCTTGCGCAGATTTTTTTTCAGCTTTTTCTGATGCTTAAAGGTTGGGCAGGCTACACCCTTATTGCATGAACTGGCCATGCCAGAGAGCAGAGTGACCAGTAGGAATAGCATAAAACGTCCTCTCAATTGCCTCATTAAGTTGAAAATAATCGAATTCAAATGCAGAATCAAGGTTTTTAGGAGATATTTGCACCAGCGACGATAACAACATCATGAAGGACGTGTCTTACCTGACCAATGCCGACCCCCTCTTTATTGAATCCATGTACCAGAAATTTCTGGAGAGTCCGGAAAATGTAGAAGAGGGCTGGCGCACTTTTTTTGAAGGCTTTGATTTTGCTCAGAATGGAGCGCAACAGAATGGGCTCGGTACCGCAAGTGCGACAGACTCAGATGTGGGCAAAGAATTTAAAGTGCTCTCAATCATACATGGGTTTCGGACGCGAGGGCATTTACTCTCGACCACCAATCCCATTCGCCAGCGGCGCGATCGCAAACCACACCTTGACCTGGGTGACTATGGTCTTTCGGACGATGACCTGGAGACCGTTTTTCATGCAGGGTCTGAGGTGGGTATGGCTGGAGCAACGCTCAATGAAATCTTGATCAGGATGCACACCATCTATACAGGCACCATTGGCTTTGAGTATACCCACATCGAGAATCGAGAAAAGCGCATGTGGCTGCGAAACAAAATCGAAGGTCGAGATCTCAATCAAGATTTTGGCATCAGCCGGGAGAAGAAAAAACGCATACTGGAAAAACTAAATGGAGCCGTCGTTTTTGAAAAATTTCTCCACACAAAATATTTGGCCCAAAAACGATTTTCGCTCGAAGGCGGTGAGACCACGATCGCGGCCCTCGATGCCATCATTGCTGCAGCGGGTGCGGATAAGGTAGAAGAAGTGGTGATCGGAATGGCGCATCGCGGCCGGCTCAACGTACTTGCCAATATCATGGGTAAGACCTACGAGCAAATCTTCAATGAGTTTGAAGGCATGGCTGTACCGGACATGGCATTTGGCGATGGGGATGTCAAGTATCATTTGGGGTATTCGAGCCAAGTGGATCTTGAGAATGGAAAATCCATCCACCTTAAATTGGTCCCCAACCCATCACACCTTGAGGCTGTAAACCCTGTAGTGCAGGGATTTGCAAGAGCGAAGGCCGACATTCTGTACGACAGCGACTACGATCGTATCCTCCCTGTGCTTATCCATGGTGATGCGGCCATTGCTGGTCAGGGTGTTGTTTATGAAACATCGCAAATGAGTCAGCTCAGCGGTTATCACACGGGTGGGTCGATTCACTATGTGATCAACAATCAAATCGGTTTTACGACCGACTTTGATGATGCCCGCTCATCGACCTATTCCACTGCAGCGGCAAATTTAGTTCAAGCCCCCATCTTTCATGTGAATGGGGATGATCCGGAGGCGGTCGTCTTTGCCGTTGAACTCGCAGTGGAGTATCGGCAGAAATTTAATACGGACGTTTACATCGATATGGTGTGCTACCGCAGACACGGGCACAATGAAGGGGACGACCCAACCTTTACACAGCCACATATGTATGAGATGATCCGGCAACATCCAAATCCGCGCGAGATTTACTCGCAGGAGCTGCGCGAGCGGGATGTAGTCGACAAGGAACTGGTAGATGAGATGGAAAAGGAGTTCTGGCAGGACTTGCAAGCCCGTCTGGATCTGGTTAAGGAAGAACCACTATCCTACGAATATCAGAGGCCTGAACAAGCCTGGCGAGACCTGATTAAAACAAGCGATCCGAAAGACTTCAAAAGCTCGCCAGTGAGCGGCATTGAGGAAGCCAAAGCCCGCAATCTACTCGAGCACATTGTTGCGATACCAGAGGATTTCAATGCATTGAGAGGTGTGATCCGCCTGCAAAAAGGCAAACGTAAATTGCTCGATCAAGATAAACTCGACTGGGCACTGGCCGAGCTGCTGGCTTATGGGTCGATCCTGGAAGAAGGGAAGGATGTGCGCATGAGTGGGCAAGATGTGAAGCGGGGTACATTTAGCCATCGACACGTCTCCTTTTATGATGCTGAATCCTATTCCGAATACAATCGGCTTAAGCACATCTCCAAAGAGCAAGGAGCTTTCCGCATCTTCAATTCGCTTCTGAGTGAGTTTGCCGTCTTGGGTTTTGAGTACGGATATTCTTTGGCGACGCCTGAAGCACTAGTCATTTGGGAAGCCCAATTTGGCGATTTTTACAATGGTGCACAAGTCATAGTTGATCAGTTCATCACAGCCGGCGAAAGTAAGTGGCGGAGGATGAGTGGCCTGGTGCTGCTGCTTCCCCATGGATATGAAGGGCAAGGTCCAGAGCACTCGAGCGCCCGACTCGAACGATTTCTTCAATCGGCTGCACAGTGCAACATCACAGTTGCAAATCTCACCACGCCGGCAAATTTTTTCCATGTATTGAGGAGGCAATTGCTGAGGCCTTTTCGCAAACCTCTGGTCGTGATGTCTCCTAAATCACTCTTGAGGCATCCATTGTGCACGTCGCAAATTTCAGAAGTGGTGGGTGATTCGAATTTTATGGAGGTCATCGACGACTTGGCGATAGATGAAAAGCAGGGCCCCAAAATCAAAAAACTGCTCTACTGCTCTGGCAAGATCTACTACGATCTACTCGAACGCAAGCTAGAAGCCAAAAGAGATGATGTAGCCATCGTTCGGGTGGAGCAATTGTATCCATTCCCGCAGACTCAGTTGGATCAAATTGCTAAAAAATATCCCAATGCCGATCCGTTCTGGGTGCAAGAAGAATCACTCAATATGGGGTCATGGCAATATATATTGTCATTCGAATACATTCCCAATCTGAAACTCATCAGCAGGCCTGCCAGCGCATCGCCCGCCACTGGCTTCAAGAAAGTACATGACGAGAGTCAAAAAGAGATCGTTGATAAGGCCTTTGCATGACCGCCAACCCGGGACTAGTCGACACACACTCGCACATCTATCTATCTGATTTTGACGACGATCGGGATGAGGTAGTGCAACGCGCACAAAGTGCGCTCGTGCAAAAAATATTGCTACCTAACATAGATCGCTCTACCGTAGATCGGCTGCATGAGACGGAAGCCGCATATCCCAACATCTGCCATGCCATGATGGGGCTGCATCCCTGCTCAGTGGGCGCGCAGTTTGAGCAGGAATTGCAGGAGCTTCTTGACCTATTTTCTCAGCGCTCCTACATCGCGGTTGGAGAGATTGGGATCGATCTGCATTGGGATACCACATACCTGGAGCAGCAGAAGAAAGCGTTTCTGCACCAAGTGGATTTTGCCCATCAAAACGATCTTCCGATTGTCATTCACTCCCGGAAATCGATCGATCTGATTATTGACTTGTTGGAGAAAAAAGCGCTTCCTGGCCTCCGGGGAGTATTTCACTGCTTCGGGGGAGATCTAATGCAAGCTGAGCGAATACGTGAACTTGGGTTTTTGATGGGCATTGGAGGGGTTGCAACCTTTAAGAACAGTGCACTCCCGCAAGTACTTTGCAATGTCGATCCCAAATACCTAATTCTGGAGACTGACGCACCGTATCTCACTCCCCATCCCCACCGGGGCAAGCGCAACGAACCCGCATATGTATCGCTGGTCGCAGCAAAATTAGGTGAAGTCTTGGCACTCGGTCCGGATGAGCTCGCGGCAGTCACTTCGCAAAATGCGGAGAAGCTCTTCTTCTCTTAGCCAACCGCCAAAGCTTTTCCGAGCTACATCTTATTTATGAAACTCTATATTTACAGTCACGGAGGGGTGCTCGAGTGGCTGAAGAGGCACGCTTGGAAAGCGTGTAAACGGGTGACTGTTTCGAGGGTTCGAATCCCTCTCTCTCCGCAAAAACCTCTCCGCATTCTAAAAAATTCTTGATTCGAAGGAACCGAGAATAGCTGGTTTTCGGAGTGATCGGTGACAAAGATTTCACTGAAATCCATCAGCAAATTATATATAATAATAATTTGATCTAGATTATTCGTTGACAATCAAAGTCAAAAGTTTTCGGAGTAAATTAGTCCAGAGGAGAAAAGGATGAAATTTGATCAACTGTGCTTTTATTTGTTAATTTACTGATCTGATTTTTGATTCAATTTAACTAAACGTAAATCCTAACTGTTATGCGAAAAGTACTTGCCTTGATGCTTGTATTGGGAATGGCGGCTTCCTTTGGAGCCAGTGACTTGTTGGCCCAGTCTGAAGCTACTGGCTTTCAGGTGATGAAAGAAAATTTTATTCAAGGTGACTGGCGCTTTATGAGTCTTGTACTCATCTGCCTTATTCTTGGATTGGCATTCTGCATCGAACGAATTATTACTCTTAATCTGGCTACTGCCAACACAGACAAATTGATGCGCAGAATCGAGGAGCGTCTGCAAGAAGGCGATCGCGAAGGAGCCATGGAAGTAGCTAAGTCTACTGCCGGTCCTGCTGCAAGCGTCTTGTATGAAGGCCTACGCGCAAGTCCCAATGGACCTGATGCTGTAGAGAAAGCAATTTCCTCTTACGGAAGCGTACAGATGGGGCTTTTGGAGAAAGGCCTTGTTTGGATAGCACTCTTTATCGCCATTGCACCGATGCTAGGCTTTATGGGTACTGTAATCGGTATGATTCAGGCCTTTGATCGCATCGAAGCGGTGGGTGACCTTTCGCCTTCAGTTGTGGCAGGGGGTATCAAAGTAGCCCTACTTACCACGGTATTTGGTCTGATCGTTGCGATTATTTTGCAGATATTTTACAATTACATTGTTTCTAAGATCGATGGTATTGTAAACCGTATGGAAGATGCATCTGTTGGCCTGATCGATGTCTTGGCTCGCAATAATGCTTTCGCATAATAATTTGACTAGATACTATGTATACGATACTAACTAAATACGGCCAGCTTTTCGCCTTTGCAACTGCTGCCCTTATCATTGTGATTTTCTTGTTTCAGGTAAACACTGGCATGGATAGCTTTAGTGGTCTAGCCAAAGAAGATCGTGGGTCGACTACGATTTTCGATTTGGGCCTCAAGTTGACTCTTGCTTTGCTGGCGATTTGTGCGGTTATTGCAGTCTTGTGGGGCATTTTCCATATGATTACCAATCCCAAAGGGGCGATTAAGGGCATCTTAGCTCTGGTTGTCTTAGGGGTTCTGTTCTTTGCCTTGTATTCCACTTCGGAAGCGGAAACAGCCGGCGTTGTTGGAAAAGCTGCGGAAGAATTTGATGTTTCTGCCAACGATAGTAAGATCATTAGCGCTGGGCTTAAGTCAACCCTCATTTTGGCGGGTCTGGCAGCAGCTGCGTTTGTTGTTTCTGAAGTTCGAAATTTCTTTAAATAGCAAACTATGGCTCGTACGAAATCAAGAGATCGGATGAAGAATGAGATCAATGCAGGATCTATGGCAGATATTGCCTTCCTGCTTCTGATTTTTTTCCTGGTCACCACCACTATCGATATTGATAAAGGGATTACGGTAAAATTACCGCCGTGGTCAGAAGAAGATCCTGAAACTCAGAAATTGAAAAAGCGAAATGTTTTTTCAGTTCTAGTCAATGCACAGGATCAGCTTTTGGTTCGGGGGGAGTTGACAGACATTGATGACTTGCGAGAAAATGCGAAGGAATTTATCGCAAATCCGTTAAATCGTGATGATCTTTCTACCGACCCGAAAAATGCGATCATCTCGCTGAAGAATGATCGGGGCACCAGTTACGGTATCTACGTAGAAGTGTACAATGAGCTCAAGGCGGCATACAACGAGCTTTGGGACGATGAATGCCAGAAGATGTATGGCATACCGTATAGTGATGAGTTGCCATTTGCGTATAAAAAGGCGATTAGAGATAAGATTCCTTTTGTGCTCTCGGAAGCTGAGCCCACTAATTTTGGAGAAGAATAAAATCAGAGTTGCACTATGTTTACTAAAAAGAGAGGGAAGACCAATCCGGAAGTATCGACAGCATCGCTGCCTGATATCATTTTCATGCTACTGTTCTTTTTTATGGTAGTAACAGTGCTTCGAGATGGTGAGCGCAAAGTTGCGGTCGTCGTTCCCGAAGCCACTGAGCTGCAAAAATTGCAACAGAAGTCGCTCGTTAACCACATCTGGATTGGAAAACCAGTGGAAAAGTTTCGATCTACTTACGGGACCAAACCGCGGATTCAATTGGGAGATAAGTTTGCCTCCGAATATGATATTCCGCTCTTTTTGGAACAACACAAAATCAAGGTACCTGAGGTACAGCGACCCCGTATCACCACTTCTCTTAAGGTAGATGGTGCCGTTACAATGGGTATTGTAACGGATGTCAAGACGGCACTGCGCAAAGCAAATCAGCTCAAGGTAAACTACTCTGCCAGACCACGCGCGAAGTAAAAACAGATAGAATTTAATTACAACCAATAAGACCCGCCGACTAAACGAAGTCAGTGGGTCTTTTTTATTGGGTGATTAGGTGATTAAAAAAAACGACAGAGTAGTGAAACCTTTGTAGCTCCAGAGGAGCGACACCATCAAAATCTACTTAGTGCAGTTTTTCATCGTAGTCGATCTGCAGATCTCACCAGATCTTCATCTTTCCGAATGGCACGAATCGCAAGAATGGTAAAAACCAATGCAAGGACTGGAAGCACATACCCATATTCAACCGTAATCTCTGTGCCAGCAGCCAACAATTTGAAGTCTAGATAAAAGAGTAAGACGGACAACAGCACCACAAGGCTAATTCCGATGACGAGTATTCTGCCCAACTTCATTTGCAAAGGTCGATTCTTGAAAAGAAGCAATGAGCTGACA
>Ga0209828_1004310_pt1 | contig 10277 bp, 8 predicted proteins | sample MaitaG_FD_187429 | JGI IMG/M metagenome (GOLD analysis project Ga0209828, IMG submission 187429) | Marine algal microbial communities from Maine, USA - Maine_Asex2 metaG (SPAdes) (version 2) | ecosystem: Host-associated > Algae > Red algae > Unclassified | place: Maine, USA | collected 2015-01-05
CATGCGCACTCGCAGACCGACGAGCTTCCCGTCGGCGTCGCAACCGGCTTCGTACTCCATACGAATCGGGTGACGTTTGGTGTGGACGAGGAACGACTCTTCGCGCGAGAACGTCGTCTTGACCGGCCGTTGCATGAGCCAGGCCGCCAGCGCGGTCTGGCCCTGGTTCGACATGTCTTCTTTGCCGCCGAACGCTCCCCCGTTGCTCACGAGCTCGGTGACGACAACGCTCGGGTCGAGGTCGAGGATGCGGGCGATGTCGTTGCGGTCGTCCCAAATGCCTTGACCGCCCGAGAACACGAGCAACCGGTCGAACGCGACCGCTTCTGCTCCGGTCGTGTGGCTGTGGGTCAGTGGCAAAGGGTCGCCAGCGGGCACGGGTAGCGCGAGCGTCGATTCGGGTTCGAGGAACGCATGGTCGATGCGCTGGGTCTGAAACGTTTCGCGGACGATGTGAGCGGCGGCTGCAAGGCCGGATTTGGCGTCACCGCGGGTGTAGGTCGAGGTAGAGAGGATGTTGCCGTCGAGTGTCCACACCGCCGGATCGTCGGTTGCGATCGCCGCCATTGGATTAACGATCGGGGCAAGTGGCGAGTACGACACCTCGACGAGTTGGGCGGCCCGCCGCGCCGTCGGCCGGTCGACGGCGACGACCATCGCCAGCACGTCGCCGAGGTAACTGGTGCGGCCGCCAACGGGAATGAAAATCGGCCAGTCTTTGTGAATCAGGCCACTGCGCAATTCGCCGGGCACATCCGCGGCGGTGAGCACTCGTTCGACGCCGGGCACCGCTTCGGCGGCGCTCGTATCGATGGCGGTGACGTCGGCCCGGGCGTGGGCCGCGAGCGTGAACGCGCCGTGCAGCAGGCCCTGGGGCACCATGTCGTCGATGAACGGCCGGTCGCCGAGCGAGAGGTCCTCGGCCTCATACTTGATCCCCCGCGTGCCGATGCCCTTGGGCTGCACGGCGACCGAGACCTCACCGGCGGCGAGCGCTTCGACCGCGTCGAGGACCTTGGTGTAACCGGTGCAGCGGCAGAGGTTTCCGCCAAGTAGTGCCGCCGCGTTTGCTCGGGTGAGGTCGGCGCCCTTCTTGTCGATCATGGCTTTGGTGCGAACGAGGATTCCTGGCGTACAGAACCCGCACTGCAGCGCGCCAAACGCGGCGAACGCCGTGGCCATGCGCGCTCGTTCCCCTTCGTCAATTCCTTCAAGCGTGAGGACTTCCGCGCCGTCGGTCTTCTCGAGCGATGTTTGGCACGCGACGCGGGCTTTGCCGTTGACCAGCACCGTGCAACAGCCGCACTGGCCGGTTGGCGAGCAGCCGTCCTTCGGCGAGAAGACCTGCAGTTCGTCGCGTAACGCGGCGAGCAAGTGTTCGTGGGTGCCCGATGCGGTCACCTCGGCGCCGTTGAGGCGGAACGCGACGGCGGTCTCGGCCGGAGTTGTCGGATCGACGATTGTCATCAGGTGCCCTTCGGAGCGGTGGTGGCAGGTGGTGGTAGGACAACGCCCTTCTGGGCCGTTATGCGCTGGTAGACCTCGGGCCGGCGGTAGCGGTCGAAGTCGAAGAGCGTTTCCTTGTAGTGCGCACACCAGTCGAGATCACAGTCGGCCACGATCAGCTCATCGGCCGTCGTCACCGCCTGAGCAACGATCTGGCCCGATGGCGCGATGATCGCGGACTGCGCGAGTGACTCGACGCCCTCTTCGGTGCCGCCCTTGGCGACGCCGATAACCCACGTGCCGTTCTGATACGCGCCGGCCTGCATGCAGAGGTGATTGTGGAAACCCTGCAGCGCGTTCTGGCCGGGGTCGGGTGCGTAATGGATCGGCGTGTTGTAGCCGATGAGAATCATCTCGACGCCTTGCAAGCCCATCTCGCGATAGGTCTCGGGCCAGCGTCGATCGTTGCAGGTGGCCATGCCCATGATGCCGTCGAAGGCCCGCCAGACCGGGAAACCCTCGTCGGACTCTTGGAAGTAGCGGCGTTCAAGATGTTGGAACGGCCGCCACGGTTCGTCGGCCTGGTGGCCCGGAATGTGGACCTTGCGGAACCGTCCGACGATCGAGCCGTCACGCTCGACGAGGATGGTCGTGTTGAAGCGCTCGCCGGCTGCGGTGAGTTCTGCGTAACCGAGCGCGAAGCCGATGCCGCGACGTTTGGCTTCGTCGAACAGCGGTTGGGTCGCGGGACCCGGCATTGCGGTCTCGAAGAAGTGATCGTGGCCCGCAATGTCGTCGGTGAACCAGCGGGGAAAGAACGTGGTGAGCGCCAGCTCGGGGAAGACGACGAGGTCACATCGATCATCGGCCGCGTTGGTGAGCAACGCCAGCAACCGTTCGACGACGGCGGCTTTCGATTCCGCACGCGCGATCGGTCCGAGCTGGGCGGCCCCGACCCGCAATCGGCGGGTCACGAACGATAGCAAAACGTCGTCAGCATGACCCGAACAGTATCGGTCGCCTTAACAAAACGTAAAGCAGCCACACTGTTCGCTCCTTCGTCGCGAAGCGTTGCACGCAGCTGCGTGCTGAACGTTTGAGGCCGGAGGCCGAGACAGTCCTAACTGCTGACGCCGGACATGAGGAGGCCGATGGACGCCTGGTCGGCATCGGCCCGGTTGACGTCGGCCATTACCCGGCCCTCGAACATCACGACGATCCGATCGGCGAGTTGCAGGACCTCGTCGAGGTCTTCGCTGATCAGTAACACGGCGGCCATCTCGCGGCGCTTCGCGAGAAGTTGCTCGTGGATGTACTCGGCGGCGCCGATGTCGACCCCACGGGTCGGTTGCGCAATGACAAGAACCTGGGCGCCGCAGCTGAACTCGCGTGCGATGACAACCTTCTGAATGTTGCCGCCCGACAGATGCCGCGTCGGCGTGTCGAGGTTGGGGGTCTTGACCGAAAAGCGGTCGACGAGGTCAGTGCACCGTCGGCGGATCTCACCGCGATTGAGCAAGCCGCGCTTCGAATACGGCGGCGTCGCATAGTCGACCAACATGAGGTTCTCTTGCACGGAGAATTCGCCGACGGCACCGTCGCGCATCCGTTCTTCGGGCACGTAGGCCAGTTTCTGGTCGCGGACCGACGAGGGCGTGAGCTTGCGAACGACGATGTCGGTGATCGCGATCGTGCCGCCCTCGGCCGATCGGAGACCGAAGACCGCCTCGGCAAGCTCGCGCTGTCCGTTGCCGGAGACACCGGCGATGCCGACGATCTCACCGGCGTGAACATCGATCGAGACGCCATCGACGGCAACGGTGCCTCGGTCGCCGCGCACTCGGAGGTCACGAACGCTCAAGCGCACGTCGCCGCGCTCGACCGGCGTCAGCGTGCGCGTGAGTTCGACCGGTCGGCCGACCATCATCTCGGCCAGCGATTCACGTGTCGCTTCAGCCGGGGTCGTCCGTCCCGACACCCGCCCATCGCGGAGCACGGTGATTTCGTCGCTGAGGTCCATGACCTCGTGCAGCTTGTGCGAGATAAAGACGAGCCCGCGGCCGTCGTCGCGGAGCTGGCGCAGCGTGGCGAACAGTTCGTCGACCTCGGGCGGCGTGAGCACCGCGGTTGGTTCGTCGAGAACGAGAAGTTTCGCGTCGCGGTATAGCGCCTTGAGGATCTCGGCCCGTTGCCGCTCGCCGACCGCGAGTTGCCAGATCTGCGCATCGGGGTCAACGTGCAGGCCGTACTGTTCCGACACTTGGAGCAAGCGTTCGCGAACGGGACCAAGATCAGCGAGGCCTGACTTACCCTTCAGCCCGAGCGCAACGTTCTCGACGACGGTCAGCGTCGGCACAAGCATGAAGTGCTGGTGGATCATGCCGATGCCACGAGCGATCGCATCTGCCGGCGAAGCGATCGTTACTGGCTGACCGTCGAGCTCGAGGGTCCCTTCATCGGGCTGATAGAGCCCGTAGAGCACCTTCATCAGCGTGCTCTTGCCCGCGCCGTTCTCGCCGAGCAAGGTGTGAACCTGACCGGCTTCGACAACCAGGTCGACCTGGTCGTTGGCGAGAACGCCTGGGAAGCGCTTCGTTATGCCGCGCATCGCCAGCAGAGGGGCTGCCCCTGCTGACGAAGTGGTTGTCTTGAACGACTGCATTGCTGAAACTGGCCGCAGCTCGCGGCTAGTTGACGTCGGTCTTGACCGAACCGTCGATGATGCCGGCGATCGTTGCTTCGGCGCCGCTTGTGATCCCGCCGTCGATGCTGACGCCGTCATTGAATTCAACGACGAGGCCGCCGTTCTCAAGGGTCAGGGTGTAGACCTCGCCGCCGTATGAACCGTCGTCGATCGCCGCAATCATCTGCTCAAGCACGATCTCCCAGTGGTACACCTGCGATGCGACGACGAAGTCGGCGCCGAGGTCGGTTTGGTTCGACTGCGTACCGAACCATTTCGCTCCGGCGGGACCGGCCACGCCGGTTGCACCGACGACCATCTGGGCGGTTCCGGTGAGAACGTCGGCGCCGTTGTCGAGGTGCGATTGCGCAGCTTCTGCAGCGAGTGCGACATCGCTAAAGGACTCGATGTAGTTGACGTTCACGGTGACGCCAGGATCTTGGGCCTCGGCACCAGCCTTGAAACCATCGACGTAGAGCTTGGCATCGCCAACCTCGATCGGGCCGACGACCCCGAGTACGCCCGACTCGGTGAGCTGCGCGGCGACGGTGCCGTTGACATAACCACCCTCATCGGCGCGCACGGTGTAGGCCGAGACGTTCTCGATACCGAACGTGTCGACGGCGGTGCCCCACGCAAAGGCGACGTCGGGGAACTCGGGAGCGATCTCCTGCAGCGGGCCGCCGTACTGCGAACCGTGGGCGATGACGAGGTCGTAGCCGTCCTCGGCGTAACCGCGGATTGCCGCGGCGGCGTCTTCGACGATGAACGTGCCATCGGTGACGGCGATTTCGAGGTCGCGATCGACCGCGTTAACCGAGTCGACCATGCTCTGGGAGAACGCGAGATCGTTGCTCGCGCTCGGCGCGACGATGGCAACTTTGAAGATGCCATCATCGGCGGCACTGTCGCCGCTCGACCCGCCATCGCTGCCGCAGGACGCGGCAAGCAATGACAGGATGACCGCAATCGCGGCCACGAGAAAGTGGGCTCTGGGTTTCATGTTGTACTCCGAATGCTGATTGCGGCGGGTCGCCTTATGAATGCTGTCTAGTTGATGGACACCGCGCGAGCGGCCTTTGGATGGTTCAATACACACGCTGATCAAATCACTGCGACCGATCGAATGGTCGAGTGAGCGCCGCGGGTGTGCTCACGCGCTTGCTAACGAAGACGAGGACCACAATCGTCAGGATGGCCGGGGCCATGGCGGTCAGGCTCGACGCGGCGCCCGAAACAATGCCGAGCGTTCCCCACTGCAGCACGGTCGCAGAAACGACGCCGAACAGAAGGGCACCGAGCATGACACCGAGTGGCCGCCAGGCGCCGAAGTACACGAGCGCGATTGCAATGAAACCTTGGCCCGCAGTGAGATTTTGTTGAAACACCCCGACGTTCAGGGCTAGCGCTGCGCCGGCGAGACCCGCGAGTGCGTTGCCCATAAGGATCGCGATGATGCGGGTCCGCGCGACGCTGACACCGAGCGTGTCGGCGGCCTCTGGCGTTTCGCCGACGGCGCGGACGTTCAAGCCGAACGTCGTCTTCCGGATCATGAACGAGACGATTGGCACGAGGAGAAAGGCGCCATAGACGAGGACGCTTTGGTTGAACAGGATGTCGCCCACCCATGGCAGGTCGCTCAGGCCCGGAATCGGTAGCCGACTCAAACCGGGAACCGGCAGCGGCGTTCCGACCTGCTTCTGGAACAGGAGGTCGGTGAACCCGAGCCCGAACAAGAAAATGCCGATGCCGCTGATCCCTTGTTCGGCGTGGAAACCGATCGTCAGCACGGAATAGATCGCGCCCATGAGCAGGCCGACGAGTAGCGCGGCGATGACGGCGGTCGCAGTTCCGCTCGGCAGCCCCCAGTCCTCGGCTCGGAGACGGGTGTAGTACGCCGCAAAGGCGCCGAGGAGCATGACACCCTCGACGCCGAGGTTCAAGACACCGGCTCGCTGGCCGATCGTCTCGCCGAGAGCAGCCAGCAGGAACGGCGTCGCGAATCGAACGGCCGATGCCAGCGTGGCGACGATCACTGACACGGTGAAAAAATCGCTCATGCGGTGACCTCGCCAGCCCAGCGTTGCAGCGTCTTTCGCAGCTTCAGACTCGCAACGACGAAGACGACGACGACGCCGTTGAGCGCGACGATCAACGCGGCCGGCACCTGCAGGTCACGCTGGAGCTCGAGGCCCCCGGTGAGCATCCCGCCGAAGAGGAACGATGCCGGGATCGTGGCGAGTGGATGCAGGCCACCGAAGAGTGCTGCGACGATGCCGTTGAAGCCCGCGTTCTGCGTGAACGCGGCGGCACCACCCTCGCCGATGAGACGATGAGATTGGCTTCCGAACACCAGGACCGCGCCGGCGACCCCGGCACACGCTCCGCTGAACGCGAGCGCTTGCACCACGCTGCGCTGCACGGGCATACCCGCGTATCGCGACGCATGCGGATTATGACCAACCGAGCGCAGCCGCATGCCAAGCGAGCTGCGGAACAACAGGAAGTAGGCGGCGATCGCTACAGCGATCGCAATCACAACGCCGAGGTGCAGTCGCGTCCCGCCAGGAAGCAGCGGCAGGTCAGAACTTGCGGGCAGCCGTTTTGTCTGCTGGATTCGGATGGCTCCCTCCTCGATCAGCAAATCTTGGAGCAGGAAGCTCAGGAACTGCGCCGCCACGATGTTCATCATGATCGTGCTGAGGATCTCGTTGACGCTGGCATACGCCTTGAGGGCCCCAGGGATCGCGCCCCAGATGCCGCCGCCGATAGCGCCCGCAGAGATCACCAGCGGTACGAGAAGAATGCCGGGAAGGTTCGGTAACGCCAGCGACGTCACGGTCGATAGGATCGCCCCCGCAATGATTTGGCCCTCGCCGCCAATGTTGATGACTCCAGCTCGAAAGGCGATGCAGATACCGACGCCAACCAGCAGGAGAGGCATTGACTTGATGGCGGTATCGGCAAGATTGTCGGCACTGCCGACGGCGCCGTCGAGCATCGACGCGTAACCCTGCAACGGGTTCGCGCCGAGGGCCAGAAGCATGATTGCGCCGACTGCGAGCGCAGCGAGGACCGCAGCGATTGGAACCACGAGACCGACGAATGGTCGAACGAGCGCGCGCGACCTCGATGGCGATGCAGATGTGACTGTGCCCTGCGACGAAATCGGACCCCTCCTGAACGAATCGTTAAGCTAGGCGTCAGCGGGTCGTGAGGCAAACACCCTTCCCTCGCAGATCTTTGATTCCAGCTACGGCCTACACTCCGCCGGTGAGTTGGATTGGACCACGGTCGGTCGACGGCGGTGTCGATGAGGTGCCGTACGAGGGTCCGGGCCGCATCTGGCTTTGCGGCCGGCGGGTGACCGCCCCCGACCCGGTCGCGGCGCTGGAGCGTTCCGATTGCGCGGACTTCATCGTCTGCATGTGCGAGCGGGGCGAGTTGACGGAGCGGTATCCCGATTACGTCGACTGGTTGCAGGCAAGCGATGGAACGGCGGCGCTGTGGTTTCCGACACCGGATCTCCACGCCCCGTCTTTCGAGGACGCGCTTGCGATGGTGATGGCCGTTGCCGAGCGGCTACAGCGCGGCGAGAGCGCGCTGATTCACTGCGGTGCCGGTATCGGGCGAGCGCCGACGTTCGCGATCTGCTCGCTCATCGCGCTGGGTATGTCTCGCGCCGACGCATTGGCCATCGTCGCCGAACATCGGCCGATGGCGGGCCCCGAGACCGGAGCGCAAGCCGACCTTGTCGAGGCGATGGCGACGCATTTCCGTCGCTGAGCCAAACGGCGACTGATCACTGTGGATGAACATGGGTTCAACGTTTCGCGTCCGCCGGCCCATTCCTACAGCGCCGGCGGTCTCGGTGTACCGGCGCCGACACCAACGATGGCGGTGCGCTCGTAGCGCTGCGGCCTTCGCATATTCACGCTCGAAACCCGCACCCGCTGCAGCATCGTCGAGGACATATCGGACGTATCCGATCGTCGTGGGCATGGGGGGCCTCCAGTCAACGACGTCCGTACTCGGCAGTGTCGCTCAGACGAGTACGGGGGCGACATCGAAGTCGTTCAGCCAGACAAACCAGCTCAGCATCGGCAGCTCGTGAGTCTCCATCGCGTGCGCCTCGTTCGAGAGATGGACAAAGGCGGATCCGGGCCGACGAGGCACCCAATCGTCGGTCCGCTGCCATGAACCCGCGCCGCCGATAACGCCATACAACTCGACTGCTGGATGACTGTGAGCCGGGTAAAAAATGGCGGGGGCCTGCAGTGTGAGGCCGACGACAACATCGTCGGTGGTGACCGGTGATCGCGGCCAGCGGTCGGCGGCCGGTCCGGCGAGGACGGTGTAGGCGTAGTTGGCGACGAAACGATCCATGACGTCATCGCCCGGCACGAGGTCCGGATAGGAACGGACCCAGTGCAGGTCAGGTGCTATCGCCCCAACGTGTTCGAGAAACGACGGCGCCGAACCGTCCGTCATCTCGAGGGCTGACGCGAGGTGGAGGTCGACGACGGCCGGCCGTTCGCCGACGATCGGCTGGGCGCCTCGAAGCGCGGCAACCCGTCCGTGGGCTTCGGAGAGGTACGGCTGACGATCGTGGCTGTCAGCGGCGGCGGCAAGCAGCGATGCGAGGCCATCGAGAAGCGGACCGACTGAGCTCGCGTTCACGGCTCAGACCGGCGCCGTGGCTTGGCGGCGGTCACGGCTCAGACCGGCGCGGCGACTTGGCGGCGTTCACGGCTCAGACCGGCGCCGTGACTTGGCGGCGTTCACGGCTCAGACCGGCGCGGCGACTTGGCGGTCGGGACCCGCCTGGCGGTCGGAACGATGGCGAGCATGGTGTTGACCTCGATCTGAGTGACGGCGACAAGCCGACGGGTGGCGCCGGCCGTGGAGCGGGCCGAGCTTAGCGAGACGGCGGGCCGTCGTCCGGATCGGCCTTCGTCACGCGGCGGCGATGGGGGTCACGACGCCCTGAAGCGCTCCGGGTTTGGTAGAGGCTCGGGTTATTAAATCCCGTACTGGTCGGACGGCAACTATGGCGCCGGTTCGCTGTCATGCCGTTGGGCGGCACCGGCGACCAGATTCGCTGGGTCGAGGTCGAGCCGATGTTCATCTTCTATGGCACCAACGCCTACCGGGACCCAACAGACCGCCGACGGCAACGGCTGGTTCGAAGGTCTGAAGCGGTCACTCCAACGAACATCGTGGGCGACGCCGAGGCGCTCCTGGCCGTCGCTGCAGCGAGCAATGCAGCCCGTCACGGCAAGGTCGGAGCCGTCGGCTTCTGCATGAGCGGCGGTCTCGTCATCTCGCTCGCTCGGGCGATGCCTGAACGCATCGCCGCATCGCGACCCACACGCTCGATTTTTACACCGACGCGGTGCACGGCTATGCACCGCCGGGTTCAGCTCGCTATAACCGAGCCGCGTCGGAGCAGCATTGGGAACGTGTGCATTCGATGTTTCGGCGCCGGCTCTAGATTCAACGACCCTGAAGGCAATCGCCGGCGGCGGAGGGTACGGCGCGGGGGCTAACGGGCCGTATACCCGGCATCGACGGGCACGATCGCACCCGTAATGTAACTGGCGGCATCGGACGCGAGGAAGACGACGACCCGGGCGATCTCGGCCGGTTCGGCGAATCGCTTCATCGGGATCGTTGCATCGGCGAGCGCCTGGAGGTCGGCCGCAGTCGGCGGAGTTTCGCGTTCAGATGCCAACATTGGGGTGTTCACCTCGCCGGGAGCGACGGCGTTGATTCGTAGGCCATCGGCAACGTGATCGAGGGCCATCGCTCGGGTCAGCTGATGAACTGCGCCCTTCGAGGCGCAGTAGGCAAGTGCGCCAGCGGAACCGACGTCGCCCCAGATCGAACCGAAGTTGACGATCGCTCCCCCGCCTGCGCCCGCCATGTGCGGCACGACGGCGCGGCATAACGCGAACAGTGCGTTCACGTTGACATCGAATACCCGCTTCCAATCCGCATCAGACGTGCCGAGCCCATCGGAGCGATGGATCGTGCCAGCACAGTTGACGAGTACGTCCACTCGGGCGTGGCGGGCGATCACCTCGGCGATGACGGCGTCACAAAAGGCGGCATCGGCCAGGTCGCCGACGATGGCCGGGCCGGCGCC
>Ga0209828_1004315_pt1 | contig 10269 bp, 6 predicted proteins | sample MaitaG_FD_187429 | JGI IMG/M metagenome (GOLD analysis project Ga0209828, IMG submission 187429) | Marine algal microbial communities from Maine, USA - Maine_Asex2 metaG (SPAdes) (version 2) | ecosystem: Host-associated > Algae > Red algae > Unclassified | place: Maine, USA | collected 2015-01-05
CTGATTCTATAACAGTTGCCGCTGGGCGATTTTAAGATGACGCCGTTTTCAGCTTCGCTAATATATACGTCTCCACTTTCGGTTTCGATCATTGCGTCAGGTAAAGCTGCTGGTGCGCTGTTGTAGCCGACCTCTACAGAGGTGCTTTCATTAATAATGGTAAATCCAAAATAAGGATCTTCATAGTTACTATTAGCTATCGCTGAAAGTGATTTGTTCCCGTTAATAGTATCTTTAATAGTCAGCGTATATAGACAAGAATATGTTGTATTGTTAGTTTGAAAAGGCTGAAGATTATATATAGGGCCTTTGGAACTGAAGATTTGATTGAGCACATTAATTTCACCTAAAGGCTGATTGCCATTATTTGTTACTGTAGCAGTAGAAGAAATGTCGATCAATAGCGTCTTCCAATTAACATTGTATAATTTCGATTCAGCGCTTTAAACCAAGCTATTTCATATCGCCTTCTCTGCCTCCAGTGGATGGTCCTTCAGCAAGTCAGCTGGATCATAAAAGCCCTTTTTATCCTTTATTTTAGCCCTGATTTTTTTGACAAATTCTGGTTTGATCACAGAGGCTTCATTGCCAAAAGAATTACGCACATATGTCAAGACGGCAGCAATTTCTTCATCATTAAGCATCCCTTCATATGGCGTCATGGGGACTGTACCTGCGTAGTCTAAGCCACCTACTCGCATGGGGCCATAAAGTCCTTTAAGCGCGATCTTCACAAGCCTTTCTTCATTACCCATCGTCCAGTTAGTTCCTGCTAATGGCGGATATCCCGTTACTGATAGACCTTTCCCATTTTCTTGATGGCAGGTACCGCAGAAGCCTTCTCTACCATATATTTCTTTACCTGAGGCGTATGCCAATAGATCATCTCCTTTTAGATGTGCTGGTACTTCTCCAGCTTTCTTAGCAGGCTTTACCGATTTGTCATTTAAGTGAGCGAAAGCAGTCTCGTGGGCATGTACCATCCACTTATCTAATGGATGCTGCTCAGCTATAGCAATTACTTCGACGCCAGCTTCCTTATCGAGCCAAGAGGCTGCCACGATGGCTTCCAGCCTCACCCGACCATGTTCGTCAGCGGCTGCTCTTTTCAATAATTCAGTCTGATTCTCTAACAGATGACCATTATATCTGACGACTCTGACAGCTGCGGCACGAGCTCTGAAATCATGGGCACTCATGACTTTTTCTATCAGATCTTCATTTACAATATTCAGCCCCCAGTACGTCCACATAGCTTCTACGAGATGATGCTCATACTTCGGATCATCAGTATCTATATTTTCGATCCATGAAACCAAAGCCTGACTCACTTTATCTTGATCTCTGGCTCTGAGTTCTCTCTTAGTTCTATACCGACTTCTATATTCTGGCAGCTTTAGATTATCTAATAATTCTTCTATCGTGGCATCGACGATCTTAGCAGGCTCGACTAATGGTCTGGATGGATAGGTGACTCTGTAGATTCTCCCATGCACATGATCTCTATAAGGGTCTCGGGCATTGTGCTGCATATGACCAACTAAAACATTATGCCAGTCAACGATATACAACGACCCATCTGGCGCAATTTCCATATCGACAGGGCGGAAATTTTGGTCATCAGAGACAAAAAGGTCTTGCCTAAATTTAAAGTCGAATCCGGTACCATCGTCCATCACTTGATGCTGCTTACATCCAAGAAACCCGATTGAATTATTAAGGATGATATCGCCTTGCACTTCGGCGGGAAAATGCCGGCTGGAGATAAACTCTAATCCAGAAGTAGGTCTGACTTTATCTTCTTCATCTATCAGGTCATATGACTTATGAGTCGAAACTCCATATCTGGACTTTACAGTTCCTGGCATCATCCATCGCACGGCAGGACCAGATGTCTCGGCGAATATCGGCTGCCCCCAATCATCAAATGCTATCCCCCACGGATTAGGAATCGATAGTTGTGCTGTTCTCTCTAAGTGTCTTCTCTGAGGAGAGAAGCGGTAGAAGCCTCCATTAGTCGCTCTGACTGTACCGTAGGATGTCTCTACATTAGTGTGTAAGAAGACGCCCTCTCCCATGTAGATAGCTCCTGACGGATCAGCACAGAATGCACTAATCACATGATGTGTATCATGATCATCAAAGCCACTCATGATGATATCCACTTCATCGGCTCGATCATCTCCATCAGTATCTCTGAATAATTTTAGGTTAGTCCCCTGAGATATATAGACACCTTCTGGAGCAAGTTCAAATCCAACGGGAATGTGCAATCCATCAGCAAATACGGTTCGCTTATCAGCTTTTCCATCTTTGTCAGTATCTTCAAGGATGATTAGTTTATCATTCGGTTTAGGGTCTCCTGGTTTGTAGTGAGGGTAAGTCGGCATCACTGCCACCCAAAGCCGCCCTGCATTGTCAAATGATATTTGGACGGGATTCGCTAATTCGGAAAATTCTTTCTCCGATGCGAACAAGTCTATTTTATATCCATCAGGCACTTTGATCGTCGCTAATGCATCATCTCCGTATAAGTACTCTCCTTCCCCACTACCATTATCTCCAGGTTTAAAATTAGATTCTACAGCGGGAAGAATATGTGTCTTGGCATCTGCTGCGACTAAGTCAAAGTCATTCCCTTTGGCTGCTTCCCAAATCGCTTGATCCCTAAGATCAGTCATTTCTCTAATCTTCTTTATTTCATCTGGATAATTATCAGGTCCGAATGGATTATATCTTCTCCCGAATACATGGATACCATTAGGAATCTTGAAGTCATTGTGCCAGAACCAGTTTTTTTCCAATACAGCTTCATGAATTTTGGACCAGTAAGTCTTAGCTTTTGCATTTACTTCTCCACTAAATATCTGATCAACGATATACGCTGAAAATTTCTCATATCCCTGATCACTAAGTTGAGTGCCATCCACTGTCAGATCTCCGCTGGCACCAAACCATTTTACAGAGGGCGTGAACACATCTACGAAAGGAATATTTTTTTCAGTAGCAACTGCTTTCATTCCGTCTGCATACATTTTCAGGTTTTCATTTTCTATGCTGCCATCTGGCACGTCATACTTACCTCCTATATCTTCAAATGCAATTGGAGATATCAAGACCAATTGTGGGGCAGATTTGCCATTGTATTTTTGCTGATTCGTATGATCTATGAATGCTCGTAATTCATTCTTCCATGTCTCTAATCCTGCTTCTCCTTGATACGATTCGCTGAATCCAAAAAAACCTAAGATGATATCTGCCTTATGATCCGTCAGCCATTCATCCTCAGATGGCAAGTGCCCTTCACTTCCTGATGCTTTAGCTAACTCATCTTGAAATTCTTCTGCACCCGGAAATGCCCAAGGCTCATCGCGACCAGAGTGTGGTCTAAAGCCTGGCGTGTTACCACCATCACACATATTTCTAATATAGAGCGTGCTATCTGGAAACCGGACATGTAGCTCAGTCTCGAAGTAGCCATAATAGAGCATCCTGGAGCAAAGGTTATTACCTACTAAGAGAATATGACTTTCCTTTTTTAACTGGACTAAAGGCTTATAGGATGACTGGCACTTGATTAATAAAATACTCACTAAAATGAGTAACATTATTTTCATTAGTTGCTTAGCGGATAGGATCATTCTTTACGATCTTTTGTAATTATCTAACTATTGTATTTCTTCTCTATTAGCTCTATCAGTAAGTCTACTCCTTTGCGGACAAATGTTGGATCTTCAACGTACTCTTCACAATCAACAATTTTAATCGCAGGATTAAGATGCGCTATGATGTAGCTGAAAAATGCATCGTCCGATTCTTGATCGTACAGTGCCGCTCCTAACTTAGAGTATCTTCCTACCCCACCTCTGGGGATTATTAATACTGCATGATCGGTAGTCGTATTCAATCGATCACAGATACTCTTCGCAACTTTGATTATTTCATCTTTATTTAATCGTGGTACGAAGACAACAGGACTATGAAATACATAATCATGATCTTTAAATTCTTCAGGCACTACATTAGGAGCCACGAGAATCCCTAAATGTTCTGCACCTCCTGGACATAGTACTTGAGGTAAGCCCAATGACCCAGCTACTGTCAGTCGCTCAGGCCCTCCTGCTCTTAGCACTGACCACACATCATCTGCGATCTCACCCATCGCATAGTCAAATACTGCACCTATAATTCCTTCTTTCATCATCTGCTCCATGGCCTGGCCACCTGAACCTACAGCGTGGAATACGATGACTTCATAGCCTTTTTCTTCTATGTACTTTATTGCTTCCATCGCACCGATGGTCAGTACACCTAAGTTAGACATTCCGATGAGGGGTCGATCACTTTTCTCTACTGCAAATTGTATATCTACATCCGCCATTCCACAAGCAGCTGCTGCAGCATTGGCTAATATTTTTCTGGTGAATGGATTCAATTTTAAAATATCACTTACAGAAAACATCATGGTAATATCCTTGATTCCCACGAAACCTGAAGTGTCACCTGAAGCCATGGTAGAGACCATGATCTTAGGCAGTCCATAAGGCAATGCCTGCATGATATCGCAGCAGCTTGAAGTGCCTTGAGTACCGCCTAATCCAAGGACGGCATGGACCTCATCATTCTCTATTTTTTGCAATAAAATTTTAGTCGCTCCAGCGACCATGACTGGACCCGCTTCTTCCCTCGTAGGCTGTGCTAATAATTGACTCATACTCGATCCGCCCTCCTCTGCAACTAAGTGCCTTGATACACTCGCCTCGATTCCAGCCACTCCGACGACACCTATATCAATCAACAAAGCATTGCATCCCCTTTTTTCGATTTGCTCTATCAGATAACCCGCTTCTTGATCCTTTGTATCCAGGGTGATGAGTAGAGCAATCGTTTTTCGCATACTATTATATTAACTATTTGGGAATCTTAAATCAGCAAATTCTTTAGCAGTACTGAGTACGGCTTTCTCGATCGGTATTCTTTCTGTTGATGATCCGGTCCAGATACCGTCACACGATGTATGATTCAGGACATACTGAAAGTCAGATGGGTTGACTAAGGCAGACCCGTGAGCAATCAATAAGACTTCTGGCATTAATTTTCTTAACACTTGATTCGCTGCTTCTATGCGTTCTGCGGCCTGTTCTATATTTTCACCTGAGTCATAGCCTTTTAATCCCCCTTGAGTCGTCCCACAGTGAAAGCAGAATACATCTGGCTGAGCCTCCGATACAATTCTTCTGGCATCTTCCATTGTGAAGGCTAATCCGATAGACACCATGTCCATTTCTTTAGCCAGCTTCAGCATCTCTATCTCATGATCCAGCGTGATACCACTTTTAGTTAAGACTCGATATATCTCACTATCGGGATCAACATAACTAATAGAGGGGCCTATATTGGATGCAGAGTATGCTCCCATTTCTTTGCACTGATTTAGGACCATGCGCATATCCTTCAGCGGATCATTTGGATTTAAGCAGGCACAGATGAACGCATCACCCTTAATGGCAGGCATGATGTCTTCTCTGGTGTAATCCAGTGTCTGTTTGTTAGAGTCTAAGATGGGCCACATCATGGCCATCGTCCCCATACCATTAGCTCTGAGCCTGGCACCTGAGAATGTATTGATGCAGTCTACCCCTGCTTTCTCTAATAGCTGCGCAACCAAGCCACTACCAGCTGACGCTATAAAAATGGGGATTCGGTCAGCTTTCTTTTTTCGAAGTTTGTTCAAGATCTCCTCTCGAGATGTGTGTTTTACGATCATGTATTTATACTCTCATTTTGTGCTTCCTAAAATAGTATTTTATCGGGTAATTATTTGGTTATCTCTGTTAAGTTATGAACTACTGGTAGAATTTAAATTGATAGAAGATCAGAAATGAAACTCAAGACCTGCCATAGAAGTATATCTAACTTCTAAATCGATCTGATAAACCGTTTAGACTAAATAGTATACCACTTACACGCTCACATCGACCGCTTACTCATTACCCCAAAATAAGTACCTCATACTTACCATATTACACTTCAGAATATCACTTTCTATTAAAGCATAGATAAGCTTCAATATTTAAATATTTAAACTCATGAAGCGTATATAACATAGATAATTAAAGCACCCAATGGGTTGATTAAACTGAGTAATTTAATGATAAATTATTAGTCCAAAATCTATACAAATGAAACATCTCTATTTAATACTAACCACATCGTTCCTATTAATACTTATGCAAACATGGCTCAGTGCACAATGCAATACATGTAATAACACTAATACTTTTACAGGAATCATTGCTGGCGCTAGCTTGACAACAGGAATAGACAACAGCTTCTATGGCAGAACTACAGGAACTAATGTGACGACTGGAAAAGAGAATAGCTTATTTGGAAAGGATGCCGGAAGAAGCATGACGACTGCAAACGGCTGCAGTATATTTGGGGCTTACGCTGGTATTGTAAATAATGCTTCCTTAAATTGTTTTTTTGGGTACAATAGTGGAAATAAGAATACGACTGGAGCGAACAACTCATTTTTTGGAGCTCTATCTGGTTTTGGTAATATCGATGGTGCATCAAATTCATTTTTTGGAGAACGAAGCGGATTTAGAAATACTGAAGGAACCGGTAATTCTTTTTTTGGAAAAAGCGCTGGAGAATCTAATACAACAGGAAACAATAACGCTTACTTCGGAAGATTAACAGGTAGATTTGCCAATGGAGATGGCAATACATTCTTAGGAACAGAATCTGCCCCCAATTTATATATCGGCAATAAAAACGTATTTATTGGGTTTCAAGCTGGAAGTAGGTTTACTATTGGTAGCGATAATGTCGTCATAGGCCCCAATGCAGGCCCAATAACAGGCTCTACTTTTCTGTCGAATCAACTATACATTCATAACTCAGCATCAGACACCCCTCTCATTTACGGAGACTTCTTGAATCAAGAAATGATTGTCAATGGAACGCTCAGTGCCACTGGTGGAACAACTAATGGTTCTGCCAGAGCTACAAAGCAAGACTTCTTAGACCTGGACAAATCTGAAATATTATCAAAAATAAGCAATATGAATATTCAGGAATGGAGCTACATCGATCATCCGAATCAAAGACATATTGGTCCTGTAGCAGAAGACTTTCACTCTGCTTTTGGATTGGGTCAAGACAACAAGACCATCTCATCTATAGATGCGAGCGGTATTGCCTTAGTTGCTATACAAGCCTACAAGCAAGAAAGCCACGAACTAAAGAAATCCTTTGAGCAAGAAAATCAAGAGCTCAAAGAGTCAATTGAGAAGATCACATTAATCATGAATCACTTGGATGAACGAATACGTCTTCAGGAAGAAAAGAAATAATCGACTCATCTGATACTGACTATAATAATACAGTATCACCAATAAATATAAAGGAGCAGAGATTCGCCTCGATAAAATCATAAATAGTTAGCAAATGAAACATTTTTATTTAATAGCGACATTAATAGGTTTACTAATGCTGATGCAAACGTGGCTCAGCGCTCAGTGTGGACCGACATGTTCTACTACCAACACTTATACAGGAATCATAGCTGGTGCAAGTTTGACGACAGGTTCAAGTAACAGTCTATATGGCAGAACAACAGGAACTAATTTGACCAATGGAAGCCATAATAGCTTATTCGGCAAAGATGCAGGTATAAACATTAAAAAGAATAATGGAAATAGCATATTTGGTGCTTATGCTGGTTTGCTTGATACAGCCAATTTCAATAGCTTTTTTGGGTATAAATGTGGGAATAAGACGGAAAGTGGAGTAAGCAACTCATTTTTTGGGGCTGAATCAGGCGTACGCAATATCACTGGATCTTCAAATGCATTTTATGGATTTCAAAGTGGTTTTAGAAATACCACCGGATCTTTCAATTCATTTTTTGGAGAAGGCGTTGGAGAATCTAGTACTATAGGAGGAGGACATTCATACTTCGGAAGATTAGCGGGTAAAGCTGCTACCAATATGCATTTCAACAATACCTTCTTAGGTACAGAATCTGCCCCAATTTTAGAATCTGGAGGCAGTAACGTATTCATAGGTTATCAAGCTGGATCTCAGTTTTCTGGAGGCAATTCAAATATTGTCATAGGTTCAAATGCAGGCCCCTTAGCTGGCCCCAGCAGCCGGAATAATCAATTGTATATTCATAATAAAGAATCACAAACCCCACTGATCTACGGAGACTTCGAAGACCGAGAAATGATAATCAATGGTACTCTCTGTGTCACTGGTGGAACTTCTAATGCGTCAGCCAGAGATACAAAGCAGGGCTTCTTTGATCTGGACCAAAATGAAGTATTATTAAAGGTAATCAATATGAATATTCAGGAGTGGAGCTACATCAATCATCCGAATCAAAGACATGTGGGCCCTGTAGCAGAAGATTTTTTTACTGCTTTTGAATTAGGTCAAGACAACAAGACCATCTCATCCATTGATGCGAGCGGTATTGCCCTAGTTGCCATACAAGCTCTCAAGCAGGAAAACCAAAAACTGAGAGAGTCACTTGAGCGAGAAAATCAGAAACTGAAGGAGTCACTCAAGGAAAGAACCCTTATGATGTATCGCCTGAAAGACCGCATAGGGCAGCTTGAAGAAAAAGAATAGACAAATCAATTGATGCGAAATATATGTACCAGATAATTAAATGAATAATGGAGCACAGATCATCTTCAATAAAGTCTAAACATTTGAATTTATGAAACATTTCTTTTTAATCATATTAGTATCAAGCTCACTATTATTGATGGATACATGGCTCAGTGCACAATGCGGACCCACCTGTAATAACACAAACACCTTTACAGGAAACTCAGCAGGTGCAAGCTTGGCGACAGGAGGGATAGACAATAGCTTCTACGGCTTTTCCACTGGAAATAAAGTGACTACAGGAAGAGAAAATAGCTTATTTGGAAGATCTGCAGGAATAAACATTACTGGAGGGAGTCAAAATAGCATATTTGGATCTAGTGCTGGAACTTCTAATACAGCATCCTCAAATAGTTTTTTCGGTGCTTATAGTGGCAACAAAAATACAACAGGAACAAACAACTCCTTTTATGGCTATTTCACAGGTTTTGATAACAGCACAGGATCCTCTAATGCATTTTTTGGAGTTAACAGCGGCGGAAATAATACTGAAGGAAATGGCAACTCTTTTTTTGGAGAAAACGCAGGTATAAATAACAAAACAGGAGACGACAATGCCTACCTCGGAAGTTCGTCTGGTGAATTTGCAGGTGGTGGAAATGGTAATACATTCTTAGGAACAGAATCTGCCCCAAATTTGCTTTTTGGTAGCAATAATACATTCATTGGGAGCAAAGCTGGAACAGGATTTAGTTCTGGAAATAATAGTATTTTCATAGGATCAAGTGTCGGACCTGAAATAGGACTCGGTACTGTATCGGATCAGCTATACATCCACAATAAAACTTCAAGTACACCACTTATCTACGGAGACTTCACTAAACAAGAAATGATTGTGAATGGGACTCTTACCGCCACTGGTGGAACTGCTGTTGCTTCCGCTAGAGATTCAAAGCAGGACTTCTTAGATCTGGACGAAGCCGAAGTATTATCAAAAATAAGCAACATGAATATTCAGGAGTGGAGCTACATCGATTATCCAGATCAAAGACATGTTGGCCCTGTGGCAGAAGATTTGTATTCTGCCTTTGGATTAGGTCGAGACAACAAGACTATCTCATCAATAGATGCGACCGGTATTGCTTTAGTCGCCCTCCAAGCTCTACAGCAAGAAAAACAAGAAATAAAGAAGACTTTTGAGAAAGAAAAAGAAGAGCTCCAGAAGTCACTCAAGGAAATGGCCCTAATTATGATTGACCTTAATGATCGTTTGGATCATATTGAAACACAAAAATAATCTAATTGGTTATAACTAATCTCTGTGATTTCAATTACCACTGAATGGCATGTGACATTCAAGGGTAAATTATTTTAATCATAACAGCTAAATACTTCTCACAGATAAAATTTAATTATTTGGCATGTATAAGCACCTAGTTGATTTACCGCTTAGACAAAAATAATAACCACTCCCTCATTTACATCTGCCGTTCGCTCATTAACCCAAAATAATGATTTGAAACGACTCATATTACACTCTCTAAATCGATAATACTTGAATCAAAATTCTTTAATCAAACTAATAATTAATAATTCATGAAACATTTTTTCATACTTAATATCACAGCATTATTACAAGTGATT
>Ga0209828_1004316_pt1 | contig 10267 bp, 6 predicted proteins | sample MaitaG_FD_187429 | JGI IMG/M metagenome (GOLD analysis project Ga0209828, IMG submission 187429) | Marine algal microbial communities from Maine, USA - Maine_Asex2 metaG (SPAdes) (version 2) | ecosystem: Host-associated > Algae > Red algae > Unclassified | place: Maine, USA | collected 2015-01-05
TAAAAGTGAGATTGCAGGATTGTTTGCTAATTCACACGTTATACCATCACCATCTATATCCCAAAAATCATCCAACGCAATGCAAGTATCTTGACATGCTATTATAGGTGCTGAGTCGTCTGCTTTGTATAATACGAAGTTACACGAGTCAGATTCTCCCGTACACCAATCTAAGAATATCCATTCTTTGATGACTTTGTAACACGCATCATCTTCTAACCAAAAGGTATCTAATGTAGAGCTTACGCCTACAAGATCGCAAGCACCTACTGTATAGTTAGGCTCAGGAATTTCATAATCATCACAATACACGGTTGCCTTGTTGTCCATAGTCTCAGGATCTATTGGGCACTCCAAAATAAATTGATGCGAAGGTTCTACTGTTATTTTTTGAACGCACGAATTATTTGTTCCTATTGCTGTCCATCTTCTCCAGATAACACCACCGCCACAATGGACGTCTGCGTCATCTTCATATTCTACTTCTAGGTCTTCACAAACACTATATGCATCTGCTTTACCAGTCACAGTTAAATCTGTTGGATCTGTATCACAGCTAATTGTTACATCGGCAGGACAATCAACAATAGGTCCTAGTTTATCTTCTACTTTTACCCAAATCCAAACTTCATTATAGTTATCTAAAATTTCGCATTGGTCATGGTCAGTTCCAGGGTTGTTTATAAAATTGGAAGAACCAAAATACCCATCCATATTCGCATCATCCCACACACGTACCCAAACTTTTACAAGACCATCTACCTCGCCATCGCCATCGCCATCTTTTTCAAGATCGGCGCAGCAGAATTTCACAAATTCACCATTGTCTGGATCATTATTGTCATACCATGGGTCGCATAATTGTGGGATTCTGTTACTGTACGTATTATTTCCAACTATATCACACGCATCATCATCTCTTCGGATTTCCATATGGATACCGCTACAATTGTCGTAACTGCCTTGGTCTACAGAGCTAGTAAATAATTTACCACCACCTATTACCGTCGTATCTGAAGGGTTAGTAGAAAGGCTTACATTTATAAATTCTTGTGCGATAGCCACAGGAGGAGTCCCATCGACTACATGCACCTCTACATTTTTAATTTCAGTATTGCCGCAGCAATCTACACTTGCGATTCTAAATGTCCACATTCCTTTAGGCACCTTTAAAGCATGCTTTTTAGGTTTTAAAGAAATATTTAATCCATCTTCATCCACGAGTGTTCCTCCTGAGTCAGAGCTCAGAATGTACCAGTCAAGATCTGGATCACAATTGTCCGTTAAGATAGGGTCCGCAAACCAGATGTCTGCATAACATTCGTATACATCTACATAAAATGTTTGTACGGTATCTATTTCTATATTCGGTGCTTCTGTGTCCGTTATCTTAATTACCTGTGCATGTTCAAAAACCTCTGATGAACACCAGTCAAGTTTTGTCCATGTACGTATTATTTTTTTCGTGCGGTCGCAATCGCCACAACTTGGGATTTCAGAATCAGTATAAGTAACAGATACGCTGCAGTATAAATTTTCAGGCATATTCCCAGCATGCAAGTCCTCCCCGTTAAGAGTAGGATATCCAGTGCTATCCGGATGCGTAATGTTAGGAAGATCAGCAAGCGAACAGTCAATAATTGTATCCATCGGCCATACGATGTCCGTTATTATGCTTCTATCGATATAAAATTCGGATTCACAATTTACATTAGAGACAAGAGAGCTATCCCCGTCTAAATATTGCACAGTCCAGTACTGAGTTACAATATGTTCCCCACAGAGTTCACCTGGATTGATAGCAAAGTCATTTAAAAACGCCTGCGTCGGTCGGCAGTTATCAAAGGTAGTTGGAACACCTATAGTTCCATCAATTATATCTTCTATATCCGTACATAATTTCCTACAATCTGGATTTACCATCCATTCCTCTGGCGGACAATCACATTCTATTTCCGGAATAGATTTATCTTCTAAGTTTATCTTCGTCCAACATTTTATGTTAGTAACGGGATGTGTTACTTCTGCATAATACGATGTTGCCTGATTATCGGCACCTAAGCGTACCGGATTCGTGAGAATTATTCCGTTAAGTGTTTTTATGATTATATCATCTGAGGTAATACATTCGTAAAACTCTCCCTCTAGTACCATGTCTGGTGTGACTAGTACTTCACATAAACCATTTACAGAAATATTGATTTCATCATTACAAGAAAGTGTAAGTACAGAATCTAGGTCTGCTTCCACAGTGACATCAAATTCGCATATTATCTCATTTCCGTTCCCGTCGATGTAACTATAAAACTGTGTCGTTACTCCCAGTGGGAATGGGTCTCCAGAAGTAAGATCTGGCGATACCATGGATGACATAACTATGTTATTACAATCTAGAGAATCTATTTCGTACGTGAAAATTGCGGAGCATGTTCCAGCGTCTACAAAAATAGTTGTGTCGCTAGGACAATTGAGTGGGAAATCGCACTGTGCCATTAAGCTACTATTTGCAATAAATAGAGCAAAACAAAACGACAATGCCGTGTGTAAGTGTAACGGTCGTTTCATGTGTAATATTTAAACCAAAAATTCGTTTTTCGATGCGCTTTCTGTAGGGGGGATTACCAGCATATCTGACAAAAGTATTGTGTAGGTACTTCTGCTATAGCAGGAAAATGCAATATGTGTGCCACTTTTTAATGAAAAATTAATAAGGAATAATGAATAATGGTGGGTGAGGCTTGTGGCTACTCGGCTTTAGGTAAAGGGCATCATGGCCTCTAGATCTCTAGGCATCGAGGGAGTTGTCATGGAAACAGGAAGTTAAGTCGTACAGTAAAATATACCTAATTATTCATTATTCATTGTACATTATCAATTACTTGGGCGTGCCCATGTGGCGAGCCACATCGTCGCTCCCTTCCAGGCTCGTTGTTCACTCGGCCCCTGCGGGTCTGTCCTGCTGCGCAGGCCACCTTCCAGGCAACTCACGCGGGGGTTTTTACAATGGAGAGGGTTTGTTGTAACCATTTATCATGAGTTCGCGAGAGTGATTTCTCATTGACAATTGTCAATTGTTCACAGTCCATTATTCTACCATTAATTTTACCGTTTTTTCCTCACTTCCTGAAATGAGTTTTAAAAGGTAAATGCCAGTAGAGTGTGATGACACATCAATTTGTTGATTTATGATACTTCCTTGTTGTAATTTCTTGCCATTTAAAGAATACAGAATGTAATTTGCATTTTTAGATCTATCAGCTTGGATGTAGATTCTATTTGAACTTGGATTTGGGTAAATTAGAACAGAAGATTTTTCAGAGTTTGTCAAATCTCTAGGTTTAGCTTCTAAGTCACCGCATGTTTGATGGCAGAAATTTTGTTCTAGGTATCGGACTCCAGAATCAGTAGAGAAATCATTATAGTATGGTTGATTCCAAAAGTTTCTATCTGGTAAGGGATAATATCCTGATGATTTATTTACTGCGGTTGTACTTACGTGCATTCGCATTACATCTGAGCAACTTGCGGAATAGTGTTCTAGGTTTGAGTCTATTTTAGCTAGCCATGGTATAGTATCATTTTCGGCATATTGGACTCCAGTCAAGAAAATGGATTCTTTGTTTATGGCCATCTCATTTGCAAATACGGGCATATCTTCTTCTATAAAGCTGATGACATTTAACTGTTCATCTTCTACTGACTTAGGTACTTTTACAATAAAGCTTTGATCATAAATGTTTCCGGGTTTTCTATATTTTCCTAATAAAATGAAATCATTATTATGCATTGATATTTGTGTAATCTCATAATCTATATGATCACCATTTTGCGTTTTTAATTCTAATAATCTATTCCATATTTCTCCATCTGGAGCATCGTCTTCGGCGGTAAATAGAAAGCTTTGTTTTAACGCATTTAATTCGTAGTTATGGACTCCGGATAGTTTTCCTGCTCTATGCGTGGAAACTGTAGAAATTGCTTTGTCAAAATAAAAATCAGAATCAAAAATCATGATTGATATAAGTTCAAAATCTTCATCGAGTAATTGGAATACTGGACGCTTCTCAAACCACTGTATTGTATAGTGGATATCATTACCGGTTTGATCTACAAATGGACTGTGATGAATTTCTTTTTGACCTAAATACTTATTACTGATCTCTTCAATTTCTCCGCTTTCAAAATTAACTCTAAATAGACCGTCGAAAGTTACTGATATGATTACTTCACCATTTTCTAACTGTTTAACATCCTCTAGAGTGGATCGAATTGCTCGTCCAGAGGTAAAGAGAACGGCACCATCACTTCTAAGTGCAGTAATTATTAATAAGGGTTGATGCCCTCCATGTATGTTACTTGTATAGACAGCAAGAAAATGTTCTGGCCTATATTCAATAATTTTCATTTTAAATTCTGGATCTGTATAGTCCAATGAAATTATACCATCACTATAAAGCCAATTCGTGAAACTTATTCCTGTTGAGTTGATTTCACCATTTATATCAAATCGCTGAATAACAGCGGATTTGTGATCAAGATCTGTGCCTCCATATGAATTAATTATTGGAGCATGTAAATACCCTAAACAAACTATGTTGTTGTCCGAGTCTATAATTATCGATTCAGAAGATTCTAAGTTTTCTGGGCTTATAATTTTTGAGGAAAAAGAAATGACATTTTCGCACTGTGAGAATGCTTGGTTAAGACTGAGTGATAGGGTTAATGCTATCGCTAGTAGGGTGGAAGTTGTTTTCATTGTGGGTGGTTTAAAGTAATTTGTTAAATCTTCTGGACCTTGCCTTACATGTTTATCAATGGTTTGGTGCAATTGTTACCTACTTGTTGGTATGTTAACTCATCCTTTTTTGTATTTTTTAAAGTTCATTTTCAAATGCTCGGAAGGTATTAAGGCTATTGCTTCACTAACTTGTGCACTTCTGTGTTATTTCTAAGAATGTAAACCCCGCTCGGTAACATAGAAACATCTATGTCAGCATTTTGGACTTCATCGCTCAATGATTTTTGCACAACAAGGGCTCCTAGTTGATCAAAAATCGTTATGGTGCCAGATGCGTTAGTAATTGTTGCAACATCCCTAATAGGATTGGGGAATGCAGAGAATTTACTATCTCGCTTTATACTTGCCGTGACAATATCACTTATATTTTTTTCTCCATTATAATCTACTTGCGTCAATCTGTAGAAATTTCTTCCATCTATAGCTGCTTTGTCGATATAATTATATTGTAATTCCGAAACAGAATTTCCTGCCCCTTCTATAGTATATATCTCTTGCCATCTCTGGCCGTCTAAAGAACGCTCAAGAATAAAATAGTCATTATTTATTTCCGTCTCTGTTTTCCAATCTATCAACACATCATTTTCTATAACAGTAGCAGAAAAACCAGTTAATTCTACTGGTACAGGTAATAAGGCTGATATACAATTTGTCGCGTCACAGCTAAGAATTTGATTTGGAATTCCAGGACCGTGAATTTGAAATTCTATAGATGTACATCCTAAACTTGTAGGTGTTGCTGTTGCACAATCCGTGTTTGGATTCCATTGATTTCCTATAGTAGCGCCTACACCTGATCCACCAGCATTTGGTAATGGAAAAAATGAACTTGATCCATCACTACATGTTGTTGTCCCTTGCAACGTCCAAAGATTTGAAGGAATGTTTGTTCCGGAAAATACAATGTCATAGTCAAACTCAATATTATAATTGTATCCCCATGGACAATCGTCAGGAGCCAGAACCTGCGTAGGACAGAAAGTAATCTCCACTGTATATCCAGTAGAAGAAGTAACACTTACTACACATTGGCTGTTTGCATTAAGATTTATACACATTGCGATAATGGAAAGGATGAGGTTTCTTACGAGATTTTTATTTAAAAAGTTCATTGTTGTAATTTTAGGTGTTTAAGGTTTTGATGTTATTGGAATTCTTACATTTTCATAATTTTTTTAGAAACAGATGCTGTTCCTGATACTATTTGGATTATATAAATTCCTGTATTTAGTGCACTTAAGTCAAACTCAGTTTTATTAGATGCGTTTGATTGAGATACTAATTCACCTGATTGGCTGTAGATGAGTACCTCGTCAATTTTATTGCCTGTGATAGATAGAAAATCTTGCACTATTGTAGAGCTGATTTCAAATTTTGGTTCTGCTCTAAACGATATACTTTTTACATTGGAAAGGGAAGAAAAGCCATTATTGTCAACTTGATTTAATCTATAGTAATTGATTCCTTGTGAAGGAGCATTATGAATAAAGCTGTATGCCCCTCCTCTCTCTGAACCCGCTTCTTCTTCTTCACCTATAGCCTTAAATATTTGGCCATCAGTGCTCCACTCTATTTGAAAGTAGTCGTTATTTATTTCACTTTTTGTACTCCAGTGTATGAGAATTTCATCTCTATCCATTTCTACATTGAATTCTGAAATGACAACTGGCAATACAATAAAAAGTTCCTCAGGCAGGTAATCGCAATCTGGATTTACGTCAGCACAATCACCAGTTGTATTTGGTAAGTTTACACACAATGGATCAGGGCTACACCATTCTTCGCAGCAAATAGCATTTGATGCTGCATCTGAGCAATCCAAGTTACCCCATGTTGCTGATATTGCATCTGTACCATCTGATAGGTTTATTACCTCGCTACCCTCAAAAATCCAAGGTTCTGGATCGTCTAAATCAATCACGCAAGTAGGTGGAGTTCCAGTAAATTCAGTAACAATAACTAGGCATTTCCCTGAAGCAAGAATTGTTCCTGTTGGGAAAGTATAAGCGGGTGGACCACTTGCATGGTCTGCTATAGTCCATCCACTAATATCCACTGTCGTAGAAGATGTATTGCAAATCTCAACAAATTCATCGGTGGATTCAACTATACCATCGCCATCTGTGTCTATTCCTGAAGGATCTTCAGATCCTGTATAAATTGATGTAATTTCTATTCCACCTAAGTCGCATTGCCCTGACATGGAGATTGTGGAAAGGAGTGTAATTAGGAGTAATAGTAGGTTTTTCATTTTTTTTATTTAAAGGATGTCTACATCGCTTAATTTGGTAATCTGAGAATCTAAAAATTATTCTAAGTATGGTTATAGTAATATTGATTTGAGTTTTAATGGGGACTGTTTATTAATTTAGAAACAGGCCCGTTGAATTGTTGGTCATGAACTCTCGAGGTTAAATATTTTCATCGTAGATTAAAAATTGTTATCTACATGATCTCCATATTATTGGAGCAAAGCTTCCTTTCTTGAGTTGGTACATCATATTTTTCCAAATAAAACCCCAGGTTGAACCATCTTTATTGTACAATCTCCTGTCTCCATTTATTAATGGCGGGCAAATTGCCTTGGAACAGTAACCAGGAAAATTCTGGCTTTCAGGACCCCAGCCAGAGGGACAAGTAAAGCCACCTCCGCTGCTACAGCAACTAAATGTTTTTAATGTTTGCCTTATGCTCCACTTTCTAGTGCCGACTTTTGAATATGCAACAAGTTTATGATACCCTGCTTTTTTAATTCTATTACAAAGTTGATCGTCGGTTTGGCTGTTTGCCCACTTAAATGCTGCCGCTGAGCAGATTCGTCCGCAATCATCATCATTTTTTTGAGATTGTGGTCTTAAGCCACTGTATCTTTTTAAAGAACCAAAATCATACACTGAATTTGGATATTCTTTTACTCTCGAACCTCTATCATCACCTATTCTACAAAAGCAATTTGCTTTCGCAAAATCTTCTTCTGTTTTTACAACTGTTTTTATTAAGTTTTTTCTGAATTCAGAATTATAATGGGGTTCATGATTGCTATTACTTTCGTATGTAAAGTTGAATCCTATAATTGTTGTAATTAGGATTGTTAAAATGGAAATTGCTTTCATTTTTAATGTTTTTAATTAATAAATTGTGTGAATACTGTTTTTTGATTTTTTTTTGTAAAATGGCAGTCGCTATCTAGTTATGATTACTTTTTTAAATGTTATCTCTTTGCCTATTTGAATAGAAATGAAATAATGACCTACCTTATCAATGTTCACTTGTCGTTGCCAATCTGATTCCACATTATCGGATTGACTTTTCCAAACTGTTCTTCCCAATTTATCTGATATTCTGACTTTAATATTTAGATTTTCGGGATTTTGTATGTGGAACTTGATTAAGCCATTAGATGGATTAGGGTATACCTTAATGATATCTTTGTAGCTATTAGATTCTACAGAAACCAGTTTTGAATATTCGAAAGCACCATTATGATCTACTTGCTTGAGACGATAGTAATTGGTTCCTTCTAAAGGATTGAAATCTTGATAATAATATTCTTGAAATTCACTAGTTGTTCCTTTTCCATCAATGAATTCTATAGCTTGCCAGTCTAGAGCATTTTCTGATTTTTGCAATTCAAAACCTGAATTATTTATTTCCGATGAGGTTGACCAATATAATTCATTATTTTTTGCATTTGCATTCGCTCGAAATACTATTAATTTAATAGGCAATGTGGCATCATTTATTGCTAGGCTGAAGTTTATATCACTTTCGTCAAATGGGGTTCCGGTACAATTTAATAATGAACCATCTGGATAGCTGTCATTGAAGAAGTCATAATTATGGAATGCTAAATCAGTTCCTGTAGATTCAATACTAAATGAATAGGTTTCACTTGCAATTACATTGTTAGTTCCAGATCCAATTGAGATATCGTAAGTCGTAGGATTACTAGATAAAATCGTAAATTCTTGGCTTGTCCAAATGAGATTGTTGAATCCTATGCCCTCATAGAAACGAAGCACAAACTTGCGATCACCGCCACCTTGATTAAATTGGAGTTTAATTTCTTCTAGTTCTCCAGAATCACAGGCTATGAAGCTTTGTCCTCCAATAATATTGTTTATGATACATTGTCCATTGGCAATACCTACAAAATTATTTGTTAAAATGCATTGCCCATAAAGATTTTGCATTGTAAAAATTATTAAGCTTAGCATTGTAATTGTTCTCATTGTTCGTTTTTTAGTTATGGATTATTGTTTATATTTTGTTATGTAATTTAATTTTTACTCTCTTTTAATACTCCACTCATCACACACAATTCCCTTAAACACACCACAAAAAATTCTTCTTCCCTTCTTTTAGACACAGGTGCAACAGAAGTATCAATCATTTCTACAAAACCCTCCTTGTGGTATCTTTTGATTTTCTGAGTGTTAATTAGATGGTGTTTATGGCAAGCAAAAAATCCAAAGTCAGAAAGAGTAAGATTGTAATCGTCAATCTTGGAACTACTGATAATTGTTTTGCCATCTTCTAAAATCACCTTTGTGTAATTTTGCAAACCTTCACAGCGGATGATGTCTTTTACGCTGACGTAATCAAAACTCTCACTGCAGGGTATAACAATCTTTATTTCTTGTGATTTCATATTTTAAAACTAGAGTAGTATAGAGGAGCTAACAAGGCAATAAATTCTAATAATCCTTGTATATTTATATATACTAGTAAGTAATAATTGCGTGTAAGTAATTGAAAAACAATTGTATAGTGATATTGATAGTAATCTAAAATCCTAGTAATTATCTTGAAAAAAGCTAAACTAATACAAGCATTTTCTTCGTTTTCGAAGTCTGATTGGATTTCGTTTAGAAAATACTTACTCTCGAAGACCAATAGGGACACAGAGTATTATCTATTATTTGCAGAGCTTCAAAAAAGAAAAGAAGCCCTCGGGAGAAAAGATGTCTTATCCATTATTCACTCTAAATCTTTTGGGGGTAAGTCTGATAAACTGTTTTCGAATATGCTTTCTCAATTGTACGTTTGGACGGAAGAATGGTTAATTCAAGATCAACTTTATAGAGACAAATATTTACCTGAATTGATTCTCTTGAAATCTTTGAATAGACGTGGACTTTTTAATCTTGCTGATCAGACTGCAAAGAAATTAGAAAAGAAAATTCTTACTTCTGAAAAACTCGATCTTAAAAAGTCTGACGCCCTTACAGAATTATATCACCAGCAATATTATAGTGACAATCCGATTAAATATAAGGAAGGTTCTCAAATTTTAAATAAACTTCAGTCCAGTTACTTAAGTAAAGTTAAAGATAGGTCTATTTTGTATTCATGCGAATTTCACAACTGGGGACGTCTTAAAAATATTGATTATAGCTCAATTATATCAACATTTTCCACTTTGCAAGATGTATGCTTAGACAGTAAAGAATCAGATCTTTTACATCA
>Ga0209828_1004319_pt1 | contig 10262 bp, 8 predicted proteins | sample MaitaG_FD_187429 | JGI IMG/M metagenome (GOLD analysis project Ga0209828, IMG submission 187429) | Marine algal microbial communities from Maine, USA - Maine_Asex2 metaG (SPAdes) (version 2) | ecosystem: Host-associated > Algae > Red algae > Unclassified | place: Maine, USA | collected 2015-01-05
CAATCCAACGTGGTGTATCTCTGCGACCCGCACACCTATTTCAAAGTCGAACCCGACGACAAACTCCGCAAACTCCTGCGCGTTGGTGACGACACCACGGATCTCTTCGGTCGGATCAACCGGATTAGCAACCAAGACGGCGAACTGATTGCCGACGTGGTGGAAATCCTGCCGGCGGATTAGCGCCGACGGTGTGAAACTGACGCCGGCGGGCTTTTTTGCCTATGGCAGAAGCCTGCCATACTGTGGCAGAAGTCTGCCACTCTATGGCAAGATCTTGCCATAGGCCTGAACCGGTGAATCGAGGGGTTGTAGCCTGCGGCGGAGTATCGGCTCGGGAGAGTTCTCGCCCTCCAGGGTGAACAGACTTCCTTGCTCACTTCGCCATCGAACGCGCGGCCAGCGGAAGGTCCGGATCGCGTGCGCCCATGTAAACCACCGCGTCGCCGGGCTGCATCTCGGCACGGATGGCCGACTCGATTTCGGCGTAGCTTTCGCACACCCGAACGTGGTCCAGCATCGCGGCAAGATGCGAACTGTTGACCGAGTCATCGGCGGTGCCGCCGACATAAAAAACGGGGAGCAGAAACAGCGGGTCGTTCGGACGGCGGGCCTGGTGGAAGGTCTCGGCGAAGGCGTCGAGATTGTTGCGCAGCGGGCCGTAGCCGTGCGGTCGCCACACGCCGAACACGCGTCCGGGGACGGCCTCGGCGACGGCGCGCCAGGCGGCGGCGATCTTGCCGGGGTTGTGTCCGTAATCGTCGAACACGCGGATGTCCGCGCCGGGCGGGGTCAGTTCTTCAAGTCTGCGCTCGATGCCGCGGAAGCCGGGCAGGGCGGCGCGTAGCTCGTCCGGATCGGCGCCGAGGGCGGTGCATAGGGCGATCGCGTTTTGGGCGTTTTCCAGATTGTGGTGGCCGAGCAGGTTCAGGGGCAGGGGACCAGTCTCCGGATGGACGATACGCAGGTGTTCGGGAAGGGGGGCGAGCTGCCGGGCGGTGTCGGGCGTGCAGATGATGCCGGTTTTTACCCGTCCGGCGAACTCGCGGAACAGGGCAATGGTTTCCAGCAGGTCGAAATGGTCGGCGGCGAGATTGGTGATGACTGCCCAGTCGGGTTCGAAGCGCAGGAACGAGCGGTCGGACTCGTCAGCCTCGACGACCCAGGTGTCGCCGCCGGGTCGCACATTGCCGGGGGAGGCGTCGGTGCGCCAGTTTACCAGACCGGCGCCATTGACGACGGTAGGGTTGTGTCCGAGTTCGTCGAGCAGCCAGCCGGTCATGCCGGTGGTGGTGGTTTTTCCGGCGGTGCCGGCGATGGCGATGCAGCGTCCGGCGTTGGCGAAGCGGGCGAGCATGGTGGCGCGGTGGACCACCGGAATGCCGAGTTCGGCGGCGCGGACGCGTTCGGGGTTGTCGGCTTCGATGGCGGTGCTGATGACCACCGCCTCGGTATCGGCGGTGAGCGCCGAACCATCTTGCGGGCCGAGTTCAATGCCGAGGTCTTCGAGTTGGTCGAGCACCGGGAGGCGCCGTCCCTGATCGAGAAATCGGTCGGAGCCGCTGACGCGAAATCCTTGATGGTGAAGTATTTGCGCCAGCGGGTTCATGCCGACCCCAGCCACTCCGACGACGTGCACATGCTCTTTCATTGGTCGTCAGATTTTTTCGCCGACGGTTTTTTCGCCGTGGTTTTCTTCTTGGTCCCAGCGCTCGAACTCGGCTTTTTCGCGCGGGTCTTTTTCTTCGCTGACGTGGACGAACTCGGCTTGGTCGGCTTCGTTGGCTTGGTCGGCCTTTTTGGCTTTGTCGGCTTTGTCGGCTTCGTCGGTTTTTTCGCGACGGTTTTTTTCTTCGCCGGACTCGGCTTGGTTGGCTGGGTCGGTATGGCCGGACTCGGCTTCTTCGCCGGCGTGGCCGGTTTCGGTTTCGGACTCGGCTTTTTGACCACCAGCTCTTTCGGCTTCTGTTTCGGCTTTGGCTTCTCGTCTGGTGGATCCGCCTTTGTCGGTGCTTTGACCACCAGTTCTTTTGGCTTCGGTTTCGGCGGGTCTGCTTTGGTCGGCTTTTTGACCACCAGCTCTTTGGCCGGCGTTTTCTTCGCCGCCGGTTTTGGTTTTGCCGCTTTCTCGACGGTCTCGGTCTTGGCGGTTTTGACTTCGGGTTCTGCCGGCTTGCTTGCGCTCGCTTTTACGGTGGGCTTTGCCTCGCTTTTTGTGGGGCTCTTTGCGGCAGTCTTTGTGGGTATTTTTGCGAGGCTCTTTGCGGGGCTCTTCGCGGCTGCAGCCGCGGTGCTTGCGGTCGGTTTTTTCTCCGTCGGCTTTGTCGCCGTCGATGTAGGCGTGTCCGTCGGGTCGCTTTCTTTGGCCGCTTTCTTGGCGTTGTCGGCGGTAATTTTACTGCGCGCGGCCATGGCCGCTTTGGCGGCGGGGGTGTTCGAGGTTTTGCTGCGTTTGGGAACTTTGGGTTTGCTGCGGATGGCCGGTTCGCGGATTTGCCCGGTCATCTTGCACGAGGCTTCGAGGATGCCGCCGTCGAGCACTTGGATCGCGCCGGCCTCGATCATCCCGGTGAAGTAGCCGCTCGGGTGGATGATGAATTTTCCGGTCGGCCGTACCGTGCCGGCGAGCGCGCCGTGCACTTCGATATTGTGGAAGCGGTCGAGCAGGCCTTCCTCCACTTCGAACTCGGCCCCCTTCGCGATCACCAAGTCACGCGCGGTGACGTTGTCGAGATTGAGCAGGGCGTTTTTGTGGACGATCAGTTGATGGGTGGCATAGATTTCGCCTCCCTCGATTTTGCCTTTGAGGATGACCTTGTTGGCCAGCACTTTACCGCCAGCGACCACGCCCATCGAGTTGATCAGCAGCGAGCCGGCGGTGGTCAGATCTTGCGACCAGTTGGCGCGGTTGACCGTGATGTCTTTGACATCGAGCCACTCCTTGCAATTGCCGCACATGGTGTTGGCCTGTGCGCCGACGATCTCGAACTCGTGGTCACAGTAATAGCAGACAATGGCCTTGCCCGAAGGCATGGCCGTTCGTCCGATCCGACTTCCAGGGGCCTCGCCCCGTTTGGTTCTACCCTCCGCCGCCGCGCGCACTCTGGGGCCTTCGCCCCCGGGTGCGGCGTTGGCCTTTTGGGCGGCGCGAAAGGCGGTGAAGCCGTCAATCTCGCCGTCTTTGGGCATGCTGGATTAGACCTTGGCTGCGGGAGGCTTCGGTGTTTCCGGCGGCTTGCTGGCGGTCTTGGGCAGCGGTGCGGAGGTGGCGCCTTTGGGCGAGACCTGCACGTGGCCGGTGAATTCGACGCCGTCTTCCATGGCGAGACGTTGAGCTTGTATGTCGCCCTTGATGCGCGAGGTGGATTTGAGTTCGACTCGATCAGTGGCATTGACGTTACCGTCAATATTTCCGCCGATGGAGACCGATTTCACAGAAACGTTGCCTTTCATCTGCGCGGTCTTGCCAATGACCACATCGCCTTGGGCTTTGAGGTCGCCTTCCACGGTCCCGTCGATTCGAATCGACCCCGAGGTTTCAACTGTTCCCGTAATTTTGACATCTGCCGAGATCGTAGACCCGGTACCGTTTGCGTCACTCATGGTGATACTCCTGATTTTCTTGATAAGCTGTTAATAGTTGCGGAAATGGTCCTGCCACAGTGAGATCAAAAACTGCAAGCGAAGTTCCTCACAACCTTATTAACAAGTTATTAACAGGCAGCAATTTATCTATGAATTGTCCTAGTTTTATCGGGATTGCCGCCGCTTTTGCAGCGTGTTAGACGCTGGATCAGGACCCCATCATGCGCACTCTTTTCATCGCCGAACAACTGGATCGACCCGAATCGCGGGTGATTGCCGGCTTGGCCGAGGCCGGTTTGGACGTCGAATTGCTCCTCGATCCGGCCGATCCGCGCTTTGACGGCTTTGCCGAAACGGGCGTTCGGACTCATCCGCTGGTCCTGCGCGGACGCTATGACCGGCAGGCGATGCGCATGATTCGCGAACGATCAAAGGCTGGGCTCGATGTCATTCATTGCCTGCGTAACAACCGGCCTCTGGCCAACGCGCGCGCCGCCCTGATCGGCCTCGGCAAAACGAAACCGGTTAAGCTGGTCGCCTACCGCGGCACCATGGGCAATCTCAGCCGCGTCGACCCGGCCTCGCGCGCGACCTATCTGAGTCGCCGGGTCGACCGCTTGGTGTGTGTCTCCGAGGGCGTTCGGCAATATCTGCTCGGCATGGGCGTGCCGGCCGACAAGGCGGTGACCATTCACAAAGGCCACATCCCCGCTTGGTATTGTGACGCGCCGCCCTTGCCGCGTTCCGAACTGGGCATCCCGGCGGATTCGTTTGTCGTGGGGCTGGTCGCCAACATGCGTCCGTTAAAGGGGACCGACTTGCTGATCGAGGCTGTCGACCAGCTGAAGAGGGCGCGGCGCGTGGACCTGGTCTTGGTGGGCGAGGTTCGCGACGACAAGCTGCGCCGGATCTTGGACGCGCGGGCGCAAGCGGCGACCGACTTGCAGCAGTCGACTGGGTCTAACTTCTCTCACCCCTCCGCAGTGGTCATTCACGAACTCGGCTTCCGTTCCGATGCCACCCGCATCGCCGGCATGCTCGATGCGATCGCGATGCCATCGCGGCGCCGCGAGGGTTTACCGCGTTCGGTGATTGAGGCGATGGCGCAAGGCGTGCCGGCGGTGGTGTCCGATGTCGGCGGCCTCCCCGAACTCGTTCGGGACGGGGTCGACGGCCTGGTCGTGCCGGCCAACGAAGTCGCCGGACTCGCGGCGGCGTTGCAGCGCTTGTATGATGACGATCCCTTCCGCGCGCAATGCGCGGCCAGCGCGGGTTCGCGGATTGCCACCGATTTCCATGTCAGCCGAACGATCGAGAAAACCCTGGCGATGTATCGGGGCCTTTAAGCGGATGATATCGGTGGCGTGGGAGTCAATAAAATTCGCAGACAGTCTGCATTTAATACAATCGAGAAAAATGCAGACTGTCTGCGTATTTCATTGACGGGCGTAAAGCTTGCTTTTTCCCCGCCGTTTGCTTTCCAGACGCGCATGGGTACCAAAAAACGTAAATTTAAGACTGAAGTGCAGCAGCTGATGGATCTCGTGATCCATTCGCTGTATTCGAACCGCGAGATCTTCCTCCGCGAACTGATCTCCAACGCCTCCGACGCGATCGACAAGGCGCGCTTTCTCGGCGTGACCGACAAGTCCGTCACCGAACCCGCCGAAGGCTGGCGGGTGACCTTGTTCGTCAACGAGGAAGCCGGCACCATCACCATCGCTGATAACGGCGTCGGTATGACCCCAGACGAGGTGGAGGCCAACATCGGCACCATCGCGAGTTCGGGAACCAAGGCGTTTCTCGAAGGACTCAGTAAAGAGGAAGTGAAAGACCGCCCCGAACTCATCGGTCAGTTCGGCGTCGGATTTTACTCCGCCTTTATGGTCGCCGACAAAGTCGAACTCACCACCAAGCGCGCCGGCAAAGATGCCGCCGACCAGCCCGCCACGCTCTGGCGTTCGACCGGCGGCGGCGAGTACCAGATCGGCGAGACCGAAATGGACGCGCCCGGCACCTCGATCATGCTGCACCTGAAAGAGGACGCTAAAGAATTTCTGCAGAGTTGGAAGCTGCGCAATCTGGTCAAACAGTACTCCGACTATGTCGGCATTCCGATTGTGATGCTGCCCGACCCGAACGCGGAACTGCCCGAAGTGCCCGAAGGCGAAGACCCGCCCGAACCGCCGGGACCGGAAATCATCAACTCGATGCAGGCGATCTGGGCGCGTCCGAAGAAGGACGTGACCGAAGACGAACACAAAGAATTCTACACCGCCATTTCGAAAGATTTCATGGGCGGCGGACCCGCACGGACCATCCATTTCGCGGCCGAGGGACAGCTCGAGTTCAAAGCGCTGTTGTACGTGCCCGAGAAAAAAGCGCCCGACTTCATGCGCGACATGCAAGGCAAGGGCGTCGGACTTTACGTCAAACGCGTGTCCATCATGCCTGAGTGCGAAGACTTGCTGCCGGAGTATCTCAGCTTTGTGCGCGGCGTCGTCGACTCGTCCGATCTCTCGCTCAACGTCTCGCGCGAGATTCTGCAGAGCGACCGCACCGTTGCGAAAATCCGCAAAAGTATCGTCGGAAAAATTCTCAATGATCTCGGCAGTTTCCGCGACAAGGATCCGGTCAAGTACCGCGAATGGTTTGCCGAGTTCGGTCAACATTTGAAGGATGGCGCGTGCCGCAACGACGACCACAAAGACAAGTTGGTCGACCTGCTGATCTTCAACTCGACCAAGACCGGCGACGACGAGATGATCACGCTGAAGGACTATGTCGGCCGCATGCACCCTGACCAAACCGAGATCTACGCGATCACCGGCGAACCCGGTTCGCTGGCGAGTTCGCCGCATTTGGAGGCGTTCAAGAAGAAGGACATCGAAGTGTTGCTGCTCACCGATCCAGTCGACGAATGGTTCCTCGACCACACCAACACCTACGATGAGAAGCCGGTGAAAGCGGTGCACAAAGCCGGGATCGATCTGAGTTCGGACGAGGAAAAAGAAGAGACCTCAGCCGCGCTCGAAAAAGCCGGGGAAGAACTCAAGGATGTGATCGAGGCGATCGGTTCGCAGTTGGAAGGCGAGATCAAAGAGGTCAAACTCAGCAGTCGCCTCACCGACAGCGCCGCCTGCCTAACCGCCAGCGAACAGGGCATGAGCGCCTACCGCGAACGCCTGATGCGCGCGTTCGGTCAAGAAGTGAACTCCGAGCCGCGCGTTCTCGAACTCAATCCGGAACACCCACTCATGGCCAAACTCAAGACCCTTCAAGCCGACGGCAGCGACGACTTCGCCAAATACGTCGAACTGCTCCACGGCCAGGCCTTGATCAGCGACGGCACCGTTCCGGAAGATCCGGCTCGGTTCGCCAAGTTGGTTGCCGAACTGATGTCGTAAGTCGCCCTAAGCCAGCCCAGGCTGGAAAAGAGAGAGACGGCTAAGAGAGACGGCTAAGAGAGAGACGGCTAAGAAAGAGTCTGCGGAAAGCCGGGGCAAACAGCCGAGGCCGTTTTCGCCTCTGGCTGCTCTTTCTCATAAAACGTGATGTGGCCTTGGTCACAAAACCAGACTTCCTCGGCGCCGGCCGCGACATAGAGACTTTTTTTCTCTTCCATTTCGGCCTCGGTGTTGCTGGGCGAGATGACTTCGACACAGATTTCAGGAGCCGTGTCGAACAGGTCTGGGTCCGAGGTTTTGGCTTCGCGCTGTTGTGAAATCCAAGCGACATCGGCAGCTTTGACGCCATCGCTGGTACTGATCGGTCACTCAGGATGGACCGTCCCGAACTGACCCAGCAGGCTTCCAAGAGGGATGGTGATCTGACCTTGTTGCTTACTGTGGGGACGATGGGGTGGTGGATTTATAATCATTCTTCCATGGCGGTCGGTTTCGATCCGCCACTCAAGCCGATTCACTTTGGGGTCTTGATTCAGCTGCCGCCAGCGCGTTTTATTAAACGCGCTTTGTTCTGGGGTTGGTGGAGCTGCACGGACCAAATTCATGATCGGAGTGTCCATCGGAAGGGTCTTCATACCAAATCCTCGGGTTCTCGGAAAATCTCGTCTGCGGACGGGGAGAACTCAATTAGTGATGGTGTTCGTTGTCCCACCATTCTCGCAACCCCGGGTTGATCCGCTGCCAGCCAATCCCGTGATAGGAAGGCAGGCGCATCTCCCGAACAATGAGCGCGCCACCTAAAACCACGGCGCAAACAATGGTGATCCACGGTGGCGGCGCTCGCCAAAATCCCGTTGCGAGGGACAGGAGAACCATGACGCCGGCCCAGATCAGTTCGGGGGTTCGCGAGATTCTGAACACATTGCAAAACAGAAAAAACTGGATCACGACCAGGGCGATCAGCCCGCTCAGCAATGCTTGGTGCGGGAAGAGAACCGCCGCTGAAATCAGGGCGCCCAGAAGGATCAAGAAATCGAACAGGGAGATTCTGAACCCCTGAACCCCGGCGCAAAGGTATCTTCGTTCATAAGTGTAATATAGACACTTATGCTTTGCTTGTTAAATGTAACGTCGGCTATATTCCAATTCTATGCCCATTCTCAACGGAAACGATTTTCTCGCCGCCGGCTATCAACCGGGTCCGATCATCGCCGAACTGATCGATGCCCTGGCGGAGCTGGAGGCGAAGGGCATCCTCGATCCGGATTACGCGATGAAATTGCTCAAGCGCGATTACCCGATGGCCGCGCCCAAGCTGCGGCTCCGCGATGACGCACTCGACTTTTCCGAGGCGATTGAGGCGGAGGCGCCGGCCGAGGAAAAGAACGTGAACGCGGTGCGCCGGTTCATGCGCGAACTGATGCGCGTGCCGGTGGTGCAGGCCGGCGCGGTCATGCCGGACGCCTGCCCAGCGGGTTCGGGGCCGGCGACGATTCCGGTGGGCGGCGCGATCGCGGTGCGCAACGCGATTATTCCCTCGGCGCACAGCGCCGATATTTGCTGTTCGATGTATGCCACCTTTTTTGACAGCGACGCGCCGGTGGCGGATACCATGGACGCGCTGCTGGCCAGCACCCGTTTTGGTTTTGGCGGGCGTTCGACCAACGACCTGGTGCATCATCCGGTGCTCGACGAGGAGGTGTGGAAGAATCCATTTCTCCAAGGCCTGAAAGACAAAGCGACGATTCACATGGCCGATCAAGGCGACGGCAACCACTTTGCCTTTCTCGGCGAGATCGAGGTGCGGGCCGCGTTCGTCGAACGCCTGCGCGCGTCCGGCTATCCCGAACTCGCGGCCCAACTCCTCCCTGACGATTTCCCCGAGGCCTCGCGCCGTCTGCGCGTTCTGGTTACCCATCACGGTTCGCGCGGACTCGGCGCGGCGGTGTACAAGCGCGGCCAAAACGCCGCCGAACGCGAAACCAAACGGGTCGCCGAAGGCATTCCCAAAGCGGCGGCCTGGCTCGATACCAACACCGATGTAGGCGCGGATTACTGGGAGGCGCTTCAGTATGTGTCGCGCTGGACCAAGGCCAATCACCAGTCGATCCATCGGCGCTTTCTCGAACGACTGGGCGCATTCGAGCAGGGTGAGGCCGCAGGGCAGGGCCATGGTCTCGCGGCCGAGGAACTCGGCGCGATGGCCGTACCGCCGGTGGCCGCGTTCGGCAATGAGCACAACTTTGTGTGGAAGCGCGGTCAGATGTACCTCCACGGCAAGGGCGCAACCCCCGCGTGGAACGACGCCGAAGGCCGACCGCTGCTCGGCTTGATTCCGCTCAACATGTCCGAACCGATCCTGCTGGTTCTCGGCGGCGACAATGAAGACCATCTCTCGTTCGCCCCACACGGCGCCGGACGCAACCAGTCACGGACTGCCACCTTGCGCGAGTACCGGACCAAGAACGGCGAGTTGGACAACAGCAAGATCCGCGACAAAATCGCGACCACCACCGAGGGGCTGGATGTCCGTTGGTTCTACGGCAAAGCTGATCTCACTGAGACGCCGGTCGCCTACAAGAACGCGGCGGCGGTGCGCGCGCAGATCGATACGTTCGAACTGGCCGAAGTCGTTGGCGAAATTCATCCACTTGGCTGCATCATGGCGGGCACGCCGCCGAAGCGTGGCGAGAAGCCGCTGAGTCCGAAGCAAAAGCGCCAGATTCAACACCGCGCCGAACGGCGGAAGAGCAAGCAGGTCCGCTGGGATGCGTCCGACGAGGACGAGTAGGTGTTGTCGACGATTCGGCCAAGGTGGACAGACGAACGACAGTTTGCTCAAGGCAAAAAAAACCGGCGGGGATAAATCCCCGCCGGTTAGTTGGTCTTGTTGGTTGCTACAAGAGTGGTTACTCGAAGCGCAGGCTCGAGCCGGCTTCGTAGCTGAAATAGAGGGCGGTTCCTGAGCTGCCGATGACGCGTTCACCGATCAGGCGAACCGGATTTTCCGGATCGCTCACATCGAGGAGAACACTTTCGCCGACATCCGTAACGAAATAGCTGGCATAGTCTGCCGTGGTTTCCAGTTGCCCGCCCGTGGGGATACCCTCGAGGACGAGGGTCGGTTCGCCAAGCGGGAAGGCATTGACTTCGGTGTAGTGCGTGATCGCATCGTGTTCGGTGATCGTCAGGTCGGTGCCGACTTCCTGAACGATGTAGGTGCCCGGGCCAACATCGAAGCTATAGGCGCTGTTGTTGCCTTGAGCGAGG
>Ga0209828_1004323_pt1 | contig 10255 bp, 4 predicted proteins | sample MaitaG_FD_187429 | JGI IMG/M metagenome (GOLD analysis project Ga0209828, IMG submission 187429) | Marine algal microbial communities from Maine, USA - Maine_Asex2 metaG (SPAdes) (version 2) | ecosystem: Host-associated > Algae > Red algae > Unclassified | place: Maine, USA | collected 2015-01-05
CATCGTAAGCAACTCGCCAACTCGCGCCAATTTCACCAATTCGGTTCCTTCACGAAAATTGAAAGGCGATGTATCCAAGGGAAGCAACTCACTCACTCAGTAATTCAGTAACTGAAGTATCTCTCGGTTATCATCTGAGTCACTTTTTGCCAGCTCCAGGTTTTAGCCCGCTAGGCGATTGGAAAATATAATTATTGATTGATTTGTAAAAGGAAATCCGCTTGGGTCTCCTTTTTTATTTACTAAAAATTGTATTTAATGATTTAGTTTTTTTGATCAAAAAATCGAAGGGTCTGAGGGCGAAGATTTTTCTACTTTGTGAGGCTAATATGGAGAAAAGTGATGCGACCAAAAGGAGATTTCGGAGATGGAGCAATGGCTCAGAATTTACAGCTGTCTAGAGATAAACAGGTTGAATTCACTATGGGAACCTTCAAGTAGTATTGTTGCTAAGTAAGTAAAACCATCGTAAGCAACTCGCCAACTCGCCAATTCGGTTCCTTTACGAAAATTGAAAGGCGTTGTATCCAAGGGAAGCAACTCACTCACTCAGTAATTTCAATAACTCAGTAACTCACCCCAAAGGGAAAGAGCTAGTCCCTCCTGGGAGAAAGTTTAGTCGAATTGCTTAGCCAACACAACCGTCTGCTTCGATTCAATGATGTCGCCTTCAAGGTTGAAAGCTTTGAGGTAAACAACGTAAATGCCAATAGGAGCTTGTGAGCCATCCTTATCAATGCCATCCCATTTCCAACTTCCCGTTGCCCCAACAATCTCATTCTGGGCCAGATCAATGATGTGACGGCCGCGGCTGTCGAAAATGTCCGCATTGGCCGTGAAACCCGGATCAGCAAACTCGTAACTGATCAACGCAAAATCTTGGAAGCCATCGTTGTCTGGTGAGAAAACTGTCGGCTCAACCGAAATTACATCCTCGAACATCAACTCATTTCCGAAAAATTGTGAGTTCTGCTCGCCAGGTGTGCCGAAGCAGCTCGAAAAAGAAGCCGACTGCCAGTTGTCGGGATCATTAGAAACGCCCTGAGGACTAATTCGCTCAATGGCAACGCCTTTGTCATCGTCCAATAACTGGAAATGCCAATTTTCATCATAACTCACTCGATCCAAAAAGATCGTTGCCGTCAAATCTGTAATCGCTACCGTTCCCGCATCAGTGCGGTAGGTCGGCAATGAAACTTCAATCACATTCAGTAATGGCAAATCTCGACAGCCATCAAAGGCCACTCGAATCGCATTCGCATCATTGGCCAAAACCACATACTGGCCCGGATAAAAACTGTACTGATCGAGCGTAATGGCTCTCAAACTAGCAATCTCATCAATCCCATCTTCAGGGTCGGGATCGTGCGCAACAAACCAGTCAGACAAATCCAAAACCTTGTTTGAAGTATTGTACAATTCTACATAATCAACACCGTCGGTCGGTGGGTTAAACATGATTTCATTGATCACCGCATCTCCTTCTTCAAACAATTCACTGAGACCAACTTCTTTGCTGATGCTATTGGCAATGGCATTTCCCACACAATCGGTTTGGCCGGTTACAGTGAGTTCGTAAACCTGACCTACTTGCATGCTTGGCGAAATCGACAAAAGCATAGTGCTTCCAGTGATAAAGGCAGCAGCATTTATGGTGAAACCATTCATACTGTAATTGTCTAGAGAAATTGGAAAACCATTGTCAATGTTTTCATCGAAAAACAATTGAATGGAATTGGCGTCAAGTGCTTCTGCACGAACTAGAGTAGTCGCAGTGGTATCCGGATTCGATCCATTAACTGAGTTTATCGCTCCTGGAGTTCCTCCACGAAAATCGATTGACTCTGCCCAATTGTCCCTTCCCGCACACGGATTGTTTGCGTCAATTAATTCGTAAGTCCATCCGCCTTCTTCTTTGAATTCACTTTGGAAAATCGAACGATCGTAACTCGCTGCGTGCATCGAAAGCCAATCATCTCGGTAGAGCTCTAAATCGTCTTCGGTATCGTTTAATGTAGGAAATCCATCAACGGCTAAAGTCGGAATTCCCTCGCTGGTAAATTTGCTCAGATTTCCATCAGAACAAAGAACCACATATTGGCCTGGTAACAACAGATAATTATTGAGTGTCGTCGTATCAACAGCATCTCTTAGATGATAGCCTGCAAGACTAATCGCTTTTTCGCTCCTGTTGAATAATTCGATGTACTCTGCGCTGGGTAAATCCAACTGTGCCGTTTCAAATTCTTCAGGTATTGTATTGTCGGCATAAATCTCATTGATCAAAATGTCGAACTTTTCTGCAGGTTCAGGAACCGCAAATTCGTAAGTCGTCAACTCCAATGCATTGCCACTGCAATCCAAAAGATTCTCCATGGTAATGTTGTAGAAAATGCCTTGAACGAAGTCATTTGCAAAGGAGATCAAAATACCGTCTTCTTCTGTAGAAACATCTGTCGCATTACCAATTCCTTGATCAACGGAATAGTTGTTCGCATCCAATAAAGCCGAAGGATCAATCGCTTCAGAAAATTCTAAATAGACTTGATTTGGTAGTTCTAAGCCCAGATTGCTCAAGCTTGGTGCACTTTCATCATTGAATAAACCTTCTACTGAATTCAAGGCTGCTGGCGTTGTCTGTTCAACCGCTACACAAGCCGTCCAGTTATCACCCGTATTGCAAGTGTTGTCCGTGTTGATGCGCTCCAAACTCCAACCGCCGTCGGCTTTCTCAGAATCTCCGTACCAACCCGACTGGTAGGCTACTTGATCCATCAAATTGCCTGCTTGGTCTCGCAAAGTCAGCACATCGTCCGTCTTGTTCAAAGATGGCCAATCCGCCATGCCCACCACCGTGCCGAAGCCTGCTAGAGCAGCTACGTCTGTGGCCTTACACAACAAAATGTACTGTCCGCCTGCAATGCTGGTAGCTGGAATAGACTCGAAACCGTCGTTGGCGTCAGAAAATGTCCAACCCGCCATAGAAATCTCTTCTGCCGTTGGATTGTAAAGCTCTACGAACTCCACTTGTACTGTTGCCGGTAAATCTAGGTCTGGGTGTGCGAGTATCTCGTTGATGATCACATCTCCCGGAGAAGCCGTGACAAATGAAAAGTCCAAGCTGCCCGCTGGTGTTACATTGCCCGTCAAGTCGCTGATGGCAGCGTAGTCCAATGTATAGTTGGTGCTGCCCACGAAGTTGGCTGGGAATTGCAAACACAAAACCAATGGGTTTTCTGTTGATGGAGTGGCGCTTGTAGCAGTACCGATTCCGCTTATCTGATAGTTTCCAGGAGCTAGACTAGCCGAAGCTAGGTTTTCGCTCATTGTAATGCACAATTCATTGGCTCCAGTTACAACAGGATCGCTGAGAATGGGTGCTTCTGTATCTTGAAAAAGCGGATCAATCGTAAAGCCGTCAAAGTAAAATGCGTCTCCATTGCTTGATGTGTATTCACAAAGCACGCCCGCGAAAAGGCCCGATGCATGTGTGTCATCGATTGCTGTGCCCTCTAAAACCCAACTTGCTGCTTCTTCTCGCTCTAAAGTCCACTCTCCAGCGGCTGATCGGCTTACCCTGAGGCGAAAGTCAGCATTTAATGCAGTGCTGTCAATGCCATCGATGAGCTCGTCGCCCGATGTGCTGCCAATATCTTGGCGATACAAACTAACATCATCTGCTGTTCCACTGCCAACTCCTCCAATTTGAACGAAATAGCCGTTCAAATCGCCCGACAAATCGGGATTGTCTGACTGTAAATACCATCGGCAGTTGTTGCTGGTGGATGGATTGGCCAGTTCTTGGCGGATGTAAATGCCCCAAACGGTCTCTCCATTGGTGCCGAAAGCACCAGATAAATAGGAGAAATTGCTGCTCTCTGGTGCTGGATCGTTTAAATGCAACTCGCCAGCTGTGATGTTAAAAACATCGACGCTACCGCCCCAATCGGAGGGAAGTGCCGGGCCGTCAAAAGTCTCATTCAAATCCTGAGCGAAAAGCATGACAGGGAAAAAACACAAAAGAAGGATAAACTTCATAGGGGTTAAAGTTACGTATTGTCCAGACTTTGAGTGCATAAGAAAGTAGATGATGTCACGCTTACGATGCTTGATAATAGACTTAAAACATAGTTGAATCGCAGGTAATCAATCAGCAGTAGCAAGGTTTCTCTTGATTTACCCAAAAGTGAGGGCGAATCGTGTATTGGTCGAGCGACCTTAAAGAAAAACTCATTAGCTGGATTTTCGTACATCATAAGGATTAAATTTGCGGTTCAATTTTCACCAAGTGATCGTTTGTATGATCGCTTACAATAAACAAGAGAATGAAAGTAGCAGTTGTAGGCGCCACTGGAATGGTAGGCCGAGTTATGCTGGAAGTATTGGCCGAGCGCCATTTTCCCATGGATGAGTTGATGGTTGTAGCTTCAGCCAGATCAGTGGGTAAGAAAATCGATTTTCAAGGAGAAGAATACACCGTGATAAGTATGGAGGATGCCGTTGCTGCAGCTCCAGATTTGGCCATCTTCTCCGCTGGAGGAGCCACATCGAAAGAATGGGCTCCTAAATTTGCAGAAGTAGGAACAACCGTTGTAGACAACAGTTCGGCTTGGCGAATGGATCCAGATAAGAAACTCTGTGTGCCCGAAATCAATGCCCACGAACTTACCCAGAACGATAAGATCATTGCAAATCCCAATTGCTCGACCATTCAAATGGTCGTAGCCTTGAACGATTTGCACAAGAAATACAAGATCAAACGAATGGTCATCAGTACTTATCAGTCCGTAACCGGTACAGGTAAAGATGCCGTTACTCAAATGGTTCAAGAACGTGCTGGAGTGGGCGAAACGAAAGTTTACCCTTATCAGATCGATATGAATTGTTTGCCGCATTGCGATGTCTTTCAAGAGAACGGTTATACCCGTGAAGAGATGAAGCTGGTTCACGAAACCCGCAAAATCTATGGAAGCGATGACATCGGAATCACAGCTACTGCAGTGCGAGTGCCAGTCGTTGGTGGGCATTCTGAAGCCGTCAATATTACTTTCGAAAATGAGTTTGAAATCGCCGATGTACGCCAAATTCTGGAAGATACGGCGGGTGTGAAATTACTCGATCGACCCGATCAAAATGTATATCCGATGCCTTTGCATGCGCAGGGAAAGGATGAGGTTTTTGTGGGAAGAGTTCGCCGCGATGATAGCTGGCCCAATACCCTCAATTGCTGGATCGTTTCCGACAACCTGCGAAAAGGAGCTGCGACCAATGCTGTGCAAATCGCAGAGTATCTTGTTGAAAAGGGAATGCTTAAATCTGGCGTTACTGCTTAATTCAAAACATTTGAGATATTTAAACATTGAAAGAAAAAACTTCTCGCTCTCAAGGCGGGAAGTTTTTTAATAAGTAGCAATGTGAAAGAAGGAAAAGCCAATATCAGTAGTAGTCAATTACAAGATCTTTCTGGGAAATTAAAGGGTGAATTGCACTTTGATAAAGCCATGCGTATTCTCTATTCCACAGATGCTTCTATTTATCGCTACTTACCCCTCGCAGTAGCCATTCCCCAAAGCGACGAGGATCTTCAGCAACTCATTCAATTTGCTGCCGAAAATAAGACTTCCCTCATTCCAAGAACCGCTGGAACTTCTCTGGCGGGACAGTGTGTAGGAGATGGAATCGTAGTAGATACTTCTCGCTATTTTAATCGAATTCTTGAAGTCAATGTTGTAGAAAAATGGGCTCGAGTTCAGCCCGGTGTTATTCGTGATGAACTGAATTTACATTTGAAAAATTCGGGCTTGTTTTTTGGTCCGAACACATCCACCTCCAACCGCTGTATGCTCGGTGGAATGGTGGGTAATAATTCTTGTGGAACGACTTCTGTTAAATATGGAGATACGCGCCAACACGTTTTGGAGATAAAGGGTTTTCTCAGTGATGGTTCTGCTGTTCATTTTCATGATTTGAACCGTTCGGCTTTTCAGAAAAAAACAAAACTGAATAATTTAGAAGGAGATATTTATCGAAAATTAGATTCAATTTTATCGGTTGATGAAAATCGAAAGGAAATTTACGAGCAATTTCCGCATCCCGGCGTTACCCGTAGAAATACTGGATATGCTTTCGATGAGCTCATGGATTTTTGGACTGATGAGAAAGAGGATGTCGACGCTAAATATTTTAATTATTGCAAATTGGTCACGGGATCGGAAGGAACCCTAGCCATTACCACAGAAATCAAACTAAACCTAGAGCCCCTGCCTCCTTCGAACAAGGCAGTGCTCTGTGCGCATTTTCATTCTCTGGATGAGGCCCTGAGATCTACAGTCATCTCCATGAATCACGCGCCATTTGCAGTTGAGCTGATGGACAAGGCTGTCATGGATTGTACCATCGGCCAAAGGGAGTATGAGCAGTACCGTTTCTTTATACAAGATGATCCGGCCGCTGTTTTGTGTGTAGAATTGGGCAACGACAATGAGGAAATACTGCAAGCGCAATTGACGCAACTCATCGCCGATTTTCAGGCGGAAAACATGGGCTACGCCTTCCCAGTCATCCGTGGGAAAGAGATCGGCAAAGTATGGGCCCTGAGAAAAGCTGGGCTTGGTTTATTGGCGAATATTCCTGGCGATAAAAAGGCGGTGGCTTTCGTGGAGGATACCGCTGTTCGGGTGGAGGATTTGCCTGCTTACATCCGCGATTTCTCTGGGATGTTGGCCGAGCGCGAACTGAGCTGTGTGTATTATGCACATGCAGGAGCGGGAGAATTGCACCTTCGACCTTTGCTCGATCTTAAGAAAAAGGAAGACCGTGAGCTCATGCGGGAAGTAGGATTGGAGACTGCCAAAATTGTCAAAAAATACCGTGGAGCTAATTCGGGTGAGCACGGCGATGGGCGCGTTCGAGGTGAGTTTCTCGAGATGTTGGTGGGCGAAAAATGCTACCAATTTTTCCGCGACATCAAGGGAGCTTTTGATCCCTACAATATTTTTAATCCCGGTAAAGTTGTCGATGCTCCGGCTATGAACCAAGACCTCCGATACGAGGAGGAACAAACCACGAAAGAGTTCGACACCCTCATGAATTTTAAGCCGGAAGGTGGAATTTTGCGGATGGCGGAGAAATGCAATGGCTCAGGTGATTGTCGAAAAACCCACCTGTCTGGCGGAACCATGTGTCCGAGTTTTATGGCTACCCGAAACGAAAAAGACACCACCCGAGCTCGGGCCAATATTCTCCGAGAAGTACTAACTCGCTCCGATGATGACAACCCTTTTGCCCACGAAGAAATAAAGGAAGTCATGGAACTTTGCATGTCTTGCAAGGGATGCAGTTCAGAATGTCCTTCCAATGTTGATATGACCACATTGAAAGCAGAATGGCAACATCAGTATTATCAAAAGCACGGCGTACCAGCTCGAACCAAGTTTTTCGGATCAGCAGTTAAAATCAATCAACTGGCTTCGAAATTACCAAGACTTACCAATTTCTTTTCTTCCAATCCACTCACCGCAGGAATTGCAAAAAAAATATTGGGCATCGCTCCTGAACGCAGGTTGCCGCCCGTGGCCACGCAAACGGTTAATGCTTGGTTCAAAAAGCATCAGCAAGAAATAAAATCGCAAAATCCAAAGGGAAAAGTATATTTCTTCAGCGACGAATTCACCAACTTTCTGGATGCAGAAATTGGTATTAAATCAATTCAGTTATTGAGTCGATTGGGCTATGAGGTAGAAATTCCTGAACACACAGAAAGTGGTCGTGCACAATTGTCTAAAGGAATGCTTCCTGAGGTTCAAAAAATCGCCAGAGAAAACCTCTCACTCTTGCGTTCAAGAATCAATGAAGAAACACCACTTGTTGGAATCGAACCTTCAGCCATTTTGGGTTTTCGCGATGAATACATCCGTTTGGTAAAAGAGGAGGATCGAGAGGAAGCCATTGAGCTGGGTAAAAATGCGCTCATGCTGGAGGAGTTCCTCTGGAGAGAAGCGGAGGCCGGTCGAATCACTGCACAAGATTTTTCGACGACTCCCAAGAAAGTGCTCTTGCACGGCCATTGTCACCAAAAGGCTTTGTCTTCTGCCAACTACAGTGCTTGGGTGTTGGACATTCCCCAGAACTACGAAGTGGAGATCGTTCCTTCGGGTTGTTGCGGAATGGCTGGCTCTTTCGGTTATGAGGCTGAGCACTACGACATTTCAATGAAGATTGGTGAGTTGGTGCTTTTTCCGGCTGTACGCCAATCGAAGGCTGAAGTGGTCATCGCAGCTCCAGGTACCAGCTGTCGGCATCAGATTTACGATGGCACTAAACGAAAGGCGCTTCACCCCGCTGAAATCCTCTTGGATGCCCTTTCTTGAAGCCATGGAATTGCGTCTAAATTCAAGCTTCATCGCTTTTCCCTTATTTTTACCCCCTGATAAGCAGAATGTTGGCTCAATTCTGGCTGCAAACGCCGTTTTAAGGGAGCTTGGCACGATGCTAGTCCAATTTCAGTAAGCAAAACGTTACACAAAATGAATAACGGCAATCTATTTCAAGTCCTACTCGTGTCTTTGATGCTATTGGTAGTAGGCTCAGAATTGGCCTACAGCCAGGTTTCAACGCCTCGCAACAACACAAACAACGGCGGAAGCGCATGGGGGAATTCAAACAACGACCTCAGAAGGGGCAGCAAGTCATCAGGCAAGTGGTTCTACGGTGGAAACTTTGGTGGTAGTATCGACCGTAACATCTACCTCGATATTTCTCCTCTGATCGGTTACCGAATCAGTGAGGATTTTAGCGTGGGAACCGGACTCGTTTTTAACTACGTTAATACATCCGTGACTTCCTTCACCCTCTATGGAGTGCGTGCTCTGACTCGATACCAAATCTTTAACGACCTTTTCTTGCAGGCTGAATTGGAAACTCTGCGGCTCAATTCCGCTGGTAGATCTGAATGGCAAACACGATTGCCAGTTGGTGGAGGATACAGACAGCGACTTGGAGGTAATTCGTTCTTTACCTTTGAAGTACTGTATGATTTGCTCTACGATAGCGACGAAACCATCTATCCAAGTCCGCTTATTTTACGAGGTGGTGTTACAGTCGGCATCTAATTTTTACAAAACAAGACTACAATCAAAAGGAGAAGCAAGCAGCTTCTCCTTTTTTTTTGGTCGGAACTGCGTCATAAGCTCGATAAAAGGCAGCGAATTGAAGAAAAATCAACTCTACTTTGAACGTTTTGTACTTACAAAGAGTCATATGTAAGTGGGTCGGTCGTGGAGTAAAGCTTTGCCTTTGTGGCTAGATATTTCTCCCGTCGACAGGCATACAATTGCATTAACTTTACGTTATCTCTGTACAGTAAGCGCATCCGGTATATTCCGGTCATTTGTTGCGGAAGTAAGATGGAAGATGAGAAGATCCTTTTGTTTCATATTGTTCTTTATGCTGGGTATTCTATTTGGCTCCCAAATCGTGTTCGCCCACGACGATGCCGACCTGTCTAATCCAGCATTGCCTTTTATCGAGAATAAAGGCCAAAACCCAGAACAAGTTTTATTCGATGCTCCATTTGGACAAGGTCGACTGTTCCTCGAACAAGATCGATGGGTGTATCAAGTGATTGATCGACCGCATCGACACGGACAAGGTGAACCCAATTTCGACTACAAAAAGGCCGCTAAAGGACATGTTTTTCGAATGTGGTTCGAAGGAGCCAATATGAAAGCTCCTGTCCGCGCGTCTTTCCCAAGAGTGGATTACGTCAACTACTTCCGTGGAAACGACCCCGCAAAATGGGCTTCTTATGTGAAGCAATACACAATGGTCGAGTACGAAGACATGTACTCTTGCATCGATATGTCGGTCTACAGCAAAGACAACAACCTCAAGTATGACTTCATCGTGCGCCCCGGAGGTGATCCGCAAAACATTGATTTGCGTTTTGAAGGCATGAACAAACTTTCGCTCGTTAATGGTGAATTGGTGATTGCATTGGCTACTGGAGAACTGAAGGAATTGGCTCCTTATGCTTACCAATTGGTTGACGGCAAAGAGCGAAAAGTGGAATGTCGATTTGTATTGAAAGAAGATCGAGTAAGTTTTGAATTTCCAAAGGGCTATGATGAAGCGCAAGAGTTGATCATTGATCCTACGGTTGTTTTTGCTTCTTATGTGGGTTCAACTGCAGATTCTTGGGGTTTTACCGCCACCTACGACATATTTGGACACCTTTACGGTGGTAGTTTGGTGTTCG
>Ga0209828_1004326_pt1 | contig 10250 bp, 8 predicted proteins | sample MaitaG_FD_187429 | JGI IMG/M metagenome (GOLD analysis project Ga0209828, IMG submission 187429) | Marine algal microbial communities from Maine, USA - Maine_Asex2 metaG (SPAdes) (version 2) | ecosystem: Host-associated > Algae > Red algae > Unclassified | place: Maine, USA | collected 2015-01-05
TGCCTTTGAGGACGGGCATCCTAACATATTTCCAAATTCAGGGTTGATTAAATCTATCGTCTTGAACACAGCAGATGATTTGGGAAACCCAGGACCGGATTTCTCTTATGGTTTTGGCAGAATCAATGCTAGACGAGCATTAAATGTTTTGCAAAGCAACCAATATTTTGAAGGAGGAATGGGACATTCAAATACTCATTCTTACTTCGTTTCGATTCCAGAAGGGACGCAACAATTGCGAGTGATGTTATATTGGAATGACTTCGAAGGTTCGACCATTAGCTCGCCTGCATTGGTCAATGATTTAGATTTAAAAATTGAAAATAGTTCTAATGAAAGTTATTTGCCTTGGATTTTAAATAGTTCGCCCAATTCTAACTTATTGAATTTACCAGCAGTCCGAGGCGTTGACAATTTGAATAATGTGGAACAAGTAACGATTGATTTACCTGAAAGTGGATTGTATTCTTTCTTTGTGGAAGGTTCAACTATTGCGCAAGGAACACAACCTTATTTTTTGGTGTATGAATTTATTCAAAATGATATTATGCTCACCTATCCACTTGGTGGAGAAAAATTAGTAGCAGGCGAAATTGAAAAAATCCATTGGGATGCCTTTGGTGATTTTGGAAATTTCGAAATTGAGGTAAGTTATAACAATGGTCTTACGTGGAGTTTAATTGACTTGGTTAGTGGTGAAAAAAGAAGCGCACTTTGGCAGGTTCCATCTGTAGCTTCTAATCAAACTAAAATCAGAATCAAAAGAGAAAATCAAGAAAGTCTTTCCCTCGCATCTTTTTCCATATATGGCGTTCCTCAAAATGTACACATCGCAGAAGTTTGTCCCGACATGGTTCGAATCGAATGGGAACCTATGGCAAATGCCAAAACTTATTTAATTTACAAATTAGGAGAAAAATTCATGGAAGTTTTCTCTTCCACAGATATGCCATTTTTCGAAATTCCTATTAATAATCCTTTTGAAGAAAACTGGTATGCCGTTGCTGCCATTGGAGAAAATGGATTGGAAGGAAGAAGATCTTTGGCAATTAGCGATGGAACAGATTTATTGAATTGTGACTTGGGAACAGATGTTAGCATTGCCAATATTGCCGCTCCAGCTAATTCGGTGATGCAAAGTTGTTTTCAAAATTCAATGACCGTGAGTATCAATATCACCAATTCAGGAAATGACTTGCAATCGAATATTCCTGTCTTTTACCAGTTTGATAATTCATCAATTATTGCTGAAATATACAATAGTTCGATTCCTCCAGGAATCACGATTAATTATATTTTTGATCAAAAAATTCCCTCTGCTTCTATTGGTGATCATCAATTAAAAGTATGGACTGGGTTGCTCAACGATCAAGCGATTTTTAATGACTCGATGACTTTTGAATTAAAAGTTGTTCCGAGTAATTCATCGACTGTCCCCTATTTTCAAAATTTTGACAATCTGCAAAATTGTGATCCAGAGGCAGTTTGTGATGCACCTTGCATTTTAGGATCAGGTTGGTACAATGATCCAAATCATGTGAGTGACGATACAGATTGGTTAGTTAATCAAGGCTCTACTCCGACGGCAGAAACAGGTCCTGACTTTGATCAAAACACAAATACTATCAATGGAAAATATCTTTACCTCGAAGGTTCACGAGGCTGCACCGAGCAGAGTGCCTATTTATTGAGTCCTTGTTTTCACCTTTCCAATGTTGCTCAACCTGTTTTTAGTTTTTGGTATCATATGAAAGGAGCGAATACGGGAAGGTTACACATTGATGTTTTTGATGGATCGAATTGGTTTTATAACATTACTCCTACATTTTCGGGAGAACAAGGAAATGACTGGCAAGAAGCGGAAATTGACTTGTCTGCTTTTTCCAATAAAATAATTAACATCAGATTTAGAGGCGTAACTGGTGATGATTTTTTGACCGATATTGCGATTGATAATATTGCATTATTTGATGCACAGTCAGCACCTTATCCAAATTTTAAAGCCGATAAATTATTCACTTGTCCTCAACAAAAAGTTCAGATCATTGACAATTCTATCAACGTTCCGACCATGTGGCAATGGAATTTTTTTCCAAATACTATTACTTATGTTGATGGAACTTCTGCTGCGAGTGCAAATCCAACCGTGGTTTTTAATGAAGAAGGAACTTATAATATTACTTTGATAGTCACTAACGACTATGGATTTACCCAAATTACAAAAAGTGAATACATTGAAATTTCAAAAGGCGAACCAATTCCTTTTGGAGATAATTTTGATAGTGCAATTTTAGATTTGGAAAAATGGACTACTCAAAATAATGACAATGACGCATCTTGGGAAAATACTACAACCATCGGTCGAGATGGAAAACAGACGCAAGCAATTTTTATGAACAATCATAGTTATAATGCCATTGGTGAAAAAGACGATTTGCATTCTGTGGTGATTGATTTGACAGAATCACAAGAACCTTTTCTGAGATTCGATTGGTCGTATGCTCAGTTCAATAGTAATTTTGCAGATGGACTTGAGGTGATTCTTTCGACTGATTGTGGAGCGCATTTTGAAGAGGTTCTTTTTGAAAAAGATGGGGAAGAATTAGCCACCGTTCCTGATCAAATTTCTGCTTGGTTTCCACAAGAAAGCTATCATTGGAAAACCGCTAAAATTGATCTTAGTGATTATATCGGTAGTTCGGTTGCGATTCGTTTTGTGAATATAAATGGTTTTGGAAATAATTTGTTTTTAGATAATTTTTTAATTTATGAGCGAGAATCTTTCCCTGATGCTTCACTTATTTTTCACCCACATGCTTCTACCAATACATTTTGCTTGGGTGAAGAGGCGATTACTTTTTTGACCGCTTCAAATCCAGAAAATAAATTCTTTTGGAATTTTGGAGCGACAACGAATCCGCCTACAAGTGATGAATATGGGCCGAATGTCGTTACTTTTACAGAGACTGGAACTTACCATATTTCGCTGCGAGTACTGAATGATTTAGGGTACGATATGGCGAAAACTGAAATTCATATCATCGATGATCCTATTGCCGGTTTTGATTATTCGATCACTAATCACTTGGCTACCTTTACGAACCACTCTCTTTTTGGAGAAACTTATTTTTGGGAATTTGGCGACGGTACGACTAGCTCACTTCCTAATCCTACGCATCAATATCAACCTGGTGATACTTATCTTGCTCAACTTACCGTCACTAATATTTGTGGAAAAAATGCAACTCAGCAAACTTTAATCATTCTGACAGATACAGATGATTTAAAAAATAATTTCTTTATTAATGCTTATCCTAATCCTTCAAATGAATTTATTTTATTTGAAATGCCTGCTTTGAATTATTCATCGATTACGCTCGAAATTATTGATACACGAGGAACGATTATTTCTAATTTTGAAATAATCGAAGCGAATAGATTATTTACTCAACGGTTAAATATTTCAAATTTGGAGCAAGGAATGTATTTTGCGAGAGTTCAGATTGAAGGACAGTTTTTTGTGAAACGGTTTGTGAAGATTTTGTAGAAAGGAGTCAGGATTCAGGTCATCCGCCAAGGCGAACTGTCAGGAATCAAGGGCTTTTATCTTCCCTCCATTGGCTCTCGCTTTAGTGCATGTTACTTCTTATATTCGAAAAAAAAGAAACCAATCTCGTTTATAAATGGGAGACGAAAAAATGCTTCACAGAAGGCAAGCACCCGCACCCTCATTTTTACTAATGTATCGTTCCTAATGATGAATTATTAACTTCTCTTTTTCTCAAAAAAAGAAGTCATCAATTCTGCACATTCTTGATGCGAAATTCCAAATTCTACTTTCGTTTTGGGGTGCAACATTCTTTTTCCATATATCATAAAACCATTTTTATCATCATTTGCGCCATAAACCATTTTCCCAAATTGCGCCCAGCCAGCAGCACCAGCACACATCGGACAAGGTTCCAAGGTGACATATAAAGTGCAATCATGTAAATACTTATTTCCTAAATGATCTGCAGCTGCGGTGATTGCCAACATTTCTGCATGAGCAGTTACATCATTTAATAATTGAGTTTGATTGTGCGCCCGAGCAATAATTTGATTTTCACAAACCACCACAGCACCTACAGGAATTTCTCCTTTTTCAAAAGCCTTCTTTGCTTCCAAAATGGCTTGCTTCATAAAATGAATATCAGAATGTACGCTTAGCATAATTTTTTTTTGAAATTAAGAGTCAGGCATTGGGTATATCGAATATCGAAGTTTGACGATACTACTCAAACTACTATGAGAAATTTCGTCAAGCGTCATCATTGGAATCTCAAATCCTTGTTCGATATTCCTCAGACTCTTATTTTTCCAAAAAAAAAACCGAATTTTCAAACTGAAAATTCGGTTTTTTTTTGGAAAATAATTTTAATTTTTTTCTTTAACCTTAGCGGTTATCTGACTTTTTTTTTTCCAATTCAAAGTAGGAAAAGCTGCACCACTATAATGTGAAAAACTTTCATCATATTGAGCTGGAAGATGATAATTATTGACGAAGTCTGTCAAAAAAGCAGTCATCTCTTCCAATTTTATATTTCTAGAATTGGGTTTGAGATAAAATGCAATATTATTAATTTTTCCATTATCATCCCAAAAAACATGCAACCACATTTTCACTCCTTTTATATCATAATTAATCATATCGGCATGAGCTTCCATTTCTTTTAGCAAGCTATTCCATTTACCATGAGCTGCATTAAAATCATCTTCGCAAACTGCCAAAAGTGAAGTACCTTCTCCACTTAATTTTTCATAAGCAATCTCATGGTTTCCCAGAATAAATACTTTTGGTAAAACAGTTAAAGTATCTTGTTCAAAGGAAAATAAAGGGAAAACAAGGTCAGAGTTAGCGTGAGTTGGCGTGCTTGAAGCGAACATAATTCCAACTATTAAAATCAAAAAATATCTCATATGTGTTATTGTTTTAACCAAAAGTAAAAAAAAAATCTCAAAAGCATTTGTATATTAAAAAATATTCAAATATTTTAGAAACTGTTTTGAATTTGTATTTGTTTTAAGAAATACAATAATTAAGATTTATTTAAATGTAAAAGTGTTGTCTTAGGTAAATTTATTATTGAACTTTGTCTTAGGAATGCGAACTAAATAAATGCAGATTCTTGACAGGATATTTTGTCCATATTTTTCACTTTAAAACCCTGAAAATATCAACATTTATGCGGCTTTCAAAGCAAAAACTATGAACAAAACCTCTCTCTCAAAAATCTGCATTTATTTTATTCGCATTCCTTAGAATATTAGCATTAAGTTTTATGTGAAAAAATACTTAATGTTTCATAGATGAAATTAATAGTTAGGAGGGAATATATATTTGAAATTAGTAAACAAAATCTAATATACGTATTTTATTTTTTAAAAAAAGAAAGAGAAGGTGGAATATTAGAAGAGAAGTTTAAAAATTGGTGAAAAGAATTTATTTGTTTTCCATCCATTCTCTTTTTAGCAAACTATATTTTTCTCCATCATAGAATTTATTGTTAAAAAACAATGATTCTCGAATAGTTCCTTCATGATGAAATCCTAGTTTTTGAGGAACGGCAAGGCTTTTTGAATTTTCTGTGGCGACATTAATTTCGATACGGTGAAGGTTCATTTTTTCAAAACCATATTTAATCAATCGCTTGCAAGCTTGAGTCATGATACCTTTTCCTTGCTTATTTTGGCTCAACCAATAACCTATTTCTGCTGCCCGATTTCCTTTATTTATTTTTACAAATGCGACAGATCCGACTAATTTATTTTCGTGAAAAATAAAAGTTGTTAACTTTTGACCTCCATTATTGAATAGAATCGAAGTTTTTAAAAATTCAAAACTGTCCTTTTTAGCTTGGTTTTTTTCTACCCACGATAACCATTTTCCCAAATATTCTCTTTGATTTTCAACTATTTGAAAAAGAGCTTGAGCAAATGCCTTTTCAGGTAAACGCAATTCAAGATTATTATTGATGAAAAGTGATTTCCCATTCATAGGTGAAATTAATTTAGAATGATTAATTTTGAATTTTCAATGTGTTGAAAGCCTTGAATTCATTCATGTGGGCATGTAAGTTTTTATTTTCGCCACACAAAACTAATTAGAATAAATATTAGTACTCTGTAACAAAAGTTGTTTGATATTATGAGCTTTGCATTTTTATTCAAATCGAGGAACGCACGGAACCTGATAGCCTTAGCTATCAAGGTGAGTACGTGACGAAGAGTTGGATGAAAAGACATGCTCATAATATTAAAGAATTTCTGTTACAGAGTACTAGTGTTAGTAATATATATAACTTTTATTCCTTATTAAGTTTTGGAATTCATAATTTTACGTATTATTGAAAATGTAGGTTAATAATATTATATTTTCTACGTTTTATTGAAAAGATTTTTTTAAACAAAAGAATTATATACAGGATGGGAAAAATAATCTCACTACTTAATCACAAAGGCGGCGTTGGAAAAACTACTTCCGCAATTAATATTGGCGCAGGTTTAGTTGAACTTGGTAAAAAGGTTCTTTTAATTGACCTTGATCCACAAGCGAACCTGACACTTTCATTGGGAGTGCCTCGTCAGAAGAATACGATTTATGAAGCACTTCGAGGAGAGAGTGATTTGGAGCCGTATGAAGTAAAAGAAAATTTTCATATCATCACTTCATCACTTGATCTGTCAGGAGCTGAAATGGAATTGATCAATGAAGCAGGTCGAGAATATATATTGAAAGAATTATTTGCGACGGTGGAAGATGATTATGATTACATTATTATAGACTGCCCTCCTTCGCTTGGATTGTTGACTCTGAATGCTTTGACGAGTAGTCATGTGGTTTATATTCCATTGCAAACGGAATTTTTGGCGTTGCAAGGAGTTGCGAAGATTAAGCAGATCGTTGATAAAGTTCGATTCCGATTAAACAAACAATTACAAATCGGCGGAGTTATCGCAACCATGTATGATGCTCGAAAAGTCTTGAATCGAGATGTTGTAGAGACGATTCATAAGTATTTTAAAGATAAAGTTTTCAAAACTAAAATCCGAAATACGGTTGCCTTAGCAGAAGCACCTTCTCAGCGAAAAGATATTTTTTCATATAGTAAAAGTAGCAATGGTGCTAAAGATTATTTAGCACTTTGTCATGAAATTATAGAAAGAATGGAACCAAAATCAGTCGGAGAAGTGTTGGAGCAAAAAGATCAAGCATAATTTTAATGACTTGATTTAAGTTATATTTTAAGTTATTTTAAAAGGGAAATGAGAAAACTATTATTTAAACAAGCGAGAGCAGATAATTTTTTTAGAAAAAATCCTCCATCTGTTTTCAAAAATTATATAGGTTTTGAGTAAGAAAAAATTTAAAAAAGGATTGGAAAGTCTGTTCGGCGATTGGGGAGGTGAACCGATAGAGGATGTCGTATTGGAATTAGAAAATACGGAAGATTATCAGTCGGAACCTGAGAAGGCAAAAGCTCATGCTAAAAAAGATGCTAGCAAACGTGCCAATGCGGGGAAGAACTTTACGATGGATTTAGATTCATTATTTCAAGAAGTGGTGCAAGAATCTATCGAGGAACAATTTGAATTAAAGAAGGAAAAAGAGAAAGAAAAGAAGAAAAATAAAAAACAAAAACAAAATCTGCCTGCCGGCAAAGACAGGTTAAAACCAAAACCTGAAAAGAAAAAGCGAAGAGTAATTCCGAGGTCAGGTGGTATTGATTCATTGATTAGAAGTACCGTCGAAGGAAGTATCATGGAAATCGAATCGACGAGTAACAAAAAACGAGTTTCATTTGTATTCGATAAGGAGAAATTGAAAAAACTGAAGTCTATCGCCAAGTTGAAAAAATCTTACCTCAAGGATGTGATTGACGAAGTGGTCGCAGAGTACCTGGCAAAACATAATGAATTTGATGATTAAAAAAAGGCTGAATGATTCTAAAATCATTCAGCCTTTTTCAGTATGCAGTATTCAGTTAGCAACTGCATACTGAGCAACTACCAACTGCATGCTGCCAACTGAAAAAAACCTTTCCCTCATGCGTCGCATTGATGAATTTCGTTTATTTTATAATCATACTATTCATCCCGAATTAGTTCGGATGGAGCGAGTGCGTAAGCGATTGTTGTTTCTCATGGTGGTTTCAGCGGTGGTGTTTTCGGTATTTGTAATTATATTGTTATTTTTTCAAGCGGCGATGTTGTCATTTTTTTTACTTCTGCCATTTGGATTTTACTTAAGTTATTTATTGTATCGAATTCAGGAGTTTCGGCTAAAATTTAAACCGAATGTGATGAATCTGATTTTAGATTTTGTGGATAATAGTGTGAACTATGGAACGCTTAAATATGACAGTAAGCGGATGGTGGAGAAAAAACGTTTTTTGGCGAGTCAAATTTTTAAAACGCCTGCACCTCAATATACTGGTGAAGATTATATCAGCGGAAAAATTGGCGAATTAGATTTTGAGTTGAGTGAGTTGAATGTAAGAGAATATTCAAAAGTGAGAAGTCGTTTAAATTACGTGTTTCGTGGGGTTTTTCTCTACGCAACGATGAACCAAAAAACAGTTGGAGAGTTTTTGGAAACTGAAATGCTCGGTGAAATTTTAATTTTACCCAAAAAATTTAAACCGTATCTTTCCAAAACAATTCGTTCTTTTAATTTGCGAGGAGGTGAACCTGTCGATGAAGAAACTTTGCATACCATCAATCTTTATGATAAACATCCGATCATTGGAAAGACAGGCGTGAATAGAGAAATGTTGGCTAAAAAAATGGCTAAACATTTTTTGATTTATGCAACAGAAGGAACAGATATCGCTAAGAAATTGTCGAGCGCAATGCAGCATACGATTTTAAATTTTAGAGAAAAAACAGATAACGAATTGTATGTTTCTTTTATCAAAAATGAAATATATATTGCGATCGCCGAACCAAATGATATTTTAGAACCTTATGTTTTTAGATCAAATGTTAGCTTTGAATTGATTTATGAATTCTATGAGGAGATTGATTTGCTGATGAGTATGTTGGAGGATTTTGATAATGCCAACTAAAAAGGAGTCAGGAATGAGGGAATATTGAATAACGAATATCGAACAAGGATTTGAGAAGTTTTGACGAAACCTCTTATGGAAAATACAAATAGTATCGTCAAACTTTTTAATTCTCAAATCCTTGTTCGTTATTCCCTCGCACCTGACTGCTTTTAATAAATAATTTTAATAAAAAAATAAATACAAACAAATGAGGAATTTTTTAGGAATTGCATTATTGTTAGTCTCGTTTCTTTACTCCTGTAACTCTTCACAAAAAACAGTTGCTCAAGTCGTACAAGAGAAAAGTTTAGCGGCCAATGAAAATGCATTATTATGGAAAGTTACTGGAAATGATTTAAAAGAAACATCTTATGTCTTTGGAACAATTCATATGATTGGAAAAGAAGATTTCTTCTTGACAAAGTCTATGAAAACAGCTTTTGCGGCAAGTGAAAAAGTAGTTTTTGAAATCAATATGGAAGAGATGAGTGATATGAGTGTGCTACTCAAATTGATGGGAAAAATTACAATGGAAGGTGGAAAAACGTTGAAAGACTTAGTCAGCGATGAAGATTATAAACTAGTCAAAGAACATTTTGATGGACTAGGTTTGCCTTTAATGTTTTTGGAAAAAATGAAACCTTTGTTCCTTTCGACTTTTGCTTCGGGCGATGTTGCTCCTGGAGATTTGCAATCAGGTGAATTAAAATCGTACGAAATGGAATTTATGGAAATGGCTCAAAAAACAAATAAGGAAATGGATGGATTAGAAACCATTGAATTTCAATTGAGTATGTTTGATAGTATTCCTTATGAAGCTCAGGCAGAAATGTTGGTCGATGCGATCAAAGGTGGAGACGAAGGTGACGATCAATTTAAGCAAATGGTCGATTTGTATAAACAGCAAGCATTGCCAGCACTTTATCAAATGATAGAAGGAGATACAGAAGGAGTAGGGGAGTTTGAAGATTTATTGTTGGTGGGTAGAAATAAAAATTGGATTCCTTTGATGGAAGGAATGATGAAAGTTAAACCTACTTTTTTTGCAGTTGGTGCTGGACATTTGGGAGGGAAAAATGGTGTGGTAGCGCTGTTGAGGAAGCAGGGATATACGGTGACAGCGGTTGATCCTGTGAAGGGGAAGGTGATGAAGCCATAGGG
>Ga0209828_1004330_pt1 | contig 10240 bp, 9 predicted proteins | sample MaitaG_FD_187429 | JGI IMG/M metagenome (GOLD analysis project Ga0209828, IMG submission 187429) | Marine algal microbial communities from Maine, USA - Maine_Asex2 metaG (SPAdes) (version 2) | ecosystem: Host-associated > Algae > Red algae > Unclassified | place: Maine, USA | collected 2015-01-05
TGGTATCGATTCTAAGGCGACTATTCGAGTAAACAATAATTTCCTTTATGGCTTTGATATGAATGATCGAGGACCGATTAATCCTATTGAAAATAGAAGGGTCAAGGATTTCTGAAAGTTGCTCTATTTTGTAATCAATAATAAATTTTTGACCATGAGATGTGATGAGGTACACAGTTCTTCCCTCTGCATAAATAAGGGCGACTTCATTTATGGGAATGGTATTTATTTTATTCCCTAGTTTGACTAAGAATCTATCTTTATACCTTTTCTCTCTAATTTTATGGAAGGCACTTTTTATTATATTGGTTTGAGGTTTTGATAGACGCTTATATTTCTTTAATGAACTAGAAAGAGCAGTATAGCTAATAGGTTTTAAAATATAATCTATGCTATTAAGTTTGAACGCATCTATGGCATATTCATCATAAGCAGTCGTGAATATAATCGGATTATCAATGTCTACTTGTTCTATGATTTCAAAACTTAAGCCATCTGATAACTGAATGTCCATAAATATGAGATCTACTGGCTTCTCTAAGTTAAGTAGGGTTCTAACAGCAATCTCTATTGACTCGCAGGTATGTATGATTTTGATTGAAGCGTCATACTTGTGTAAGTAGTCAGTTAGTTTTTTGATTGCAGGCAGTTCATCTTCTATGATGATAACATTCATAGTATTTGATTCTGTAATTGAAGAATAGGTATTCTGATTTGATGCATATGACCTTTAGTGGTGTTCATTATTATTTGATCGGAGTACACGCGGTAACTACTATTTAGAATGTCTATGTTGTTAGTCATGACTTGATCTTGTAGTTTTGATACTGCATTATAATCTAATAAGATGTTAGCATTATCACTCGTCACTAGTATGGATGTCATTTGGTTTTCAGAAGCAATAACAGATCTAATGATAGCTTCTATGATAGTAAGCATTGTACCCTTGACGATATATATATCTTCTATGACATTTAGTTTGACTTCGACTTTTCTATAAGGCAGTGATTTGAAGAGGTCTACTAATTGTGTCACATAGTTCCATTCTTCTTGTATAGAAATTACCTCTTCATACTTGGGAGATAATATATACCTATAGACCTGTGCCATATTATCTAATAATTCGTCAGCTTGCTCTACATTTTTGTGTGTGAGTACGATTAGTGATTCAAAGCATTCAAACAGTAAGGTAGGATTGATCCCATTTTTGTACTGGATAAAATCTGATTCTATTTCTTGTTTTTTACATAGCTCACTTTTCATAGAGTGAGAGTAGTCTTTTTCTAATAGAAAAAAGCTAAGATACAATGAGAAATAGACCAAAGTAAATAGTAAAAAGATGATATTGAAATGGATCAATTCTCCATATTCTGGAGCGTAACCTAAGCGTATTTTAAAATAGAAAGTGATGGTCATGGTCGTGATAGTAACTGCTATCATCAGGGATGTCGCTAAAGGGCTGATTAGCTGTTTTGCAGCGAAGCTTTCTGAGATTTTATTAGTCCTTTTCCTGATAACGAATCGGGTACTTTCTTGAATTAAAAGTGCAAGAACAATAAATATGAATAGTTCTAAATTAATAAATTCAGATTGTAATTGATCTAATTGGTTATTAAAAAGTAGCAGTAGGATATATGCTAATAGTCCAATGATAATGGGACTCAAAATTCTAAAGAGTGCTTGATTGACGATTGACTTAATCATTCAATAATGGGAATTGAAACAATAAAAATTTTTTCATTTTTGATTCTGATAGCTCTATTTCCTAATAGCTTATATCTCTCTTGAATATTTTTTAACCCTATTTTAAATGAAGTCTGCTGTGATGGTGTTTTTGTTTTATTGTTAGAAATATTTATCCACCCCTGAGCAGTACTGATATTTATTGAGAGTGAGTGGTCGCTGTTTATCACATTATGCTTGACAGCGTTTTCTATCAGCATTTGAATAGCAAGTGGTGGTACTTTAGAATGTAAGTGAGTATCGGCGACAGAAAGGTCCATTTTTATCTGATCGCCAAACCGAGTTTTTAGTAAGTGAAAATAGTCTTTAGCAAATGAAATCTCCTCTTGTAGGCTGATCAAAGTCACATGATAACTATTGATGGTGTATTTATATAGACTTGCTAATCTTCTGATGTAATGTTCAGCCTGATCTGACTGATGGTGTATAAGTGATGATGCTGTGTTTAAGCTATTAAAAAGAAAGTGGGGACTGAGCTGTGTCTTAAGCGCATTGAGCTGTAAGTCTATTTGTTTGCGTTCTGCTTTGATTTTATGGAGTTCTCCCGTGGAAAAACTTTGGTAAGAATATATTAAGAATTCAATGATTACATATAGGAAAAAACCGAATGTTAATATGATGATTAGTTTAAGATTTAGTTGTTCGGCCTCAAGATTATAAAAATTTGACGTGTTCCACTTCAGCCTCGCTAAGTATAATAAAATTTTAATGATGGAGAATGAGATCGCGGAATAAATTATAATGCTGGTCAGAATCCTAAGGATAATATTTAGTTTCCATGGGATGATTCTATTGATCATTCCATTTATCTTGAGTATGATAAAACCGAGAAGTATCCCGATGGCCATAGCTATGAAGCTGCTGAAATGAAAGATGGCAGGAGCTACAGAAAGATATAGTGATAGTAGGAGTCCTGCTCCTGCTCCGAGTATGAGTGTGAGAATGTGTTTTCTCATGATTTGTTCTGAGCTCTGTAAGAACCTATAAGTCATAGATTCTAAAATAGAAAAATATAATCAGCTTCTCTCTTGCTATGCTTATTTCAATAAAATAACAAGATTGTTCATCTAACATAATTGTCTGCTATTTTATAATGGTGAAATGGGCATAAGCTATATGTATACCGAGGAGAAATAGGTTTGGGATTCTTTAAACTACCAAACCTATTTCTTTCGGGTTATACTAAGTCTATTTGCCTACCGATGGCTATCGGTAGGAAGTATCATCGATATGGTATAGAAGGCTTTGGTATTGTGATTAATCCAAAGCCTTCATTGCTCTGCCATAATATGTTTCTGAGTTGATTTCTCTTGCTGCGGCTTTATAGGCAGTGATGGCTTTACTACCATATTTTAGCACGTAGTCTGATATTTCAATGAGTCCATCAGATAAATAGGAGTCTGAATTGACTTCATAAAGTGTTTCTATTAGTTGGATGACTTGACGTTCAGTCAGGTTGCGCTTACGTGCGGTCATTTCAAAGACTTCTATGAGATAGTGATCAGAGTTGATCCTATTCATTGCTTTAGTCAGTGCTGTAAAGCTGTCATCATCCAATTTATTTCTATAGATGATAATCTTGAGAGATTCCGCCATATAATGATCAGAACTGACGTTGTGACTCAGTATGTCTATTAGCTCTGCTAAGCTCTGATCGTCTAGTGAATTTTTAGACAAGTGTAAAATTACTTCTGTGACAAAATGATCAGAGCTAATGTCACTGATTGATTCTACGAAGCTATTCATGGCTTCCTTTGACAGGCCTTCTTTACTTAGTACTGCTTTTAATACTTCTGACTTATAGTGATCAGAGCTGATATCATTACTTAGCTCTATGATACTTGCGATATTTGTGTCAGTCATGTCACGTACATCTAAGACATCCATGAGGACGACAGAGAGATAGTGGTCTGAACTTATATCTTTACTTATGCTTAATAAGGCTGCGACTTGTGCATCGGTGACATCAGCATTGTAGATGACTTTTTTCATTACTTCAGTCATATAGTGATCAGATCTAATCTCGCCACTCGCTTCTATGAATGCATCTATCATAGAGGGTTCTGAAAAGCATGCCATGTGATTGTCCATCAGGACTTCAGCCAGATAGTGATCCGAGTCTATGACTTTACCCGCTGACCTGACGATGTCACTATATTCCTGATTTTGGATGTCTTTATTTAGTAGAAGCTGATAGTAAGTAGATGCTGCATGATCGCTATCCATTTCTTCTATCTCCGCAATGACTTTTTTTACGCCTCCTTGGTTATATAACTTATTGACGCGATGTGGAGCTGCGATGGTCGTCGATCGTAAGACTTCTGGAAGTATTTCTTCGAGCCAGGCTTTACCTTCTGGAATGTAATCTTTTTTTCGTCTTCCGACATAGTATTCTTTAATCAGATTGCCTTGTCGATCAGTTTCTATTTTAATTTTTCTTTTACTTCCGAAAGCTGATTTTTGGATGTAGAAGTAGCCATTATTGGTGAGTCCTATGATGTCTGATTCATCATCTGAAAGAGTGATGTCTCCTTCGTATTCTATTTTGAGACCGATGCCGTTGCTTTTATACTCTATCTTGGTTTTGCCTCGATTGAATAGTTTTTCAGTGAGGTTGTGAGAGAAACTTAGTGGTGCTGGTGGCGGCGGCGGTATACTTTGAGTGGGAGGTGGCGGCGGCGGTGGCGGTGGTGGCCCTGGAGGCGTCTGTCCCAATAGACTATACGGTGCGCTGAATAACAATGGTAAAAATAGCAACCAAAACACATTCCATGTGAATTGTTTTTTAGTACTAGTCGAGTCGAGCTTTAGATTCTTGTTTTCCATGATTCAAATATGGAGGATTGTCAAGCTTCTAAAAAATAGAATGTCATGAACTGTAGAATTAATGTTGTGAATTGTAGAATCAAGTAGTCTCACACTCGGCGAACCTCTAAGAATATTTTATAGGTAGCTATTCTATATCTTTACTTGTAAGTGAATAGTCTAAAATTAGCTTCACTATCATAGCTGTAATATTCAATAGTCCAATTTAAATATAAGTGGAATGCAAGATTTTAATTTTAAAAAGTGGGAATACTGATTTGTTATGCTATATTCATTATAACATACTTTAGTATTGAAATGGTGTGATCAGTTTTAGGTATGACTAATAGCTTTAATCATAGCATAGCAGACTCTAAGTAGTACACAATATATACACGTTAAGAGAAAATAGCACCAATGAAAAAAATACTGTACCTATCATTTGCAAGCATAGGAATTTTGCTAAATTCTTGTAGTCAAAAAATAAAAGAAGATATCAAACCACAAATTTCTAAAGAACAAATTGATTATTTGGGAATCACGAATAAAGATAAACTGAGTGCTGCTTCTAAAAGGGCACTAGAATGGCCAACAGACTTAGGCAATGAGTGGTTTTTTGAATACGAAGTCCATGATCTAAAAGGAGATTTAGCATATGAAGAAGGAATAGTCAGGAGAGATCCGAGTGCTTTGATCAAGCATGATGGAAAGTACTACGTATGGTATAGCAGGAGTACAGGGCTTTCTCAAGGTTTTGGCGGAGATATAGACAATGAAAAAGTATTCCCGTGGGATCGATGTGACATATGGTATGCAACTTCTGTAGATGGACTGACCTGGAAGGAAGAGGGCGTAGCAGTGTCGCGTGGTGATGCTGGAGCGTACGATGATCGTTCAGTTTTTACAGTAGAAATAATGGTGCATGATGGAATCTATTATCTCTGCTACCAAACTGTAAAATCACCATATAATGTAAGAGTCAAAAATCAAATTGGTTTGGCTTGGTCTGACTCTCCTAATGGACCATGGGAAAAAAGTAAAGAAGCTATTCTGAGTCCTGCTGATAATGGAATATGGAAAGGGAAAGAGCAAGATAGATTTGCTGTAGAGAAAAAGGGAGATTTCGATAGCCATAAGGTTCATGACCCATGTATCATACCATACGCTGGTCAGTTCTATCTATACTATAAAGGTGAACAAATGGGAGAAGAAATCACTTTTGGTGGTCGCCAAATCAGACATGGAGTAGCTATATCTGATAATCCAAAAGGACCCTATGTGAAGTCACCCTATAATCCAATAAGTAATAGTGGTCATGAGATATGTGTTTGGCCCTATGATGGCGGTATTGCTTCTTTAATAACAACTGATGGTCCTGAAAAGAACACTGTGCAATGGTCTCCTGACGGAATTAATTTTGAAATTAAGGGCGTTGTAAAAGGTGCTCCACACGCCATTGGTTTAAACAGGACGGCTGATAATGAGAAGAGCCCTACGGAAATTTTAAGATGGGGATTGACACACGAATACAAGAATTCTGATTATCAATACATCAGAAGATTTACGACATGGAATAGGCAAAAACATGTAGCAAAAGGAGTGAAACAAAAGTAATATATTGAAGAGATATTGGTTTGGGATTTTTAAAACCAGCAACCCTATTTCTTTTGGGGTATTACACTCGATCTATTTCCTACCGATGGCTATCGGAATAAAATAGCATCGGTATATCCTGTGATCACTTTATTAAAGTGCTCGATATATCTCCTTCCCTTCTTTTATCGTCATAGTTATATTGATATCCTTTATATCCATTGGATCTACAGTGAGTGGATCAGCATCTAAGATTACAAAGTCCGCCAGCTTACCCACTTCTATCGATCCTTTGATATCATCGATATGATGCTGATAAGCACTATGTATGGTAAGTGCTTTGAGGCCTTCGTAAGGAGTGATCCGCTCAGACTCCCCCATGATGTGATCGACTCTGGACTGCCTCATGACAGAAGTCCACAGTAAGAACATTTGATCAATTGGCGTCACATTATAATCAGTATGATTAGTCGCAGTGATGCCCATATCGATGGCAGATCTCATGGGGCTTAAGAAGTTAGCCCGTTCTTTCCCTAAGTTAATGGTGTGTACATCACCCCAGAAGAAAGCATGATTCGTAAAGAAGCTGGGGACGAACTCATAAGCCTTGTATTTTTTTAATTGATCGGGCCTGACGAACTGTGAGTGGATGACTACAGTGCGCTGTATATCGCTGGATATCGATAATTCGGTGGTTACTTTATCATGAGCAGCTAAGAGCATATCGATTGATGCATCTCCATTGCAGTGTACATAGAGTTGGATTTCCTTTTGATAGCATTCATTCATTAACGATTCGAGTTCCTCCATTTTTACCATGGGGAATCCCTTGCACTGCGCATTACATCCTGGCACTTTAGTCAAATAAGAGTTTTTAAAGTAGGCGGTCTTGCCCTGAGGTGAGCCATCAGTTGTGATTTTCATCCCTGCCAGCCTGAGTCCGTTGATGTCTTTATTAAAATCATCTAATGGCAAGAAATAATCGGCCTCTCGATAGCTGCCTAAAGCTTGTATGTCTATGTATAATTCTCCTTGTGCTGCTGCTGATTTTAGATATTCATATGACTGGCTATCCGTCAGCCCATCTTGAGCTGTAGTCACACCATGCTTAGCATAGTAAGACTGAGTTAACTGCAGGAGGGTAGCGGTCTGTGTCGGCGTGGCTTGAGGCATAGAACCGATCATCATATACATAGCAGACTCTTGTAGCAGACCAGTCGGAAGTCCTGTTGAGAAGTCCTTTACGATCATTCCGCCTGGAGGATCGGGTGTATGTTCATCAATGCCAATGATCTCAAGCGCTCTCGCATTCCCCACACCCATATGAAAAGAAGTATGAATCATGAAAACTGGATGATCTGGAAATGCTTCTGAAAGTTCTGTGATATTCGGATGGCGCCTTTCTGAGAGTTGATCTGGATCATAGCCCCATCCCAAGATCCACTTTCCTGTAGGGATTTGAAATTTTTGTTGGTGTTCTTTAAGTCTGTTGATGACATCTGAAATATCTCTGATCGAATCTACAGGTGGCGAATTGAGATTAGCCTGTGCTATCATTTTCATCCCTAAAGTAAAGTGACTGTGAGCATCTATGAATCCAGGTAACATGGTGTGCCCATTGAGATCTTCGTAGGCTGTATTTTCAGAAGATAGCTTTTTGATATCAGAGAGACTGCCTGCGGCGACTATTTTCCCTTGGCTGATGGCGACAGCTTCTACTATCTTTTGAGTGTCATTCATAGTTAAGATGTTACCATTATGATAGATGATATCTGCGGACCGTGTAGCGATCTGATCTTTAGTCATCAGATCTTGCTTGGTGTAGCAGCTATATAATAGAACTAAAGCCAAGATGAAATAAGAAAATTTAGATATCGAATTCATGAAGAATGATTGTAAGAACTAACTTTACAGAATTGTAATGGAGAAGAATATAGTTAAAAGACCGGCGCTATTATATTTTTTAACGGAGTTAATCAGGGGTTTTTGGGATCGACTTGGCTCTTTGAAATATAGATGGACATATCCGAAAGAAATAACCTCTGATAAACATCCCGTTTTGATCATACCAGGTTTATTATCAGATGATAGCAGCACGAAAACACTGAGCAAGCTACTGCGTAGAGCGGGCTATACTGTCTATGGGTGGGAGCTAGGTAGAAATATGGCAAAGCTGACAGATATAGCACAGTTAGATAAGCATCTGATCCAGATATATAATCGCCATCAAGCCAGGGTCAACATCATAGGCTGGAGCTTAGGCGGTATATATGCCAGAAAGATCGCTGCGGATCATGCTGAACTGACGAAGCAGCTCATCACGCTAGGCTCACCTTATCAAGATCTCAATGCTCCAAGCTGGGCATCCTATACAGTCCAATACTTATGGGGCAGCAGAGAGCTTATCTTTCCAGAAGAACATCGTGAGTGGATAGATCATCTTGGTAACCCTCGTCCCGTACCGACGACCTCTATCTATAGTAAGCAGGATGGCATTGTACCATGGCCGTGCTGCATAGAAGATGTAGAAGATGAACTGCATCAGAATATAGAAGTTAAGAGCAGCCATACTTCGATGATCGCCAATCTGGATGTTTTGAAAATCTGTGTCGATCGGGTCAAGACTGATGTGAAGGACTGGAAGCATTATAATAGTTAAGTAGCAGATTGTCTAGCTAACTATTTGACTCTTAATCATTTAAACGTATATTTGCAGCCCACAAGAACAACTAAATCCACTTTATTTACCATTGTAACTGCTTTGTAACTCAGCTGTAACTAGCCTTTCTGATATTTGTGTTATCAATTATTAAAAAAGTAAAAAATTATAATATGGCCTCAACAGCAAATACAACAAAAAAGAATCTCGGTAAAGTGAGAAAAAATGTATTAGAGAATGTCGATACAATGAACGACAATCTAATCACAACAACTGACCAATTAATTGATGGTATAATCACGACAGGATCTAAATGGCAAAAATTGTTAGGCAAAGCGATCAAAAACAGCAAGCCTCTATTAACGAAGCAGATCAATATCGTATTTGATGGCGTTGAGACATTCCAAGGTCAACTAGTCGATGGCAATAAAAGAATTAAAAAATTAACTGGATTTGACTCTATCGAAGCTGCTAATAAAGTAGAAGATGTCGTTAAGGAAAATACGGATAGAATCATCAGCTTAGTGCAGACGACAACTCAGAAAGCAGAAAAGACGATCAAAAAAGCTGAATCTTCAGTTAAGTCTAACGCTGCATCTGCTAAAAAGGCTGTGAGTAAAGTAGAGTCCAAAGCAAAATCTAAAACAAAGCGTGCAAAGAAATCAGTTAAGAAAGCTGTAAAAAAAGCAAGCTAATCCAATTATCAACTTACCTATTTATCAATACTAAAAATAAAAATAATGGCTAATAAAAAAGCAAATACAGATATAAAAAAGACATTCGAAACAAGAATCGAAAACGTAAAGGATATGACAAAAGTGGCAAATGATTTCGTTCTTGAAACGGCTGATGATGTCATAAGCAAAGGTTTTCATAATGGAGCTAAATGGCAAGACATTGGAGAAAAGTCTCTTCAAGGCGGATTGAAATTAGCTGCTGCTCAGCAAGATTTATTCTTTGACTCATTAGATATGCTTAAAGGACAGCTTAAAGTGGGTCAATCAAGATTCACAAAGCTATTTAGCAAAAACTAATCGCTTTTTAAGATTCGATAAATTACAACTGGGTTGGGGATCAGCTTACGCTAATCCTCAGCCTTTTTCTTTATCAGATCTACTGGAGTTTGAGTATTTATCTGTTAGTGTATTCTAATTAAATCAAGGAAAAAAACGCAGTCTTATCCTTAGATAGGGTGAGCCTGTCTGCCAGCATAGGCAGGTTTTTTTTCCATGTGATTGATAAAATAGTCAGCAAACAAACGGGGTCAATTTTATATGTACTTTGTATTAAGACCTTATTCTCTACACCTTTTTTTGATTCATCTTTCTGATTATTGTTATTCTGGATTGATACTTGACTTTGGATTTGATCCAAGATTATATTCAAGTATCTCCAAGAGGATTTTTTATCCATCTATTATCCATAACTATCACATTATCA
>Ga0209828_1004331_pt1 | contig 10238 bp, 5 predicted proteins | sample MaitaG_FD_187429 | JGI IMG/M metagenome (GOLD analysis project Ga0209828, IMG submission 187429) | Marine algal microbial communities from Maine, USA - Maine_Asex2 metaG (SPAdes) (version 2) | ecosystem: Host-associated > Algae > Red algae > Unclassified | place: Maine, USA | collected 2015-01-05
TAATCGAGGCAGGATTAATTGCATTAGCACATAATCTGGCAAAAATGGCTAGAAATTAAGCCGAAATCCTAAAATATGCGTATCAAGCATTTTATCTAATAACATACAGCAGTAAAATCAATTGACACTCAGAGCGCTCATGAGTCTCTGTATAAGTAAAAGAAAAGAGACTGTCTCGATTTGAGACAGCCTCTTTTAAAGTTATTATTAATTTTTTAGACTAAGAAACGCCCATGTCCTTTCTTATCTTATTCAATGCTGAGCCTTCTCTTACCCAATCTATTTGCGCTTGGTTGTACGTGTGTGCTACTTTGAATTCATCGTTGGTACCATCGTGGTGATCTAACTTAATGGTTAAAGGTTGCCCTGGTGCCATTTCATCATAATCCGTTATCGTGACAAGATCATCTTGTCTCACTTTGTCATAATCTGATTTGTCAATAAATGTTAATGCTAACATTCCTTGCTTCTTTAGATTTGTTTCGTGGATTCTCGCAAACGATTTAACGATAACCGCATTGACACCTAAAAACCTAGGCTCCATCGCAGCATGTTCTCTAGAAGAACCTTCTCCCAGATTTTCTTCACCGAAAACAACCGTTCCTATCCCTTTCGCTTGGTATGCTTTTGCTGAGTCAGGAACTGGTATGTAATCATTTTTTATATAGTTTAAAACGGAGTTGGCTTTATCGTTGAAATAGTTAATTGCGCCCGTGTAACAGTTTTCAGATATATTCTGTAGGTGACCTCTATAGGTTAACCAGGGTCCTGCCATAGAAATGTGATCTGTGGTACACTTGCCTTTTACTTTTATAAGTATTCTCATATCCGTCATACCTTCCTTTGTGATAGGCTTGAATGGCGTAAGAAGTTGTATTCTATCAGAATTAGGATCTACTTTTACTTCTATCTTGCTTCCATCTTCTGCGGGAGCGTTAAATCCTCTGTCTTTTACATCAAAACCGTTCGGAGGCAGTTCAAAGCCAGTAGGTTCCTCCAGTTTTACCTCTTCTCCTTTACTATTGATTAAGGTGTCCGTTATAGGATTGAAATCTAATCTTCCTGCTATAGCAATAGCTGCTACAATTTCTGGAGAAGCCACAAATGCATGTGTACTAGGATTCCCATCTGCTCTCTTGGAAAAGTTTCTATTGAATGAATGAATGATACTATTTTTAGGTGCATTCATTGGATCTTTATAGCGAGCCCATTGGCCTATACAAGGACCACAAGCGTTTGTAAAGATAGTTGCATTCAGATCTTCGAATATTTTAAGTATTCCATCTCTTTCAGTTGTATATCTTACTTGCTCACTTCCTGGGTTTATCCCAAATTCAGCTTTGGTGCTAAGTCCGTTATCCACAGCTTGCTTAGCGATAGATGCTGCTCTAGAAAGATCTTCGTAAGAAGAGTTAGTACATGATCCGATCAATCCCCATTCTATGTCCAAAGGCCAATCATTAGAAGTGGCTTTATCTGTCATTTCTTTACCCAAATTAGTAGATAAGTCAGGCGTAAATGGTCCATTGATTAATGGTTGTAATTCTGATAAATTGATTTCAATTACTTGATCAAAATATTTTTCTGGGTCAGCATAACATTCTGCATCTGATACTAAATGTTCTTTGACAGCCATCGCAGCATCTGCAACATCTTCTCTATCTGTAGCTCTCAAATATCTATCCATACTTTCATCGTAACCGAATGTAGACGTTGTAGCTCCTATTTCTGCACCCATGTTACAGATTGTTCCTTTACCCGTACAACTTAAACTTAAAGCGCCATCTCCAAAGTATTCTAAGATTGCTCCAGTTCCTCCCTTTACGGTTAGTATATCTGCTACTTTTAATATTACGTCCTTAGGCGAAGACCATCCAGATAATTTACCTGTAAGTTTTACACCGATCAATTTAGGGTTTTTAAGTTCCCAAGGCATATCCGCCATTACATCTACTGCATCTGCTCCACCTACACCTATTGCAACCATTCCTAAGCCACCCGCATTTACGGTATGGCTATCCGTACCTATCATCATTCCTCCAGGAAACGCATAATTTTCTAATACTACTTGGTGGATAATTCCAGCTCCCGGCTGCCAAAATCCTATTCCATATTTGTCAGAAACGGATTCTAGGAAATTAAAAACTTCATTACTGGTATTTATTGCATGTTGTAAATCTGCATCCGCACCTATTTTTGCTTGGATCAGATGATCACAGTGCACAGTAGATGGTACAGCTACTTTGTTTTTACCGGCCATCATAAATTGTAATAAAGCCATTTGAGCAGTTGCATCTTGCATAGCAACTCTATCTGGAGAGTAAAACACATAATCTTTTCCTCTACCGTAATTCTTAATAGGTGATTCAGGGTGAAGATGTGAATAAAGTATTTTTTCAGTAAGGGTAAGAGGACGACCTAATACCTCCTTTGCCGCTTTTATCTTTTCTCCCAATGCATTGTAATGCGCCTTTATCATGTCTATATCAAATGCCATAATTTCTGTGTTTTGAGATACAAATATATCTCTTTATATACTTAGAACACAGAATAATTAAAAGTGTTGAGCAAAAAACAGCATGAAATTATGGTCTTTTTAGTTTGTATGGATTGTAAATGTCCTTTGGGGGTGTGTGCACACTTAGATTTGTATCTTTATATGGATGAAAGTACTGACCGCCATACTTTGCTTAAGCGTATTTGTTTTTCTCTCTTGTTCGGATAAAAGCGCCATGGAAGACGGTGATTTGGATACCTATACATGTGGGGAAATGGATGCTTTTTTTGCACGGCTCCAAGCAGAATCTGACAAAGGAAATTTTATTAAACCAAGCACTGTTCAAGATTCTGTTCTACATATTGAGTATTATGATGGTCTTAGGATAACATTGTTGACAGATGCAACGTGTACATTTATACAAGAATTCAAAGCAACGGAATGGCTTACTGATTTTAAATTTCTTTCAGGTGGCAATTCAGGTCCTTTAAAATATAGGGGTGATCTCATGGCGACGACTTCGCTGAATCCCTCAGGCTACAGTCCTCTTATGTGTGCCTTAAGTGTGAATACTCGACACGGCGTAAGAATGAGAACAGTCGTACAAGGAAAAAATGGGAATATGACAGACGTTGAGCAAGACCATGGTCAGGTATCAGATCAAGATTCAGTTTCTGTCTTTGGTTTGTATCCAGATTTTGAAAACACAATCGAAGTCCAAGTTTATTCTGCAGACGGCCAGTACATGTTTAGTGAAACATTAATTGTCCAAACAGGACCGATGCAATTTGAATTGCCTGGGATAAAAGTAACAACAGTAGATATAAATGGTATGCAGCCAGGATTTACCTTAGTCAGCGAGCGTATTTACTCTAATCCCTCAAAGCCTTTTATGATTGATGCCTTTGGCGAATGTAGATGGTATTTACATTTGGATGAACATCCCCAACTTGCAGACCTTAATTATGATACAGGAATGGAGAGATTGAGCAATGGAAATTTATACTTTGGAGATAAGATCACAGATGCTATTTATGAGATGAACTTTTCTGGGGAAGTTTTAAATCGTATTGACTTAGCACCTTATGAATACCATCATGATGTGTTCGAAAAACCAGATGGAAATTTCTTAGTCACAGCTACCGATCTAAATAGCGTTCACCAAAATGGAACATGGACTATTGAAGACTTTGTAATAGAAATAAATAGGGAAGGAGAGCGATTGCATGTGTGGGATATAAAAGATTATCTCGACGAAAATAGAACTACATGGGATGATAACTTAAATGATTTGCCTATAGATTGGGCGCACATAAATTCTGTATCGTATGACTCAGTGGACAATAGTATTATCGTGAGTTGCAGATTGCAGGGCGTGATTAAGATAGGGTATGATGATGAGATAAAATGGATACTAGGACCGCACCGTGGCTGGGATACGAATAGAAGAGGGGAAGATTTAAACGAATTTCTTTTGCAGCCTCTGGATGAAGCTGGAAACGCGATTGCAAATTTAGAGGTATTAGATGGTACTATTAATGATCCTGAGTTTGAATGGAATTGGTTCCAGCATGCCGTAGATGTTTTGCCAAATGGCGATATTATATTATTTGACAATGGAGAGAAAAGAAACTACACAGGTGACGAACGATATAGCCGTGCAGTCCAATATCGCATAGATTCATCAGAAAAAACGGTCAAGCAAATCTGGGATTATGGAAAAGAAAGGGGAGAGTTCGGCTTCTCGCGTTTAGTATCTGATGTGGACCAACTGGAAAATGGGAATATTCTTTACGCACCCGGATTTAGAGTAGATAATATGAATGGTGAAGGTGCTAAACTCATAGAATTAGATCCCCAAACAAACAATGTGCTTTGGGAAGTAGAAATAGAAAGCCTAGGGGCATTCGTAACCTTGCACCGTGCAGAGCGCATGCAATTCTAACTACTCCTGAATTAGAAATTTCTTAGCTCCTACGGTTTTTCCTTTTTTGTCTTTTAAAACCAGTACATACATACCTGAGTTTAGGTCTAATGCTATGCGTTGTTTCGCAGAAGCAATATTCCCCCTTTGATAATTTTGGCCAAATATATTCAATACTTCATAGGATAGATTTTCTTCTGAAGTTTCTACAATAATATCCTTACTGGATGGATTTGGGAAAATAGAAAACGGCAATAGATAACCGGCATCTTCTGCATGCGTAATTGTACTTACCATGGTATTTAACGTGGCATTCGTTACAATAGGACTATTGCTATCAAAATATATATTTGCGCTATTCCTGATCTCGGTGTTTTCAGGAATTCCTTCTTTGTGATCAATGCTAAAGCGTATTGCGCCTTGTCCTCCTGGATTTAAGTTAATCGGGTTAAAGGTAAATATTAGGTCGGCGTCTTTTAGGCTCCAACTGTGGCTATGGGTGGAAGCGATTATTTTAATGCTAGAGAGATCGAGGTTTTCATCTAATTCATCTTCAATAATTACTCTGAAGGCCGCGTAGTTACCAATATTTTCAAATCTGATAAGATATTCTAAGCGTTTTCCAATCAGTGTCTTGTTTACGGTAGAATAATCATTGGGACGCGTATTTTTGTCATTTGGGTCTGCCGAACAAACGTAGATATCAGAGATAATATCTCTATCAAGGACAATTGCATTGTCATCTTTAAAAACGAATTTCCATTCAAAAATTTCGCCAACAGCGGACTCATCGGGTGTGTTAAAATATGCAGAAATGTATAAGTTATCATTGACCCCAATGCTATCTACATCCCAAACAATAGAATCACTTTCGAAATATGAAGGCGTTCCTTCATCAGTAATGTATTCAAACAGCGTATTATTATTTACACGCAAAGTTCCTTGCAGAGGAAGCGTTCCTTTATTTTCAAGTTCTATGATTGCGAACGTTCTTCCATTGCAAAGTGGAATTCCATAAATTGTGTTCACATTGATGGATTGTTGCAGGACATCTGGATATAAGCCTACATTCACCTCATAATAACTTCCTAGGGCATCTATAGAAACAGCAGTATTATTGGTTATCTTCCAAGGAGAATTTTCTTCTACACCGATGGTATAATTTCCTAGCCCGACAAAAAATTGATGTGTATTGTTTTTTAAAACTTCCTTTTTCAGAGCAGGAGAATCTAATGTAAGTGAGACATGGTTAAGAAATTCTTCCGCATCTTCCTTAATGCCATTTTGATTAAGATCGTAATACGCTCTACTTCTAATGATCGCAACTACTTCAAAAATGCCAGAAAAAATAGAATGATCAATTATCACTTTTGACAAGACATGCCCATCTCGCTTTTCTTCGATACAAATACCATAATTAAACGCACCCGCTAAATTAAATGTGCCTGTCAAAGAACCCGTGTTAGGGTCTAAGTCCATTTCATTTGCAGAACCAAAAGGGAGTTCAGCCGAAAATCCTGGTGATACAAATTCTAGAGCATCATAGGGTGGAGGGCACGAAGAAGGATCTGGGATGACTCCTGTGCAACCGTTTGGGTTACCATTTCCAGTTGCTCCATCTGTACCTCCCGCACTAAGCGGCGCGCAAAAACTAAAACTAAGTTCATCGTTTTCAGAATCCGCTATTGGAAGGTCATACGTATTATTTACACCAATTACAGCGGTAGAAGGAGAGATATCATATAATTGAGGAGAATCATTTTCTAATTGTAAAGCTGCGTCCGTAACTACGAGTTGGATAGCAAAGCCAGTTTCTCCAGGATTTAAAATATTCGATAAATTATCTATTCTACAACACCGCTGATAAGCAAATAGAAAGTCAGAGTTTGTATCTCTTGGTAATGTGATTTCAGCGATGTAAATAGCTGATTCGAACTGAGGGATATTATCCTCTATAACAAACGGTAAATTACCCAAGTTGTGTTCCGTTATCTCAAAATATGGAATAGAGCTTAGTTCTTGAAATAAATCCCAATTGGCTCCATTTGCTTTGTAAACTCCTAAAGAAACAACTTCGTCTAATGGTGCGCCAGAACCATTGGCATCCCGATAAGCAACTAATCGTATTTCCAAGCGTATCGTTTCGTCATTGATCTCTAAAGTCCTATAGGTCATATTACCACCAAGAACATGAGCGGATTGGACAGAGGAATAGATACAAAAAAGGAAAATGCAGGATGAAATAAGCCGTTTCATTGGTTATGATTTAATGTAAAATAAGCAGATATCACTAAATATCATGCTTAGGCAATGGTTTTCTTCCTAATGAGCTATGCATAGCGTACATTTACATACTAAAATTAGACGAAAATGTATAGGACGCATACATGTGGAGAATTAAGGATGGCTGACGTTGGTAAAGATGTTACGCTAAGTGGCTGGGTGCAGATTTCCCGAGATATGGGAGGACTCACGTTTGTAGACCTGAGAGATAGATACGGAATTACGCAATTGGTTTTTGATATGGAAGCAAATGCTGCTCTATGCGAAACAGCAAGAAAACTAGGTCGTGAGTTCGTAGTTACAGCCAGTGGTAAAGTAAATGAACGGTCGAGTAAAAATCCAAATAGAGATACGGGAAATATCGAAATCATTGTAGACACGTTGGAAGTGCTGAATGCTTCTAAAACACCACCCTTTACGATTGAAGAAGAAACAGATGGAGGCGAAGATATACGTATGCAGTATCGATACCTTGATTTGCGTAGAGGACCATTGCAGCAAAATTTGATTTTCAGATCGAAGCTTGCTATTGAATCGCGAAAGTATTTAGATGAGCAAGGATTCATCGAAGTGGAAACACCTTGTCTAATAAAAAGTACACCAGAAGGCGCACGTGATTTCGTAGTACCTAGTAGAATGAATCCGGGACAGTTTTATGCATTGCCACAATCCCCGCAAACTTTTAAGCAGATCTTGATGGTTGCTGGGTATGATAAATACTTTCAAATTGTAAAATGTTTTAGAGATGAAGATTTGAGAGCAGACCGCCAACCAGAGTTTACGCAAATTGACTGCGAAATGGCTTTTGTTACCAGAGATCAGGTATTAGATACGTTCGAAGGACTTACGAAGCATGTATTTAAAAAATTAAAAAATGTAGAGCTCGCTGATTTTCCTAAAATGGAGTACGATGATGCGATGAAGCGCTACGGAAGTGATAAACCCGATGTCCGTTTTGATATGGAATTTGTAGAGATGAATGAATTTGCACAAGGCAAAGGATTTTCTGTTTTCGATAATTCTGAATTGGTAGTAGGAATTTGTGCCAAAGGCATTGCGGACAAATATTCTAATAAGGATATGAAGAAATTGACGGAATGGATGCAACGGCCGCAAATAGGAGCGAAAGGACTTGTCTATGTTAAGTTTATGGAAGATAGTAGTATAAAATCTACAGTAGGAAAGTTTTTTGATGATGATGTGCTACGATCTTGGGGAGAAAAATTTGGTGCAGAGAAGGGAGACGTGATTTTTACTCTAAGTGGTGAAACAGATAAGACGAGAAAGCAGTTAAATGAGTTGCGATTGGAAATGGGTACACGTTTGGGCTTGCGTGATAGCTCTGTTTTCGCACCCTTATGGGTAATTAATTTCCCGCTCTTAGAATGGGACGATGAAGGCGAACGTTTCCATGCTATGCATCACCCGTTCACTGCCCCGAAGAAAGCAGACGAACAAAAAATGCTATCCGGAGATCATGAAACCCTGAAGAATCTAAAAGCGGATGCGTATGATTTAGTGATCAATGGTGTTGAAATAGGCGGTGGTTCCATTCGTATCCACGATAGAACCTTGCAAAGTAAGAATTTTGATCTTTTAGGTTTTACAAAAGAAGAAGCAGAAGCTCAGTTTGGATTCCTTTTAGGAGCGTTTGAATATGGTGCACCGCCACACGGTGGAATTGCATTTGGCTTCGATAGACTTTGCGCAGTTCTAAATGGTGTCAATTCTATACGAGACTTTATAGCCTTCCCTAAAAACAATCAGGGTAGAGATATGATGATCGATGCTCCAAGTCCAGTAGATGGAGACCAGCTTGATGAATTAAATCTTGCGTTAAATTTAAAAGAGAAAGGGTAAGAAATTTTGAATACAAAGAATCTGATAAAGACATTTACGAAGTTTGACTTTGGTCTGATCTTTTTCTTTCTATACGCACTGCTATCTATTCTTTATTATCAAGAGAGAACTTTGTTCTTAGATAATCCCTTTCAAGTCTTTCACATGATTGTAGAAGACAAGATTGAGATAATGGCAGGGAGATGGCCAGCAAGTATTATTCGATGGTTGCCTTTTCTTGCGGTTAAAGCAGAGCTCCCATTACAGGTTGTATTGCATATCTTTTCATTTTCCTATCTGTTATTTCATTTTATAGTATTTGCAATCTTGCGATGGTGGATGCAAGAAAAGAAAGTTGCAAATTTCTACGCTTTATGGTTGCTGCTTATTAGTGGGCATGCTTTTTTCTGGAATAATTCAGAATTGATTCAGGCATGTTCGGTCCTTTTTATATGGATGGCTTTGGTAAAGCAGGAAGATAGTGGACTGCTTAGAAGAGTTGGATTGCTCAGCTGTCTAATTGTGCTTCTGTTCTACCATCCACTCATATTGATCCCAATTGTGGCTGTCTTGCTATTATGGATTTTGCAAAATCCTAAGCGAGCTAAGGAGTACCTTGTATATTTGTTTAGTACGGTTATATTGTATGGAGTTAAATCGTCCATGTTTACAAACTGGTATGATGCGGGCAAGAAAGAAACATTTAATAACAATTTGAAAGAGCATGGATTAGGAATATTGAACAGTGAGGGATTTCTAAATAATGTCCAGAGTTTTTTTACAAGTTGGAATGCAACAATTACGATTATTTGTATTGCTGCAATGTATTTTTTTTGTAAGGAAAGGAAATGGCTACTTGTTCTTGGTTTGCCATTGGGAATTCTACTTTATAATGTCTTAATTGCCTTCGCAGATCCTAATATTGGCTACGCTTTTTATAATGAGGTCAATTTTATTCCTCTTACGGCGATCATACTCCTCGGTTGTTTGCAGTTAAGCCATAGAATCATAGACAGTAAGGCGATCTGTATAGTGCTCCTTTTATTTTTTGTATTTAGAATAAGCTATAATAGTCGCTTTTATAGTGATCGTATTCAATACTGGAGTGGATTAGTATCAGAGCTTGACACAAAAACGCTAAAAAATGAATCCGAATTGGCTATGGATACACTTATCATGAGTTGGGCAAGTCCGTATGAGTCCTTATTAATAAACAAATTGATCGGAGGAATACAAGATAAAACCCTACTTGTACATCCGAATGCTAAACAGTTTAAGGATACGCAAAAATCAAATATTTTCCTTTCGCATTTTAAATCCTACACTATAGAGGAAGTAAACAATAGATATTTTGATTTGGATGCATCTGAAGGATACAAGACCCAGTAGGTTCATCGTTTCATGAAGCATACTTTCTAATTCTTTTCTCTTAAGACGCGTTGATCATCTCATAATTAGTCGTCGCGTTGTAAAAAAGTATGACATTAAACATTCTATATATTAGTTAACATTTTTTTGTAAAATCTTTTCTAACTTAATTTACAATAACACTCCAACTCCCTTTCTCAGGGTAAACAGTCGTAAGTTTTTTGGTATTTGCGCCTACTCGCATGACTAGTTTATTTCCCATATTGAAGAAATTCTAAACACAGCACAACGTTTAATCCTTATTTTATTTTTGACCCCCCATTTTAA
>Ga0209828_1004332_pt1 | contig 10236 bp, 5 predicted proteins | sample MaitaG_FD_187429 | JGI IMG/M metagenome (GOLD analysis project Ga0209828, IMG submission 187429) | Marine algal microbial communities from Maine, USA - Maine_Asex2 metaG (SPAdes) (version 2) | ecosystem: Host-associated > Algae > Red algae > Unclassified | place: Maine, USA | collected 2015-01-05
TTTTGTATTCATGCGAATTTCACAACTGGGGACGTCTTAAAAATATTGATTATAGCTCAATTATATCAACATTTTCCACTTTGCAAGATGTATGCTTAGACAGTAAAGAATCAGATCTTTTACATCAACTTTTGGACATAATAAGGGAACCAGAGTTTGAGAAACTAAAGGCACTGAAGCAGAAACTCATGATTCCTGTCGTTGACCAACAGTCGGATTTGCACGTGATTTTAACTATGTATTTGTTTGCAATGGCAATACAGCTACTAAAGCAAGGCAAATTGGAGGATAAACATCTTCTGTTTGACTTATATGAATATGGTTTTACAACTGGGGTTTTGATGAATTCTGGGAAAATACCAGAATTACGTTTTAGTAATATGGTGAATGTCTTAGCCAATATGAAATCAGAAGAAGAAACTGAGAAATTGATTGTAAGATGGTATCCACACGTGAATACTAAAAATCCAGAGGCCATCCGTGATCTTGCATTAGCACAAAATAAAATCTACCATAATTCATACAAAGGGATTATTCCTTTATTAATGAATCAGGAGTATAATTCCCAAGAAAAAATAAGAGCCCTTGCTATGATGACAATAGCATATTATGAAGAAGGTGATGTTGATGTGCTTTTTAATCACATAGAAAACTTTGAAAGAAATTTGAGGAGGAATAAGGATAAGTTTATAAGATCATTGTATCTGAGTTATAGAAATTTTATAAAACTTGTTAAAATTCTAATAGTGAATAGGAAAGATAAGAATACTACAACATTGACAGATTTTCCTCATTTAATTTTTAGATCATGGCTTGCTCAAAAATTTAAATAAGAAGAAAACCCTCAACACATTGGTTGAGGGTTGCTAATGGAAGTTAGATTAAAATCCTCCTCCTGCTTCGCCGATCCATTTAAGGATCCATTCTAAAAGTGTCATAATTCAATATTTAAGTGAGAAAATTGTTTACTGTCTCACTGCTTGAATTATGTCTGTGGCCACTAGACATGAAAGTCTCAGAGAATGTGCACATCTGCCTGAAAAGCTTTTTTCAATGCAGTTATATCTAGTAGTCGAATAGAAGACCAGAATCTTACCTTGATACGTGATTTAATTTCTAATTTTAAGTACTTATGTCTGATCAAGAATTATTTAGAGGTATTTTATCAGGCAGAATGATGCAATTCATATGGTATACCAAAAATATTTTCCGATAGTTCTTAGCTGGATAAGACAAAACAATGGCACAAAGGATGATGCTTACGATGTGTTTCAAGAGTGCTTAGAGACTCTCATTATGAAAGTGCGTAACTTGGATTCTAATTTGGGAGGTTTGATACTTCAGATTTCCAAAAGAAAGTGGCTTGATCAACTAAGAAAAAAAACGACTAAGACCAGAGTAATAAATTCAATTGGCGAACGTCATATAGAAGAAGGAATTGAAGAAACATATATCACCAAAGAAAAGGAATACCTCAAAAGTAAATTACTTGAAAGTGCATTTGTGCAATTGAGTACACTTTGCCAAGAGTTATTGACTTTGTATAAGAAAGGGAAGAGTGTTGAGTTTATACAGAGTAATTTAAATCTTGCAAGTAATAATACAGTTTATAGAAGAAAATCTGCATGCATAGAGAGGTGGTCACAGTTGATAAAAGAGGATAAGTTGTATAAGAATTATTTTAGATGAGTGAAGAGAATCAAATATTATTTGAAAATTATATAAATGATGCCTTATCATCAGAGCAGAAAACTGCGTTTGATGATCGTCTTTTAGTGGATGATGCGTTCAGGGAGGATTTTGATTTATTTAAATCTATGAATTCTTTTTTGGAAAATAGAATTGAGAAAATTGACGCCTTGGATGCGTTAAAAGTAGTTGCAGATAAAGAAAGAAGAAAAAATACTGTAAAACCAACTAAAAAACTATTTAAATATGGAGCTGCTGCTTCAATAGCCCTGTTGGTTGGCGTATTATCATATTTTTTAATTAAGCCAAATACAATTAGCTATCAAGATCTCTATGTTGAAGTAAATTGGCCTATAAGTAAGTCAGAGGTAGGTAATAAATATTTGCGTGCGGCATCTGTGAAGATTGTAGAAGAAAATTATGAGGAGGGTATCATAATTCTCAAAAATTCTGATTTAGAATTGGCCGAAAGAAACTACTGGATAGCAGAAGCATTCGGATTACAAGCTAAAGCAGATAGTGTTTTGCACTTTTTGCCTGCAGAATTTACAAATAACGAAAGACGTGACCGGCTTAATTATTTACAAGCAATTTCTTTGTTCAAGCTTGATAGGAATGATGAATTGAATTTATTCTTGCAAGAAATACCGGAAGATACGGCTAATAGTTATTTATCAATCTATAAATTGTTAAAGTAAAAATTATTTGCTTTTCCAGGGCCAAAAACCACATTTCCAACTTTGCTTGCATTTACAAGGGCCACATTTAGCCTCCGCTCTTTTTTGTGTAGTTATTACATTTGAATAGCAATAATTATTTTGTTCTTCAGTGGTACAGTCTTTTTCGTCAAACTCTGACATTGGGTCTATAAAAACCTCAATAGGGTAAAAGGCAGTATTGCCATTATGTTGAAAACATGTGGTTGGTGTTGTTGGTTGAAGATCAACCGTAGTGATTTGAGAGCAGACGGATGCATTTAGTTTAGCACAAAATTCAAACTTAACGCTTACATCTGGTGTGATTTTCCCTTTGAAACTTTTAAGATCTCCCTTATAAGTTAGGTTTAAATTATTATTTAAATAATCTACTTTTACATCAGTACAACAGCTATTGTTTCCAACATTAACTTTTACTCCAGAAATTGCACTTGCATGCGAACTTACTGCTGGAGGGAGAATCATTGACATACTTACTTTGTCAACTGGTCCTGTACCATCATTGTAGCAAAAGACTTCATATTTTACAAAACATTCGTCCGCCTCTTTCCAAACACATTTTACTTTGACATAATTAGGGTCATGGAATTTACTAGAAATTGTTTTAGCTTGATTTCTAATTTCTGTAGTATCTCCTTTTATATCAACAGAAAAAAGTTTGAAAACTATCGATAGATCCTTGAATCTTGTTGGGGCGAATGTTCTTGCTTGAAAATTTAAAAATTGGTTTTCACCATTTCCTTCGATAGTTAGACAATTTGCAATATCAAATGAAGTGGGGTCAGATGGAGTGCTGCCATATTTAATATGATTATAGCCATTTGCAAATTGGCTTGGATCTATTTGTACTTGTGGGAGATTGTTGTGACATAACTTATAGATTTCACCGCTTGGGATATCATCTCCATCGATAATGATAGTAAAGTCTTTGCCAAGGACAATGTCATGAATTGTTCCAAAATAATTTGTTGTGTTAGTTAAGGTGACGTTTTTGTATTCTGAAGTAGTACTATTTGAAATAGTAACATTTTCAGGCGGATCATCTTCTTCATATACGTTTGTTAAGTAAATATATTTTGCAGGAATTCCAATATTACCTAGAGTCATGTTATATCCTCTAACACCATTTGGATTATAGACTGGAGAATGTGTTTCATTTATGAGTCCATATGTTCCATTTTCATAAATGACAAAAAATTGATTTGCGTATGTTACCATTGATCCAGACGATGTTGTAGGAATTCTAGGAAACGATACACGTGATATATTAAAAATGGGGCCTAGTGAGCTTGAGCTGTAAGTGTTATTTGAAATCGTCCCACCTATCTTAAAATGCCCGTCACGTACTAACCATTGCAAGTCTTCCGTTTGGGCATTCAATACATTAAAGCTTAGAAGTAGAAGTATAACAATTGTGTTTTTCATTTTAATTGATCTTTAGATGTTTTAATAATGTATAAAAAAGCCATAATTCCTAGTATGTAAATAATCCATAACTTCCAGTTTGTTGTTTTCTTAAATATTGCTTCTTTACTACCAGTGAGTGTAAAGCCTGCCCAATAATAGGGGTGACTATTCTCAGCTGTAGCATGTTCTAAAAACCAAATCTTTGCTTTCTGTAAAGCAACAGGCTTATCATCACCTTTCTTTAGGTTTTTGTAAAATCTGCTAATAAGTTGCGATGTGCTTTGATCGTTTACTTTCCATAAAGACTGGACTATAGTCCTTGCTCCACTATTAAGAAAACTATTTGCAACGCTCCGTATTCCTTCGCCAGATTCATATTCTCCAATACCAGTTTCACATGCACTTAGGCAAACAAGTTCTAGGTCATTTTGCATAAATTGAATTTGTTGTTCGTTTACGTGAGTTATCTCATTATTCATATCTTTTATTGCCAAATACATGTGTTCTGAATCTGCATACCCATGGCCTGAATAATGAAAAATGTTTTTCTCTTTTAATAGAGTGCCCAAATCCATTGGGTTTATATTGTTTTTTATATCTACAAGCCCAAGTATTTCTTTGATAGCGGATGCTTCTTTTTTTGCAAATGGTAAAGGTCCTAAGTTTCCTCTGTTTACTAGTTGTGTTATTTCTGGGTCTTCATCATATACTGGTACCAGACAGAAAGCAGCGTTGTTTTTTATTTTGGTGTTTGATTGTTTGTACGTTTTGTGATGAAGTTGATGAGAAACACTGTAGGATTCGAACAAGTATTTATTGTCTACCCTTAAAATTTCAAACGGAAGCAAATGCAATTTACCATCCGGGATTATTTCTAGATGATTGAGCTTTTTTAAAGGAAATGGAATTAGTAACTCAGTTAAAACTGATAATTCGTGCAGTAAGTTGTCGTTATTTCTGCTCTTGATTTTTGATAAAACAGTTTCTAAGTGCTTTGTTACTTGTTTTTTTGAAGCTACTCCGAAGAATCCATTATTGATATCGCTAAGGATATAAATGAACGAATCAGTTTCGACATATTCAATATAGTCATTGAATTCATATTCTGTGAATTCCTTTTCTAAGACTCCAGAAATAATCTTATCAATTTGGGTTTGTAATCGCGTAGAGTTTATTTCAAGACTGTCAACAAGCTCATTTTTTGAATATTGACCTATAATTCCTGACAAAAGAAGATTTAGACTATCCAAAGTTTGTTTTAAATCTTGCGAAAGCTCTTGTGTAATAAATTTTTTCTTTTGATTTGTTAAGAGGATTCCACTTTTAGATAGGTCAAAGTATTTTCTTGCTTCTTTGAGTATACTAGAGTGATCCGTCGAGGCGTTTTGCTTAAGTCTTAGTACATTGAGGGCCGTTGAAATAAGTTCCTTGTTTGTCTTCGCTGAAATGTATTTGGAATCTCTAATCAATAATTGACCTTCTAAGTCTTTGTTAGCATGTAGCGCAAGATCAATACAGTAGAGACTGCTGTCAAGAAATAACTTATTTCTGGTCTCCTTGAATAGTGATGCGTATAATTGGGCTTTCGTTTCGAATATGTCAGTAAACGTATTCTCATTTGAGATATGAAATTGTGTTAGCTCTTTGGATGTATTATGGTCTGGGATAAGTTTTTTAATGGCATGTTGAATTGAAGTTTTGCATTTGCTAAGATTATTATTGTCTAAATATATTTTAGCCATCTTATCGTGCAACTTGGCAATTTCTCTTGATAGCGGGTTTTTGTAGTATGATCCTGCTGCATCGATTGCTGATTTTAATTTTGTTTCTGCTGCATCAAAGTCATTTTTAATTAAAGCCCAATCGGATTCTAATCTAAGCAGTTCTTGAAGCCGCAGAAAGGAGATATCATCCTTGTTTTTCTTTAGTTTGTTGCATACTTTTGTCCCTTCTTTAATATTATATTCAAACGCATTCTCATCTTTGCTATCTAGTGCTCTTTCTGCTTGATTGCTGTAGTAAGAGATTAGAGCCAGATTGTCATTTGATTTTATCGCTAATTGTTTTTGTAGATTATAATACTTTTCAGCATTTCTATTTTCTTCTTTCCAATAATAATTATCACCTAGGCTACTGTAAAGTCTTGAAAGTCTGGCTGGTTTATTTTCTTTAATGATGTGGGGAAGAATAGATTTTTGGTAATAGATAGATCTGTCAAAATCGTTAAACCTAGAATAGATATTTGCAATCTTATTTTCTACATACCAGGCATAATATAGACTGCCATTATTTAATACTTGAAATTTATGTGCTCTTTCGAAGTATTTTAGTGCGTTAGTGAAATCATTGACTTTAGCTGAATAGGAAGCTTTTAGCGCCAAGTTCCGCCTAAAGGCCATGCTATCTTTTTTAGTGCCACCTAGAAATTGCCATAAAGAATCTGTACGATAAAGAACATCCGGATAATCCTTATAATGTTCTCTTTCAAAAATTGCTAAGGATTTGTAATAGGAAGAGTAATCTTCTTTCTGAACACATTTTGCAAGGTCAATACCTAAGCTGTCAAGCTTTGAATCAAGAAGCGTTAATTGTTCTTGGGAATCCAATGAGAGAGCCTTGAAGAAGATTAATAGACATAAGCTACAACTGAAGGCATGCGTGTTCATTCAATTAAAATAGAAAATATTTACTCAGAAGAATAATACTTTTAACTTCTATTTCATTTATCATTGATAATGTGCATAGTTTAAATAGGAACGAACCCCTTTCGGTCAATTTTTATTATTTAATCTTGCCAATTCTATATTTAGAGCCCGTTTGCTTCTTATTAACATGCTTCACACATTAAAAATCCCTATATTTATAAAGTGAAACACGGCCTTGCCCTCATATTATGTCTCCTGATGCTTAAAAATGCATTCGCATTTGCGCCTATGCTTGTGGGTGCCGTGAGCAGTCAGGATTGCTGTAGTGTGGAGCAAACGATAAGCTGTGACTCTGGAGAAACGGAAGACAAGGAAGAAAAAGAAGGTTGCTGTACAGATGATTGCCATTGTGTATGTTGCCATGCCTTTTATACACTTTCAGATCTAGAGACGTTCTATCAATTCAATTCTGAAATCTCGAATTCAGAATATAATTATTACAATTCGTACAAGCATAATTTTACCCACGGTGTGTGGCAGCCTCCTCGGCTTGTTTAATATGTTATAACCAAGTTTACACAAACAACATATTAAATAATTTCTTAATATAACTAATGAAACATATTATAACGGTGTTTGCTTTTGTGTTTTTACACAGTGGACTCATCGGACAAAAAGTAGAAATACATACTGCAGAATTTACAGTTGCAGGCATGTGCGGCATGTGCGAAGATAGGATCGAAGAAACGGCGAAAAAAGCAGGCGCTACGGTTGCATCCTGGGATGATGTGACTGGGACGCTTTACATAGAGTTTCCGGGGAAAGAAATTCCACTTGAAGATATACGGTATGCTATCGCACAAGCAGGTCACGATAATGGCGCGTTTCTCGCACCAGATGCAGTTTATAATGCGCTTCCGGGATGCTGCCAACATAGAGTGGATGACGATCAAACGTCTGTACAAACTATGACTGATGCTAGTAAAGCATCTTTTTCTGTGAAGGGGCTTTGCGGAATGTGTGCAAGCAGAATAGAAGATACTGCAACAGCTGCGGGCGCTAGTTCTGCCGAATGGGATGCGGATGCTAGTCTACTAACGGTAGAATTTGATGACACCCAAGTGAGCATAGAAGATATTCAGAAAGCAATTGCTTTAGCAGGTCACGATGCAGGAGATTTTATTGCGCCAACTTCCGTCTATGATAATTTACCGGGATGCTGCCAATACAGATCAGAGGATGATAACGGTGAGCATGAAGACCATGCCTATAACTTACGTGGTAACGTAGAAGGGATGAGTGCAGACGGTGAACGCATTCCATTGATTGGAGCAACTATTGGATGGGTAGGTAGGAATCAGGGCGCTATAACAGATCTTGAAGGAAACTTTGAACTCAATAGAAAAGAATCAGATAAGCTCCTAGTCATAAGCTACATAGGATACCAAACGGATACCTTGAATGTTGCGTTAAGTCATGATCAAGATGTGATGGTTACACTTTCAGACGGTGTTTTCTTAGATGCTGTGGAAGTGGTGTACAAAAAGAAAACGTCATCACTTTCTTTTATCAACCCTATCAATGTAGAAAGTATTGGAAAAGGGGAATTGCGGAAAGCAGCTTGCTGTAACCTGTCAGAAAGTTTTGAAACGAATCCTTCCATCGATGTGTCTTTTACAGATGCAATTACGGGAACGAGACAAATACAAATGCTAGGACTTGCCGGTCCGTATATGCAGATAACAAGAGAATTGATTCCAGATGTACGTGCTACAGCTGCTATTTATGGTCTCACGTATACGCCAGGGCCTTGGATAGAAAGTATTCAACTAAACAAAGGTGTAGGGTCAGTTGTAAATGGCTTTGAAAGCATAACAGGACAGATTAATGTAGAGAATAAAAAAGCTGAATCTGGTGAACTTCTCCATTTAAATGGATTTTTAAATGCAGCAGGAAGAGTGGAGTTGAATGCAAATGCACGTAAAGAGATTAACAAGAATATTTCGACAGCAGTTTTATTTCATGGCAAGAAAATGAGCCATGGACATGATAGAAATGAAGATGGATTTACGGATATGCCTCTGGAAGAGGATTTTATCATAATGAATAGATGGAAATGGTATGCTGGAAATGGTTGGGAAGGTCAGATAGGTGCTAAGATGAGTTTGCTGGAGCATAAAGGTGGATTTGCTGATCACTTTGAAGGGGATAGTCCTGATCATGAAAACCACTGGAGGTATGAGCAGAAGACAAAGCGCTATGAAGCGTGGTGGAAATCTGGACTCGTTTTCCAAGATCATCCTAATTCAAGTCTAGGATTTCAGTTAAGCGGAACATACCACGACCAAGACGCGGAATTTGGCTTTAGAGATTTTAATGTGGAGCAAAAATCTGTCTATGCGAATTTGATTTTTCAAAGTATTATTGGGAATCCTGATCATCAATATAAAACGGGTTTGTCTTATCAGCAAGATGTAATAGAAGAAACAATCTATAACGGTTTTTACACGCGGAACGAAGCAGTTCCCGGAGCATACTTCGAATATTCTTTCACCAATGAGGGTAAGTTTGCGATGTTAGGCGGAATACGAGCAGATCACCACACGAATTATGGGTTCTTTGTATCACCTCGATTACATGCTAGATATAATTTTGCAGAACTGTCAATTTTAAAGTTGACAGCAGGACGAGGCTTGAGAACGGCAGGGATATTTTCTGAAAACATCGGAATATTTTCAACGGCACGTAACATTGTTGTAAACGGAAACGGTTCTGATTCGCCGTATGGCTTAGGAGCAGAGATAGCGTGGAACTATGGAATTAATTTTACCCAAGCATTTATTGTAGACGAACGGGAATTGACCTTTAGTTTGGATTTGTATAGAACTGATTTTGAAAACCAAATTGTTGTGGATTGGGACAGGACGGCCCGGCAAGTGCACTTCTCAAATTTAGATGGACAGTCGTATGCAAATAGCTTTCAGATAAAAATGGATTATGAGGCATTTACAAACTTTGACCTGCGTGTTGCATATAGACTATTTGATGTCAAGACAGATTATGCAACGGGATTGCTGTCAAAACCTTTGCTTTCCAGACATCGTGCGTTTGTAAATATGTCGTATGAAGTAGAGGAAAGTTGGTTAATTGATTTCACTTTGAACTGGCAGGGAGCTAAACGTCTTCCATACACGGGGGATAACCCAGAAGAATTCCAACGCGATGATTATTCACCAAGTTTTGTAATGGGGAATACCCAGATAACAAAAATATTTGGCGATTTTGAAATCTATATCGGAAGTGAAAACTTATTTAACTATCAGCAAAGTGATCCTATTATATCAAATGAAGAACCGTTTAGTACCTACTTCGATGCTTCTATTGTATGGGCTCCGCTTTTTGGAAGAAATGCATATATGGGGTTTAGGTATACGTTTGAGTAATTAGTAATTAATAAGGAATAAGGAATAATGGGAGAGAGATTTTTGCAGGTTTTAGGTAGCTTCTAACGCATGCGCGTTATGGTGTTACCTAAATGCGGGTATTGTGCTCTGCATGAGGTGTTAAGCATTTCGTTTCTGGATTCACAGTAATGTCCTAGCCGAAGACAAATACCGTTAATTCCCTGCATGTTGTGCTAAAACCCACTCTTAGTTTACATTATTCCTTATTCCTTATTCCTTATTCCTTATTCCTTATTCCTTATTCATTTTCCTTCTTATTCTTTTGCAGCAAGTTCACCATGCATTTCTTTTACTGACTTTACGAGACGAACAAAT
>Ga0209828_1004335_pt1 | contig 10229 bp, 7 predicted proteins | sample MaitaG_FD_187429 | JGI IMG/M metagenome (GOLD analysis project Ga0209828, IMG submission 187429) | Marine algal microbial communities from Maine, USA - Maine_Asex2 metaG (SPAdes) (version 2) | ecosystem: Host-associated > Algae > Red algae > Unclassified | place: Maine, USA | collected 2015-01-05
CGATGGCCCGGGAGCGTTCTTCGAGTGAGCCACCAACAGTTCCGTCAATCGCAGTCTGGCCGATGGTTACCGCAACCCGAAGCTCGAAGTCAGATTCGTGGCCAGCGGCTTGCTGCACCGCAAAGGCCGCCAACAACGCTGCAGCTGCGGAGTCGAAGCCGATGAGAAGGCCATCGCCTCGGGTATCCAGAATTTCGCCGGCCGTGCACGCACGCTCGATCAGGTGCTGGGACCGGGACCGAGCCTCGATCGCGGCTTGAACGCCACGGGTGGCCATGAAGCCAGTTGAGTCGACGATGTCAGTGCGTACAAGCGCAACCATCTGCCCACCAGCTCGCACCCCGCTCACCGCAAAGAGTGTAGTCACCGATGCGGCTTGGGCCAGCCAGCTCCCGGGGCGACTTGGATCAGAGTGGGTAGAGGCGTCAACATGCCGAAGCAGTCCGTATCTCGTGCGTTCGAGGCGACGGGCTCATGTCACTAGGCGAACATCCACTCCAGGTCGCCGAGCTTCTCCCACGCCAGGATCCGGTCGATACGGTCATGGCCTTAGCTACAACGGGGAGTCTGAACATGTCAAAGCAGGTCGTAGTAATTACCTCTGCCACAGGTCGTATCGGCAAGGAGCTTGTCGCCCGACTCGCTCAGGCAGGAGACTTTCAGGTGCGAGCGTGTTCGTTTAGTCCCGAGAAGGTCGACTCGTTGACCGCACTCGGTGCCGACCAAGTCGTGCACTTCGATCTGAACGATGCCAGCACCTGGGATGCCGTCCTCGATGGAGTCACCGCGGTCTACTCCGCTTCGCTTGACCCCATGCTCGAAGGGCATCTGGCGTTCTGCAAGGCGCTCGGCGAACGCAAGGAGCAGATCAGCCATGTCGTGCGTATCAGTTGCATGGGTGCCGATACCAACACTGCGTCCTACGACGCAGACAAACATTCGTCGAGAGCGGGTGCATCGATCCCATTGATGCTGCAGCACTACTGGTGGGGCGAGAAAGCACTCATCGACGAAGGGCTCAATGTCACAGTCCTCCGCAACAACTTCTTCATGAATCATTTACTCAAGACCGATAGCGAAAGCATCGCCAACGAAGGCTGGTTTACCAATCCGCTCGGTTCGGCTCGCAACTCATTCGTAGCGACCCGAGATATCGCCGAAGCCGCTGCGGTAGTGCTCACCGAGGGCCCCGGCGTGCATGGCAACAAGTTCTACGACATCACTGGTCCCGAGCCGCAGACGATGGCTGAGATCGCAGCCGACCTGAGCGCAGCGATGGGCGAGAACATCGAGTACCGGGCCCAGACGATGGAAGACTTCGAGCGGGACTTTGGCAGCACGCGAGCGGAGTTCTTCGAATATCTCACCAACGGCTTCTATTGCCGCTGCAGTCCCGACTTTTACAACGTGACCGGCCACAAGCCCACGTCTTATGCGGACTATCTGGCAACACGAGGTGTCAGCGGCGAGACCGGACTCGAAGAACTGTGGCAAGGGAACCTTTGGAAGAAGGGCGAAGACGCTATGGAAGCAGCCGCCAACCTCAAGCAATAGCTCCTGGAAGGTATGTGAAGGTGTGCTTGGAGTAGCTCCCACAACAGATGCGGGAACTACTCCAGATAAGGGTGTCAGCCGCCGAGTGCTTCGAGTTCCTCGGGGCTGAGGCAGGCCAACATGGCCAGTCCAACTTCTTCGGCGCCTTCGCCGGTTTCGATCATTGACGCAAGGTTTAGTTCGATCAGGGAGTCGTCGATGCAGGCAATGGTGTCGGGAGCAAGATCGATGCCAGCCTCGGCCGCCATGATCTGTCCGAACGAGATGCAACCGAACACGGCGTCGAGCAACGGTGCAACTTCGGCCCCATCCAGGCTGTCAAAGTCAGCGGCCGGGTTCTCGACCATTGCTTGCCACATAGGGCGGAGCGCGTCGCCATCAAGGCCTACTGCAAGGCAATCAACATCGAGAGCATCAGCTAATGCCGGGTCCTCGAGCGCAGATGCGGACACCGCATCGGCGAACACATTGCCTGGGATGCACTGGACCATGGTGTCCACAACAGGTCCCTGCGCCTCCACGGGAACGGGGACTTCGCTGCCAAGTGCGGAGAACCCCAGAATCACCTGGCGTCGTTCAGGAGAGCCGCTCGCCATGCGCGCTGCAAAGCACTCGCCAACCTCGGGCGGGAACGTGATGTCGTCGCCAGCGCCTTGGCTCAGGGCCTGGCTGAATTCGTTGGCCAGTGCTTCAGGTGCGCAGTCAAAGGCAATGATTGCCAGGTCAGCCTGATCGTCGAGCGACAGGTCCTGGACATCAGCCGCATCGTTCGCCCGGCCGAAGAGATCAATATTGCCAGCCAGTTCACCAATCGCACAGCTCAGCTGCTCAGGAGTGAGGTCGCTACCGAACGTTGCCGAATCAAATACGCGTGCCCCAGCATCTGTGGTTTCTGCATCGGTCTCCTCGACCGGTGCTGGTTCAGGCGTAGGAGCGTCGGTTGGCTCTGGCTCCGGCGTAGCAGCAGCGGGGACCGCCGTTGGTGCCTCGTCGACCTGGGGATCAGCATCGTTTTGTTCAACCGGTTCTGCGGTCGGTTCGTCTTGCTGTGCCGCCTGGCCCGAGTCGGTGGTGTCATCGGGAGCCTCGGCTGTGATCACTGCTGAGTCAGTGCTGCAAGCAGAAGCGAAAAGCGCAAGAGCGCCGATAGAGAGCCAAAGGGCTCGAGATAGCTTTTTCATGAGGCATTCTCCTAGGTTCGCCTGGCACCGAGCATAGATACTGAACCAGGTTTCGCCCCGTCGTTGCGGTAGGGACTAGTCCTTGAAGCCTGTGTAGTTGGTCACCCTAGACCCTCCCACCAATTGCCTGGCCGAACGCGGTCAGTCTCGCTGCGTGCCCACCAATAGGTCCTTGAACGGCGTGTCTTTGTCCACAGACGGCTCCCGCGGTAGTCCAAGGACCCGCTCGCCGATGATATTGCGCTGGATCTCGTTGGTCCCGCCCGCTATGCCACTCGCAAATGTTGTGAGTGCTTCGAGGCTCCATCGACCGTCGTCTTCACCTGCGACGGCACCCGGACCAATAATGGACAACGAGAGATTTCGGTACATTGCCGCCAGGCTGGCGCCCGCAAGCTTGCCCAACGAACCACCTGGTCCGGGAGTCTTTCCCGCCTGGGCTTCGGCTCTGGTCCGCATACCAACGAGACTCTGACAAACCTCGTAGCTGTACAACTTCATCAAGCCTTGGCGTATCACGGGATCGGCAAGTTTGTCCTTGCGCTCTGCTGCTCGTATGAGCTTGTCGGCACGCGCATGCTGGACCCCGCCGGTCTGGCCGGTGCCGATCGCGACCCGTTCGTACATGAGCATTGCGGTTGCGAGCCGCCACCCTTGATTCAGTTCGCCGATCTGATCACCGACCGGTACTCGAACATCGGTCAGGTAGACCTCGTTGAATCGCATGCCGCCATCTATTTGGTGGATCGGTCGGATCTCGACCCCGGGTGCTTGCATATCGATGAGGAACATCGAGATCCCGCGATGTTTCGGTTGATCTGGGTCGGTGCGGGCAATCACTATCCCGCGGTCCGCCACGTGAGCCAGTGTTGTCCACACCTTCTGCCCATTGATGATCCACTCGTCGCCGTCTCGCACTGCCCGCATCTGCAAACTCGCAACATCGGAGCCGGCGCCGGGCTCAGAGAACATCTGGCACCACACCTGCTGAGCCGAGATGAGATCCCCTTGGTGGGCTGCTCGTTGCTCCGTGGTGCCGTACTCGTTCAACATTGGCAAACACATGCCCTGGCTAATCGACAAGGTGCGGGTCATCAACGGATACTTGGCGGATTCGTTGCGCCAAATGCGTTGATGTTCAACGGTGAGACCTTGGCCCCCGAATTCGAGCGGATAGGTCAGACCCGCAAGGCCAGCGGCCGCAAGGGCGTTCTGGAAAAGAACGCACGCCTTGTGGGTCAGTTCGTGTCGGGGGTCATCGATCTCCGCCACGCCCACACCGGTGGCGTGCTCATCGAGGAAGGCGATACAGCGAGCTCGAAAGTCGCGGAGGTCAGGGGGCGAGGTAACCATAAAGTAGGTCCGGTCCTAGTTGCAGATAGTGCCGTGCGTGTCGTTAGTGCTATCACAGTGACACAGACCGGCTCTTGAGAGGGAACGCCCGTGGCATACCCAGGCACCTATTCGCTGACAAAGCCTGACTACCCGGCGATCATTATGGCCGGGTCAGGCGAGACCCTCACCTACCGCCAGCTCGATGAGCGGTCGAATCAGTTGGCGCATCTGCTGCGGGTCCAAGGACTCCAGCGCGGTGGTCACGTTGCCCTCTTCATGGAGAACCAGCTCAGATTTATGGAGGTTGTGTGGGCGTGTCTGCGCAGCGGTCTGTATGTGACCGCTATCAACAGCTATCTCACGGCCGAAGAAGTCGCGTACATCATCGATGACTGCGATGCCCAGGTCGTCGTTAGCTCTCGGGCGAAGGCTGATCAGGCGGCGATCATCGACCCTGCGACCACCCCAAAGGTACAGCGCTGGCTTATGGCCGACGGCAGCGCGAGTGATCCTGGAGGTCCGCAATGGGAAAGCTACGAAGATGCCGTTTCCGCCTTCCCCACCAACGCCATTGCCGATGAGAGTGCCGGTTTGTACATGCTGTACTCCTCGGGTACGACCGGACGCCCCAAAGGGATCAAACGTCCCTTGCCACAGCATCGAGCCGATGAGCTTGACCCTCGCACGCAACTCTTTAAAGATTCGGCGTATACCTACGGCGAGTCCATGGTCTACCTGTCGCCTGCGCCCATGTACCACGCCGCGCCCCTCGCATTTTCGAGTTCGGTGCAACGGGTCGGCGGCACCTTAGTGATCATGGAAAGGTTCGATGCGGTCGGAGCATTGGCTGCTATCGAGCGTTATCGCGTGACCCACGCGCAGTTCGTGCCGACCATGTTTATTCGCATGCTCAAGCTCCAAGAAGGGGAGCGGTCGGCCCGTGACCTGAGTTCGCTCTCGATTGCTATCCATGCGGCGGCGCCATGCCCGGTCGAAGTTAAGCGATCGATGATCGAGTGGTGGGGGCCAATCATCTATGAGTACTACGCCGGCACCGAAGGCAATGGGTCAACAATGATCAACAGCGCCGATTGGCTTGCGCATCCTGGCTCCGTTGGGCAATCCCGGGTCGGGACCATCCATATTTGTGATGCCGAAGGCAACGATCTACCTGCGGGCGAAGTCGGAGGCGTGTACTTCTCCGGCGGCGGTACCTACGAGTATCACAACGAGCCGCAAAAGACTGCCGATGCTGCGCTGCCCGGCGGTCGAACCACGTTGGGTGATATTGGCTATCTCGATGCCGACGGCTATCTCTATCTGACCGACCGCAAGGCGCACATGATCATTAGTGGCGGGGTGAATATCTATCCCCAAGAAATCGAAGACGCCATGATCTCTCATCCCGCCGTTGCAGATGTTGCGGTGTTTGGGGTGCCCGATGCCGAAATGGGGGAGCAGGTCAAAGCCGTGGTCCAGCCCGCCGACGGCGTGCAGGCCGACGATGCCCTGGCTGCTGAACTTATTGCGTTCACCCGAGAGACGATCGCTCACTACAAGTGTCCCCGAAGCGTCGACTTCGAGGTCGAACTGCCTCGTCTGCCAACTGGCAAGCTCTACAAGCGGCTGTTGCGCGACCGCTATTGGGGTAAGCCCGACTCCAAGATCGTTTGAGTCCCGGCCGCCCTAATATGTCGATGTTCGCCGAAGAAGTTGGTAACCCTGATGGTCCGCCTCTGTTGCTCGTGCACGGTTTTTTGTCGAGTAACGCCCAATGGGACCTGAATCGCGACGTACTGGGCCGGCACTACCGACTGATCATGGTCGAACTACTGGGACACGGTCGATCCGAAGCCCCCACGGACTCAGCTGCGTATAGCGCCGATAATCTCATTGGAGAATTCGAAAGAATTCGATCGGCGCACGGGATCGACACGTGGTGGATCTGCGGTCAATCGCTCGGCGGCGCGATCACAATTCTGTACTGCCTGGCCAACCCTGAGGTCGCTCGTGGCCTGATCTTCACGAACTCGCGAGCGGCGTTTGGTATCAAACGCCAGGGAGTCTCCCAGAACGACAACGGCCATGTTCCCGAGCTCGTGTCCACCCGCGACCTTCCGGTGCATCCCATCAACGCCAAACGATTGCCCGAACCGGTCAAAGCCCGCATGGTGCAGGCCGCCGATGCGATGCCGCTCCATGCGGTGAAAATTTTCATGGCCCGACGACACACCTGGAAGTCCACCGATCGCATGAGCGAATTGACGATGCCCGTGTTGCTAGTAAACGGGCAGTGGGAATCAGCATTCCAACCATTTGCGGCGCAGGCGCAACAGCTCATTGCGCATTTCACCCAGATCAACGTCGAGGGAGGGCATGCGATCAACGCAGAGCAGCCTGAGGCCTTCGACCAAGCCGTTATCGACTTCATTACCGAGAATCCGCAACCATGAACTGGAGCCACCGATGCTGAACAAGCTCGACGACTTTCCCATCCACCAGACACCGGAGCCGGTCGCTCATCCCGCAACGTCGGATCCGAACTTTTATGACCGCACCTGGTTCAATGGCTATCGCTCCGATGCATCGCAGTACTTTGGCCTCGGTCTCGCGGTGTATCCGCACCGCGGCATTCTGGACTGTGCGTTCAGCACGGTCGAAGCCGGCGGCCGGCAGCACTGTTTCTTTGCGTCGGGAAGGGCACCCCAAGAACGTACCGACATGGCCATGGGGCCATTCCGGCTCGAAATCGATGAACCGCTTCGGAGTGCTCGGGTCATCGTCGACGACAACGAGACAGGAATTAGTGCCGATCTGCGGTTCTCGGCTCGGACCTCGCCAATCCAAGAAGCGCGACAGGTCTTGTGGTCAGGACAACGCCGTGTTATGGACGCCACCAGGTTCGCGCAATTCGGTCGCTGGACCGGAACGGTCCAACACCCCGACGGCGAATTCGAAGTCGATGCCTGGCACGGCACCAAAGACCGGTCCTGGGGCATGCGGGGTGTCGGCGAACGAGTACAGATCGGTGCACCGCAGAAGATGGGCAGCGCCTTCTTTCTCTGGGCGCCGCTTATTTGGGACGATCACATTTCTCACGCAGTGTTCTTCGATGGACCCCAAGGCCAGGCTCTGGTCAGGGAAGGGCTCACCTCGCCGCTGTATCCAAGTTCTGCCGACATACCCCACGAGCTTGATGCAACGGCCACCCACATGGCAACAGCAGTGCACCGGGTCAAGTACCAGTCGGGCACTCGTTTGGCGGAGTCTTGCGAGCTCGACCTGATCGATCTGCACGGCAAGGTACGCACGATTGAAATGACGCCGCACCTTCGGTTCCAGATGAAGGGCCTTGGGTATGGGCACCCCACCTGGCGCCAAGGAGCGTGGCAGGGTGAGTTCGCCATGCATAGCGAGAGCTTCGAACCGGCTGATCTGGATCTGACCTCGCCCGAGAACATCCACGTGCAACAGGTCGTCACGGTCACCGATGGCGAGCGCACCGGTATCGGGGTGCTTGAGCACATCGTTGTTGGACCCTATGAGCCGTCTGGGCTCACCGGACTGGCGAACGGAGCAACTTAGCCCCGGCTCGTCACTGCGAGAGCGGCTGGGGGCGACCGAACAAGTACCCCTGGGCATGAACAGCGCCGGTCGCTGCCACCTGTACGGCCTGTTCAGGCGTCTCGATACCTTCGACGACCAAACTCACATCGAGGGCACCGGCGAGAGCCACCACGGTCGAGACAATAGTGTGTGTGCGTTCATTTGCCAGATCGGCGGTAAAGGAACGGTCGATCTTGAGACCGTGCAGCGGAAAGTTTCGCAGATAATCGAGAGACGCATAGCCGGTGCCGAAGTCGTCGATGATGAGCTTGACGCCGATTTCACGAAGCCGCTGCAACAACGCCTGGGTGGAGTGATCATTGGTAACAATGACACCTTCGGTGAGCTCCAAGGCGAGTTGATGTGGCTTGATGCCGTGACGGTCAATCGCCTGGGCAACAACACTGTCGAACGCAGCGTCGCGCAACTGAAGCGGAGAGACATTGAGCGACCACGTCGTGGAGCTGTCGTCGGTCATACTTGCCTGGCGGCATACTTCGTCGACGACCCATGCGCCAATAGGGATAATGAGCCCTCTGCGCTCGGCAAGCCCGATGAACTGATCAGGCATCACGAGTTGATCTTCGAAGTTCCATCGCAAGAGGGCTTCGTAGCCAACGGTCTGTTCACTCTGAAGGTCAACGATTGGTTGGTAGTGGAGTACGAGACTCTGGTCTTCAATAGCCCGAGCCAGCGCGCTGTCGCGATTGAGCTCCTGGCGCTGTTCCTCGAACATGGCTTGCTGGAAGAGACCGGGCTCCTGGCTGCGGTTCCGCTTACGTTCGTACATTGCGAGATCGGCCTCTGCGATCATGCGTTCGCCAGTGTGGTCGCCGTTGAGATCAATGGATATTCCACAACTGGCGCTGGTATCGATCAGGTCTTCCCCAACTCGGTATGAGCCCGATATGGCGTTGATGACCCGCCTCGCTACCTCGATCGCTTCGGTGTAGCCATTGACGTCGTCGCAGATGATCAGGAACTCGTCGCCACCCTGGCGGGCCACGACGTCGGAGCCACGAACGACCCGAAGGATTTTGGCGGCGACTTCGCACAGGAGTTGGTCGCCAGCGGCGTGACCCAGCACGTCGTTGACTCGTTTGAACTCGTTGAGATCAGCGAAGATCACGGCGGTAGAGGTGCCCGTCTGTTGTGCCTTGTCGAGCGTCTCATCAAGATGTTCGAGAGCTGCTGTACGGTTGATGAGTCCGGTTAGCTGATCGCGTGTTGCCTGATCGACTAGACGCTGCTGCAATCGCCACCCGTCGGTGATGTCATCGATGCAGGCGACATAGCCGGTCGGAGTCTCACTCCCGTCGATAAGTGAACGAAAGGCCAGTCGACACCGGCGAAGGGCCGCGCCGCCGCCGGGTGTGATCGTGACTTCGCCGTCGTAGCTGCCTGTCGCAGCGAGTCCTCGTCTCACATTTCGATAGAGCTCAGGAAACGAGGGTTCGACGAACAAGTTCCGGTAGGTGATGAGACCTTGAGCTTCGGTCGACTGGTCCGTGCCCGTGATCTCTCGCCAGCGGTCATTTGAGAAAATGACGGCCATACCAAGGTCGAACTGTGCCACGCCGCTTGGCAACACATCGGCAAGTCCCCGGATCACCCGGTCCTTGTGGCCGGCCTCGATCTGAGCCCCAACCTGCTCATGGACATCGACAATTTCGCGATCGATCCATCCGAGATCTTGGAGCCGGTTGTGATAGGTGACTTCGGTCCAAAAGGCCTCGCCGCTTGCTCGCACGTATCGGAGTTTCATGCGCAACGACGTGCCGGGCGCGTCGAGCATCTTTATCCATCCAATAATGGCGGACTCATGGTCGTCGGGATGGACGAATTGCAAGCTGGTCTTACCGAGCAACTCTTCGCGGCTGTATCCGAGCATGAGTGTGCATGCCTCGTCTACTTTGGTAACAATCGATGCCTCGTCGGTCCGCATTGTGCACTGCCGGGGCACGAGACTGTCGACTTCTTGGGGGATCACTTCGCTGGCAATTGCGACAATGACGCAGCCAAAAAGGTTTGTCAGGTTGAGTACTGACCACCATCGCGTCGAACCGGGTTGGTTGACGTCCTCAATGGCGACCCGACTACCTCCGAATCGAAGCGCCCGGGTCCAGGCCGCATCGAGTTGGTCGCTGCCACCATCGCTGCTTAGTTCGTCGAGTGGTACCAGGTGAGCAGGTGTCCGGAAGATCTTGGCGAGCGCTTCAGGAGGTCGACAGGGGCTTCGGTCATCAGGGTCGAACGCATGCAGGGTCGACGCTGGATCAGATACCGCGGCCCGTTCAAGAACCTGTGCGAGTGCCCGGTCCGAGAGCTGTTGCTCTGAAGTATCGGGATCGAGCAGTGTTTCGACGAGCTGAGATAAGTCACCCATGGGTGTCTTTCGGCATATTTGTGTTCTGATTGAGAATTGCTACTCACAAAGTGGTAGGTAGTGAGCTAGTTGGTCAGACGGGCGACGACCGGGTCACCACAGAACGAGTCTCAGAACAACAGATTCCGGCCCGGCAAGAGCAAGGGCCTTGGATCAGATGATGCGAG
>Ga0209828_1004337_pt1 | contig 10226 bp, 8 predicted proteins | sample MaitaG_FD_187429 | JGI IMG/M metagenome (GOLD analysis project Ga0209828, IMG submission 187429) | Marine algal microbial communities from Maine, USA - Maine_Asex2 metaG (SPAdes) (version 2) | ecosystem: Host-associated > Algae > Red algae > Unclassified | place: Maine, USA | collected 2015-01-05
CACCAGTAACCAGGAGTCTTTGACAGGCCGCTTGAACCTAGGGGTTATACCGACTATTGCGCCGTTTGTTTTACCTTCATTGATGCCTAATTTGCGGGAATCTTACCCTGATTTGCAGCTGTACTTGCGAGAAGGCACGACTCAAGCTATCTACTCTGCATTGATGAGTGGGGAATTGGACGTCATTTTACTGGCGTTACCTTATAAATTAAGCAATATCGAAACGTACAGTTTATTTAAGGACCACTTTTTATTGGCCTGTCATAAAGATACGCACTTTCTGAACCCCGATAAGTATAGCTTTGAGGACTTGCCTGATGAGAGTGTCTTGTTGCTCGAAGACGGGCATTGTTTACGTGACCATGCATTATCTGCTTGTAAATTGCAGAATCAAGAAACAGTGAGCCGGTTTGCTGCAAGTAGTCTTTATACGCTGATTGAAATGGTGGATTCTGATATAGGGATTACTTATTTAACCGAGATGGCGAAAGGGTCTATGATTCTTAAGCATACTGATATTAAAACTTATTCTTTGGGGAGTGGGAGCTATCGGGAGATTGGTTTGGCTTGGCGCAAGGGTAGTGCGCGAAGTGAGGAGTTTCAGTTGTTAGGTGAGATGATCAAGATGAGTCATCAAGGTGGGTAGTGCTTTCCTGCACCCCAGTTAATAGCCTAGCGGTTAGAGGGTTTATTAGTTTATTTGCAGCTAACCAAGTTAACGCCACCTCTTGTCAGCGAATTTCAATTTGATGCATGTGGAGTGACTATAATGAATCCCAATCATAAAAATTTTGGTATTCAGCATGATAAAGGTTGCTCATATTTCCACAGGATTAGAAACAGGTGGTGCAGAAGTTCAGCTAATGCGCTTAATCGCAGCGATGGATCATGATGAGTTTGAAATGATGGTCATTTCAATGGATAAAGAAACTTATCTGGCAGATCGTATTCGTGAGTTGGGTGTTCCTGTGACTTCGCTGTCTCTGAAACAGACACCTCAGAAAATATGGAAAGGCTTTCAGGTTCTGAGAGATTTTAACCCCGATGTTATTCATGGGACGATGTATCAGGGTGGCGTGATGGGAACGGTGTTTCGCCGATTCCTTCCTAAAAAGCCCCATGTAATTTGGACGGTTCATGAGCCGCTTGAGCATTATGATGAAGAGCCATTGCGCAAGCGTTTGCAGCTAAGACTGTGGGGTAAGATGTCTGGTTCTCCTGAGTGCCTGATGTATGTGTCGCACTTGAATATGGAGCAGCATTTACCTTACGGTTTTAATAACTCTAAGGCAGTCGTTATCCCAAATGGCGTGGATACCACGCGTTTTGGGCCTGCTCCTGAAAAAGGTCTCGCGATTCGTCAGTCTCTTGGTATACCTGATGATTGTTTGGTGATTGGAAAAACAGCTAGATATCATCGTCAGAAAAACCATGAAGGCTTTCTGCGTTCTGCGGCTTTATTGGCTGCTAAGCATGACCATGTGCGCTTCATGCTTGTTGGAACTAATGTCGATGAAAATAATGACACCCTGAAAGGGTTAGTGAATGAGCTAGGCCTTGAAGGTAAAGTGTACATGTTGGGCAACCGCGAAGATATTCCAGAAATTGTTAATGCCTATGATATTGCGACACTGACGTCGTTAGGTGAGGCATTTCCACTGACCTTAGGTGAGGCGATGGTTTCAGGCGTGCCGTGTGTGGCGACTGATGTAGGTGACAACGCCTATATTATTGCTGATACGGGCTTTGTAGTACCTGTTGCTGACGATCAGTTGATGGCTGATAGTTGGGAGAAAATTGTTGTATTAAGTGATGAAGAGAGGGCTGCATTAGGTGAGAAAGCAAGGCAGCGTTGCCTGGACAATTTCACGCTGGATCAACAGGTTCATCAGCACGAAGAGTTGTATCGAACATTGCACCGCATTAATGATCATGCCGTTCAGTATAGTGAAGCTACCCCATAGAGGTAGTTTCACAAGAAAGTTGTTCGACTAGCTCCAAAGCTATGGTTTCCAGATAATTGCCTCAAGCGCCCAGTTATATAGTACGGTGCTTGGTGGCGTCTTATCGTCTGCCCCATCCCATTTGCCAACGAATAGATAAAGCATATTACTGGCTTTAGGTGTCATACATAAAACTTTGCCAGACATCTCTTCAATGCCAGGTTGACAGTTATAGGCAACATTTCCAGTATAAATGTCAGTGAACATGGTTCCTAAGCGATGCGTCAAACTATTTTCAACCAAATTATCTTCGACGACAATCGAATAAATCGATTTTAAGTCCAGCGCCGGATGTATTGTCAATAAGCGTTTAGCGCCTTTAGAAACGCTTATTTCGGGATAAGATTCACCTTCCTGAAAATTAAGCTGCTCGACGACATTGTAGTTTGGAAACGCCCGGGTGATGGTGCTTATGTTAAACGGTGTGCTGCGATTAATAGGTCCAACGCCTTGCGAAGAAACAGTTAAGCGGTTTTTTTCGCTCGCGTTGGCTTCCTGAATAAGGTTGGTATTTTGAACGGTCGTAATTTCTTCACCACAGCCTGATAGCATTAAAATTGTTAATAGAGTGCCAATCGAGTGGAATGTTTTTATAGACATGCTTTTCCCCATACAGAATGCATTAGATTGCATTCTGGCATAGACAGAGGCGCTAAACAATAGTTTTTACTTTAGAAGTGTGTGATAACTGTCTAATTATAATGAATTTATTAAATAGTTAATGTTTTGAGGTCTAAAGATTCTTTGCTCAGAAGGCTGTTTAGGATTCGCTTGCGGATCGAAACAGATAATAGATATTCACCATTTTCACCGCTGTTTTCAGAGGTTACGGCGTCCTCTTTGTAGAGTAGTGCTCTGAGCCGAGACAGTGCGGGAGGGAGTTTAAGTTCGCCAATGAAAACCTGATCTGCAAAGGTTTTACTAAGCACTTCTAACACCTGTTCAAGTCCTTCTCCGCTTATCGCTGACAGCCATACTCGAGTTGGTACATCATCATGGCCCTGCTCAATTCTGGGCTCCTGATTCACCAGGTCAATTTTATTCATGATTTCTATCTGGGGTGTGTCTTCGGCCCCCAGTGAATGAATCACTTCGTTGACCTGTATTTTGTATTCTTCGCGCTGCTCGTCGTGACTGTCAATGACATGCAGTATCAAGTCAGCTTCAGTCGTTTCTTGCAGTGTGGCGCGAAACGCCGCGACCAGCTCGTGAGGTAAGTCACGAATAAAACCAACGGTGTCTGCTAAGATAATAGACTGCTGATTCGCAAGATCGACGCGCCGTAACGTCGGATCCAAAGTGGCAAATAGTTGGTCGGCCGCGTAAACGTCTGAGGATGTCAGCTTGTTGAACAGTGTGGATTTTCCAGCATTGGTATAGCCGACTAATGAAACAGTGGGGATCTCTGCCTTCTTGCGAGATTTACGTCCTTGCTCACGCTGTTTGTCAACTTTCTTGAGGCGTTTATTGATTTGTTTGATACGAATTGAGATGAGTCGACGGTCTGTTTCAAGCTGGGTTTCACCAGGTCCGCGCATCCCGATCCCGCCTTTTTGCCTTTCAAGATGAGTCCAGCCTCGAATCAAGCGAGTAGACATGTGTCTTAGTTGTGCCAGCTCTACCTGAAGCTTACCCTCATGAGAGCGTGCACGTTGCGCAAAGATATCCAGAATGAGCCCCGTGCGATCCATGACGCGACATTCCAGCGTTTTTTCGAGATTTCGTTCTTGCGCAGGAGTTAGGTCGTGATCAAATATGACAACGTCAGGTTCGCTGTGTTGAACAACAAGGCGTATCTCTTCAGCTTTGCCTTTTCCAACAAAAAGTCGGGAGTCAGGCGAGCTTCGGTTGCCGATGATAAACCCACGAATTTTAGCTCCAGCGGATGCTGCAAGTTCTTTAAACTCGTGTTCATCTCTGTTTTCATCGAGGGAGCTAAAGTTCATTTGAACCAGCACAGCAGAATCTAGTTTAGATTCGCCGTGCTTTGGTATATCGAATAATTCCAATCTCTATTCGCTTACAATATGGCGGTTAGGATAGACAAAACGCCAGTAATCGCTGAAGGTTTCAATATTTATTCTGATTCTTCGATGTTCAGCTTAATTGGGCGAGAAGGCACGATAGTGGAAATAGCGTGCTTATAGACTAGCTGACTAACGGCATTTCCTAACAAAACAACAAACTGATCGAATGATTCAACATGTCCTTGTAGTTTAATTCCATTTACCAGATAAATCGCCACTGGAATGCGTTCCTTGCGTAGTGCATTCAGGAAGGGTTCTTGTAGCATGTGTCCCTTAGACGACATGGTTTTCTCCTTGTATTCTTTTCAGTTATGATTATTACTATATTTTATCAAGTTGTTTGCAATTTAAGCTCTCGAACATACCGCTTGATTTAATGATCGAGATGTTTCCCTACGGTACGCTGAATAATAGCAGTATATGCAAGTGAACTAAAAGCACATTCAATGGTACAAACCTACTTATCTGACAAAAAACAGTCAATTTTTGAAAATACGGCTGAAAAATCAATATTGATGCAATCGTGTTCAATAATATTTTTTTCAGAGCGTAACCAGGTAAGTTGTCTTTTTGCTAGTTGGCGTGTTGCAATAACTGCCCTTTCCTTCATTTCCTCAAAGCCGATACCCCCCTCAAGATGTTGCCATGCCTGTCGATAGCCAATCGAGCGCATTGACGGTAATTTGTCATGAAGATCGTTTCTATTATATAAGGTTTTAACTTCGTCTAAAAAGCCCGCTTTCATCATTAAATCAAAGCGTAGTGCAGCGCGTTGGCGTAACCATTCCCTGTTAGAAGGAATAAGTGCAATCTTTAATACATCATAAGGCAAGCCGCCTTCTGCGGCTTTTTTGTGGTGCTCACTCATCGAAATGCCAGTCAGTTCATAGACTTCCAGCGCCCGCTGTAGTCGCTGCGGATCGTTAGGGTGGATTTTTTCGGCAGATTCCGGATCTATTTTCTGTAGTCGTTGATGTAGTGCAGACCAGCCTTCAGATTCTGCTTGCTTCGTGAGTGCTTCACGTATATCGGGGTCGGCAACGGGTAGTTTTGATAGGCCATACTGTAGCACTCTGAAGTAGAGCATGGTGCCACCAACGAGAACGGGGACATTGCCTGCTTGAGTGATTTTTTCCATTTCAGCGAGTGCGTCTCTTCTGAAATCAGCCGCCGAGTAACTTTGACTGGGGTCGAGGAAGCTAATGAGTCGATGAGGTGCGCGTTGTAATGTTGCTGCGTCAGGTTTGGCCGTGCCAATGTCCATGTCCTTATAAATTAGTGCGGAGTCAACGCTGATTAATTCACAAGAGTAACGCTCAACTAAGTCTACGGCTAAGTCAGTTTTTCCAGACGCGGTTGGTCCCATTATAAAAATGGCTGGTGGGCGTTTATTTGCTTGATCAATCACCTTATTGTCCACGCATAAATAGCTTATCCAACTCTTTCAAGCTCATTTGTGTCCAAGTTGGTCGTCCGTGATTGCATTGCCCGCTGCGTTCGGTGCGTTCCATATCCCGCAATAATGAGTTCATCTCCGGAACGGTGAGTCGATGATTTGCACGAACCGAACCGTGGCATGCCATGGTTGAAAGAATCTCGTTCATCGCTTGCTGTATCCGCTCACTGTTGCCATGGGTTAACAAATCAGACAGCACATCTCTAACAAGACTTTCAATATCGGCGGTTTTCAATAAGCTTGGAACCGCGCGCACCGTTATTTTTTCAGGCGATAAGCGACTGAGTGCAAAGCCGAGCTTTTGAAAAGTATCAGGGTTATTGTCAGCGCAATCAGCTTCTTTTTTGCTGACAGAAATAGCTAGCGGCACTAACAGCGGTTGAGAGCGTATGCTTTCCTCTGCCATGCTGCGTTTCAGATATTCATAAGTAATGCGCTCATGCGCGGCATGCATATCCACCACAATTAAACCGTGAGCATTTTCGGCTAAGATAAAGATGCCGTGTATTTGTGCCACGGCAAAACCTAGCGGTGGAATCTCACCCGTATCGACTGCGCTGCGCTGAACAGGCATTGAATGATTCCCAGTGCTAATAGGGCTTGTTTGTCTATAAGGCGACTGTTGCGTCGCGCCATTAGACGCGCCTGACGCCAATGCATTTAGATGTTGGCTCACGTAGGGCTGTGACATCGATGCAGAGTCTGTGTTTGGTGAGGTTTCTGCATTCGCTGAGTTGGCTTCATTGCCATGTAAACGTTTGTACAAATCAACCTGTTCTCTAACAGGAATATTTAATGACTGTTGATCTGCTAGTGATGAGTATCGCAGTGAATCCTGCAAGGAGCTGGTTCTATTGGCAGAATTAGGCGCTTCATCAGATGAGGTGGCGGTTAATTGATCCTGTGGTCTAAGATCCGCTAGTGTTTTGTGCAAGCTGCGATACATAAAACCATGCACTAAGCTAGATTCACGAAATCGTACCTCATGCTTAGTCGGGTGCGCATTCACATCGACTTTAGTGGGGTCAATATCCAGAAACAACACATAGGCAGGGTGCCTACCATGATAAAGAACGTCTTGGTAAGACTGGCGAATAGCGTGCGTCACCACTCTATCTTTAACGATGCGATGATTGACATAAAAAAACTGCAAGTCAGCCTGCGAGCGAGAGAATGTTGGTAAGCCGATCCAACCCGTTAATTTCAGATCAGCACCTTCATGTTCCACTCGAATCGATTGCTCGGTGAATGCTGGGCCACATATTTCGGCCACGCGTCGTTCGGCCATTTCGATGTTTGTAGCAGGGCGTAAATTGAGAACCGGTTTTTGGTTGTGGCGTAGGGTAAAGCCTGTTTCAAAACGGCTAAGCGCTACCTTTTTGACGACGTCTTCAAGATGCCGAAATTCTGTTTTCTCAGTTTTTAGAAATTTGCGCCGTGCAGGCACATTGAAAAACAAATCCCGCACGTCTACCGTGGTACCTGTTGCATGAGAGTAGGGCTTCGGCTCATCAAACTGCTCTTGACCGTTACCTTGCAGCTGCCACGCCTGATCGTCATCCTGGCTTTTTGAGCTTAGCGTAAGGCGAGAAATTGACGCGATACTGGGGAGTGCTTCACCCCTGAAGCCAAACGAAAGCACATTTTCAAGATCATCAAGTGAGGCAATTTTGCTAGTGGCATGTCGTGATAGTGCTAGTGGAAGCTCTTCTTTTGGAATACCTCTTCCGTTATCACGAATACGAATGCGTTTGACGCCACCTTGCTCTATATCGATATCAATTTGCGTCGCGCCAGCATCCAGCGCGTTTTCCAATAGCTCCTTAATCGCAGAAGCCGGGCGTTCAACTACCTCGCCTGCAGCGATCTGATTGATCAGATGAGGAGGGAGCTGCTTGATTGACATCGGCTAAAAATGACCTCTTGTAGTAAATGAGTGACGACTTGCATTAGGACTAAGGCATTTGATCTTCATATAAAATGCTACTTAGCTTTCCAACATCGAAAATTGTTTTCTCATGTGCTGTGAAACCGCCAACCAAGCGCCCGCTAGACCCAAAAAGCTACTGCTTAGCAAAATGATGATGGTCACCCAAACACCTAAGCCTGTAATGTTGTACTGGCTTCCATAGAGAGCTGCTAACTTATCCACGGAAGGAATCAGAAATAGCAACGAGGCATGCACTATGACCAAGCTGAGTATGCCACCAAAGAAGCCATACCAAAAGCCACTGTAAAGAAAGGGTCGACGGATATAACTAGTGGTTGCACCCACTAACTGCGTCACTTCTATTTCTTCTTTGCGATTCTCAATATTGAGACGAATGGTATTGCCAACGACCAGTAGTACCGTCATTGCTAGCAGCACCGAGACGACTAACACTACGCGTTCGGCAATTTGCATAATGGCGCGCAGACGCTGCACCCACTCCGTATCCATTTTCACGGAGTCAACTTCGGGGTAGCTCTTTAACCGGTCACCAAGTGCATCTAAATCGATACCCGGATCACCAAATAAACTCATTCGTGGCGTAACCACCAGAACATGGGGGAAGGGGTTGCCACCCACCGTGTCAAGAATATCATCTAAGCTGGTGAGCTGCTGCATGCGTTTGAGGCCATCTTCGCGCTTGATGAGTTTTACATTTTCGATATCAATCAATTCCGACAGTAGCTCAGCACGATCCTGTGCTTGCTGCGCCGTAACATTGAGTTTGATATAAACTGAAATAGTGGGGACTTCACGCTTGTCATCAGTCAGTGTTTTAAGGTTACCCAGTAAAATATAAAGCCCGGCAGGTAGAGACAGCGCGATGGCGATGGCGGCCAGCGTAATCCAAGTTGAAATCGAGCTCTGCCAGAGTTGCTGAAGGCTATGATGAAATGCTTGATTGTGTTGGCTCAGTCGACTGCGTAACGGCGAGGTAGCCTGTCTTTTAGTGGTTTTACTCATAGCCGATCACCTGCTCTTTACTTTTTGGAGTTCGATGATTCGTTTACCCATGCGTTCTACCAGTGACAGATCGTGACTGGCGATTAATATCGTTGCGCCCAAATCATTAAATTGTAGGAACGTTTGCATAATGTCAGCAGCCAAAACGGGGTCTAAGTTACCGGTTGGCTCGTCGGCCAAAATAATGCTGGGTTTGTTGACTACGGCGCGTGCAATGCCAACACGTTGTTTTTCTCCGGCAGATAGCATCATGGGGTAATCTTTTTCTTTTATCAGCAGATTAACTTTGTCGAGTGCCGCGTGAACTCTGCGTTCAATATCCTTGGGCCGCATACCCGAAATCATTAGAGGCAAAGCGACATTGTCAAAAATGGTTCGTTCGGATAGTAGATGGTGATCCTGAAAGATGACACCGATACTGCGACGGTAGTTAGCGACTTGGTTCTGCTTAAGCTGACTAATATCAAAGTTATCGATAAGTACTGTGCCGGCTGTTGGCCTGTCAAGCAGCGCAATCATTTTGAGCAGCGTGCTTTTTCCAGCACCGGATATGCCCGTCAGAAAAGCCATCTCGCCTTTAACTAGCTTCAGGTTTACGTTGTAGAGTGCAATTTGCCCCGTAGGGTATTTCTTGCTTACGTCTTGCAGCTCAATCATCCGAAGCGCCTATTTTCCCCTAATTAATATTAATGACTAGTGGGGTATTTGAAAATTAAGCGGTGATTTTAGACGTTTTAGTAGGTAAAACACAATCGAGTCAGCGATATAGCTTGGATATTTTAATAGATAGGTGAGGTTTGCGTGAGGAGCACGCAATAAAAAAGCGCCACTTCAAGGATGAAAAGTGGCGCCGGTCAGCGAACAAGCTGGAGGTTATTATTTATTTTTTCCTGACATTATTTTTATTATTAATCTTAATGTTGTTAGTTTTATTGTGTCAGGCTCCTAGCTGTTGGTACTACATCTACGCAATCCATTTTATTATTATTGTGTTCCTAATAGGTAGGTTGCAATGGCCGTGCCAACTTCACTTACGCTGCTAAGTGTTTGATTCTTGGTTGATAGGAGGGCCGAATAAGCAATAAGCGGTAAAAAGGCTGTCAGAATGTGACAGCCCTTGGGATAAAGTGACGTGAAAAGCTGACAATCCTCGTCTATGTCATGTTTTAAAGCGCATGGATAAGTCGATTGCCTTGATATGTTTAGTAATCGCACCAATTGAAATCAAATCAACACCGGTTTGCGCGATACCCAAAATAGTGTCCATATCCACATTACCCGATGCTTCCAGTGGTATTTTTTTAGGATTGTTGGCAACGGCTTGTCGCATGGTTTCATTGTCAAAATCATCTAGCATGATGATATCGGCATCAGCTGCGCAAGCTTCTTCAAACTCGGCAAGGCTTTCCGTTTCGACTTCGATCTTGATGCTGGGGTGTAGTTTTCTGGCATTCGCGACAGCTTGAGTAATGGAGCCTGCCGCCATAATATGATTTTCTTTAATCAAAATCATGTCGTATAGGCCGACGCGGTGATTTTTGCCGCCGCCACAGGTGACTGCATACTTCTGCGCAAGACGCATCCCCGGCAACGTTTTGCGAGTATCTAAAATACGTGCTGTTGTACCAGCAATTGCTTTGACGTAGCGATTGGTTTGAGTGGCAGTCGCGGAAAGGGTTTGCACAAAATTTAAGGCAGTACGTTCGCCAGTCAATAATGAGCGTGAGAGGCCTTTCAAGCTGCAAATAATCGAATCAGCAGGCACGGCATCGCCGTCACTAAAGTGC
>Ga0209828_1004339_pt1 | contig 10222 bp, 10 predicted proteins | sample MaitaG_FD_187429 | JGI IMG/M metagenome (GOLD analysis project Ga0209828, IMG submission 187429) | Marine algal microbial communities from Maine, USA - Maine_Asex2 metaG (SPAdes) (version 2) | ecosystem: Host-associated > Algae > Red algae > Unclassified | place: Maine, USA | collected 2015-01-05
CGACGCCTTGGTTGACGAGGCCAAACGCGTTCTTGGAACGACGACGATTCGCGCAACGGTGGAGGAAGCGCTTCGCCGGTCTGTGCAAGCTGGTCGGGACGAAGCGGCGGCTGATGCGGATCGCCAGAAGAGCTTTCTTGACGAGTTTGCGGCACGAGTGGATCTTGATGTGCTTGCCAGCGACGAGATGTGGAAGTGAAAGGCTGGCTTCTCGACAAGAGCGCTGCGGCGCGGATTGATCAGCCAACAGTTGCTGCAAGTCTTGGTCAACTCTCGGGGCAGCTTTGGATCTGTCCCGTGGGTCGACTCGAACAGCTCTATTCGGCGCGTTCGGCCCGCGACTACGACCTGCTGGTAGATCAACTCAGTATCGGACTCCACCAAGCCGAAGCTCCGGTCGACCTGCTTTTCCGAGCGCAGGTGTTGCAGCGCGATCTGGCCCATCATCACGGCATGTGGCATCGCGTTGCGATTCCCGATCTATTGATTGCCGAGACGGCGCTACACAACGACCTTGGCGTCGTGCACGTTGACGGTGACTATGAACGAATCGCCGAGGTTCGCCCGCTCACGCAGCGCAGGTTGGCCTCGTGAAGCCTGGTCCGACAAAGGAATATCGGGCGATTGTTTGGGTAAAGGAACTTCCCGGAGAACGAGTGACGGGTCAAGCCAAAGACGCGACGGAAGCGATGACCAGCCAAAACGCCGAAGACCGCATGGGTTCGAATACGTCGCATGCGGTCTCCATTTTGTGGGGTCTATCGATGGTTCCACAGGCCAGTCCCCGCAACGATCGCGGGGTCATGCACTTTCGGTCTTCACCAATGAAGGCCGGTCGTCTTACCATCGCCCGCCCCAGAGCAGCCTGCTAAGACTTGTGCCGTTGAGAGGCTCTGAAGACCAGGATCGAGTTCAACCAGTCTTCGACGCGGGCGCAGACGCTGGCGATCGTGTCGCTTGTGGTGTCGCAGGGAAGGGCAATTGGTGTGGCTTGGAGCGGATCGGTGAGGCTTGAGCCGCCTGATTCTGGGACGAGGTCGTAGGGGAAAAGGTGGACTGATACGACTTGGTGTGTTTCGCAGACCGAGAGATGGAGGTCCACGCATCCCTCCTGCGCTACGCGGTTGTCTCGGTACAGATCGGGGCCACCAAGGCACCACAGCCATTCGCCGCGCTCGCCCACCGGGTGGTACTGGTTGTCGATGCTCCGCAGAATCCGTGTGATCTCATCTCTCAGCTGGGCTGAGATGCCTTCGCTGCGGTTACCACAGCGACGCGGTGAACCGGCCGGACATGGATGGTCGACGAAATTGTGGTTCAGGGTCCATTGCGGCATCGGGTCGATCCTAAATCGGGACGGCCACACGGTTCGAGTTGCGCCATCCAGTATCGCAACTCACTCCGATCTTGAATCCCTGGTTCAATCTTGGTTAGGTGGAGCGGCATGGTCCGGGGTGCCCGGCTCTTCGGATGCAGGTTTGTCGTTGTCTGGGCATGTATTTCCTGCATCGTGAGTCGCCTCGGGTTTGGAGCGGCGGTGGAGGTCGCCGGGTTAGCGTGCGGTTCGCTCGTTGGACCGCTTCAGATACGGCCGTTGTTGGCTGTTCGGTTTTGCACACAAGTTCCATCGCTGTTTCGACTTCTTCTCGACTCATGTGTTCAAGCTGGTCCACGGGGAGTCCTGCTTGAGTCGCGGCAGCTATGAGCCACGGGGGTGCTGGGGCTGGCGAGTAGTCCCACCCGTCGAGTCCGGCGTCTTCGGCTGCGGCGTCGAGCAATGCGAGCGAGTCCCAGATTTGGGTTACTTCGTTCTGGTCGAGGATGCCGGATTCGATGAGTGCTGAGGCGATTGTGTACACCTCTCCGTCTCGACGTTGCCCAAGGGCTCACCACAGCCTCGTAGCAATAGCGCCACAGCGCAGAGCGCTGCAAGTCCGTGACGGTTCGGTAGCCGCAGTCCTTTCATAGACCTGAGTGTATGCAAAACGATCAAACGCTCAGAGACAAGCTCTGAGCGTCAAACCATGTGCACGCGAACGAGGCCTCGAACCCAACCCCGAAATCGAACGCAGCAACGGGGTCTATCGAAGATTCTGCAGGTCAGTAGCCGCAACGGTCTTGGGCTCGTGCACTTTCGATCTTCACCACCGGGCAGGCTTAGCCTTACCATCCGTCGTTAGATCGGTGTCCAACTGGAGTGCAGCCAGCAGGGTCACGCGGCGGTTTCGGCGAGCTGGCGCTGCCATCGAGTCCCGCGCAGTGATTTGAGTAGGTGCTGCCGGTCATTGCTGCTCGGAAGCCATGTCTGACTGGCTAGACGCAGCATCTGGTGTCCGACGTAGACGCGAGTGTCGGCCAGCGTGTTTTCTTCGACGTACCCGGTTCGGCCCCACACCATGCCTCGGGCGGCAGCGACGTTGAGGCCGTTCGGGGATAACAGGAACCGTCTCACTTCGTTGTCTTGGGTTGGAGTTTCTCCATCATAGAACTGAAGCCCAGAACGATGGCCAGGCTCACAACGGCGAGAAGCACGATGACCACCCAATAGGCTCCGGCGAATCCGTCAGAAGTTGAAGGTACTGAGCTGTGCCACAGAAGAGCCGCTGTAACAAGGCTGGAAATGAGTGCTCTGAACGCAAACGAAGAGGAGCACAGCCCGACGAGAAGCATGGCGAAGAGCGTCAGGGAGCCGAACACGAACGTCCCCGTCCACTCGAACTCTGCGGTTCGCGGTACCGGGTCGACAATGCCAAAGACACCAAACCAGACGACGACAGCAACAATGACACCCAACAAGGACGGGGGCACCCATGGTCGTGTCCCAGTTACACCCTGATCAGAAGTACCTGGTTCATTATCGGTCACGGGAGCAATCCTCTGCTGTCGAGAGTTGACGGTCATGGCCCGGACTCACGTATCTGCTGGCAGACACGCCGTGACAACGGCGGGGTTCACTGAATCCGAGCGTAGGACGACACAGCCACTGCGTGGATTCACCCGCACAACGACCTGACGATTGTCAGACTGCACCAGGACCTCGACTGACCGGCCGCTGACATCAGCCTGAAACGCAGCCGTTGGGCCAGCCGGATCAATACTGGTGCATCGGTCCGCGATACAGATCATGTCGATATTGCCTGTTGACAGCTCAACATCGACTCGCAGATCCCGCTCAGCAAGCGGCGAGACCACAAGCCAGTTCCCAACAATTGAGAAGAGCAGTCCGACTAGAGCGACGAACAGCCACTGCGGCAACACCCCTACTGGTCGGCCTGGGTATGCCAGCCACCACGCCGCTCCAAACAGCAATGGCAGCGCCATCCAAGAGAACTGAAACGCGCTCAGATCCGTTGACACGAACAGGATTCCGAGCACCAACTTCTGGATACCCACCGCCACAACCGACGCTCCTATGAACGCCCGGATCGGCTGCGGACGCTGCGTGTGACCCTCAATGCCCGCCCTTTGCATCGTTGCCGCCATGCGCCGAGATTAGCAGGCCAGCAACGCCAACGATCCGAGCACAAGGGCCGCAAGAATCCTAACTCGAAATTCGGCAGGGGCTCTCACTTTGCCGGATCTGGTTCATCCATAAGAGCGACCCATGTGCCGCCGAACAGCAAGCAGAACTGAATCCCGAACTGCATCGGATAGCGAACCCCGAGCAGATACAGCATGATGTTGAACGCCCAAACGGCCAGACACGCATACGCAATTAGTCGCTTCCGTTCCCACACTCTGAAATCGAGACGGCGGAAGACAGTAGTCATGAGTGGATACTGTAGGCGAACCGCCGAGTCGGCAGCGACGAGATCCTCGCAGCGACCAAAGGTGCCAACTACGAAACGCAGACACAAACCATGCGACAGTCCCCCCATAGAACAACCCAGCCGCCAACCGGTCGCGCCTATCCCACACTGAGCGAAGACCCCGGCCTCAACGCCGGGGTCTTTTCGCGTCCAGCCACACCAGCGAATCAGACCCACCCAACCCGAAAACCATCGAAGGCCCACCCGGAGGTGGACCTTCGACATGTATTGGTGGAAACTGTAAACAGTCTCCTTTTGTACCCCGTACGGGATTTGAACCCGTGTTACCGGCGTGAAAGGCCAGCGTCCTAGGCCGCTGGACGAACGGGGCGTCAGTTCCTCGGAAGGAACGGCGTCACTATAGCCCCGCACCTTGCGTGCTCCATCGGAGAATTCCCGAAATTCGATCGGAAACTCGTGGTGGTGTTTGCGATTGAACCGATAGAGTTTCCGCCCGAGGTCCTGTGGTGCAGTTTGGAGTGCACGCCGCCCTGTCAAGGCGGAGGTCGCGAGTTCAAATCTCGTCAGGACCGCTTCTAACTTCGCCGTTGATTTCGGTCAGCGACGGGGGTCGGGTAGCTCAGTCGGCAGAGCGACCGCCTGAAAAGCGGTAGGTCCGGGGATCGACGCCCCGCCCGACCACTCTCTAATTCGCCAGAGGCGAAAAGTGCGGCTGCATTTCAGAGCCACACTTTCCGCCTCTCGGCGGATTTTTGGGTTTTGCTCGACGGATTGGTTCGGCGAGGGCCCACGACGAAAGACATGTTTGTCCTGGTCCGGTTTGAAACGTCGGCGTATGGAGTAGTCCTCGCCCATAGCTAATTCAAATACTCACCACGACGATCGAACAACAGCTGTAGCAACCACTGGTGCGCCCCTCATCAACAATGACTCCCAAAGACCTGATGACAGCTACGCATACACCGAAGCGCTGCGGATTGCTGCCAAGAGCCGACGACTACATGCCCACCGACGGCGGTGCCAGCTTCAACAACGTCCGAGTCGTTCCCAAGGCCTATCCCGTTTTCGGTTATGCATTCTCGACTGTGGCACGGATCAAGGACGCAATGTCGTCGACGGCCAGTTCGCCAGCCGCCACTGCGTAGACAGGCTCCACGTCGACACACGCATGGGGGCTACCGTTCTATGATTCCATGCAAGCCAGCGAAGGCAACCCGATGATTGCGTCACTTAACCAGTCGTACTCGAAGGCACGGCAGGCCTTCCTCAGGGCTGCCACTAAAGCCGAAGCACGCGTCGAGTCATACCCACACCCGCTACTCGGTCTCGAAGGCGAAGCGCTCTTCGTCGATGTTGCCGAAGTCGGGGCACCAGACGCCACATCGCTCGTGATCGTTGTGTCGGGGACACATGGCGTCGAGGGATACCTCGGATCAGCTTTTCAACGTCACCATCTCGAGCACCTTCACCTTGAAACGCTTGGCGAGCCACGTGAGAACGTTGCCTTCGTTTTCGTGCATGCCCTGAACCCGTACGGCTTCTCATGGGTACGCCGGGTCAACGAAGACAATGTGGACCTGAACCGCAACTTCATCGACTGGTCACAGCCGCCGCCGCAAAACGACGACTACGGCCAGCTACGCGACACCCTTGTGCCGGGCTCATGGAGCGACGCGGACCAGGCTCGTACTCGGATCGACCTCATTTCCAAACTAACGGAGTTCGGGTTCGACCGATCCCAGCAGATCATTTCTGGTGGGCAGTACGACCACCCCACCGGACTCTTCTATGGCGGCACCGAACCCACCTGGTCACACCGTTGGCTTCGCGACTTCATCCAGCATCGCCTGGCGACGATAGAACGTGCCGCGATTCTCGACATCCACACTGGACTTGGTCCGTGGTCACATGCCGAGCTGATTAGCTCCGCTCAACCAGACAGTGCGACTCTCGAGCGCCAACGATCCTGGTGGGACCACGTCACCTCGATTCACGAGCAAAGCAGCGTGTCCGCTGAGATTGCGGGCGAATGGCTCGGCGCGGTCGAAGCGTTCGCGCCGAACACAGAGTTGACGGGCGTAGCGATCGAATATGGCACCGTTGACACAGTGCTGATCCTCGACAGCCTGCGCGCTGATGCCGTGCTACACGCAAGCGGCATGCACACATCGCCAGACGCCGCCGCAGTTCGAGCTCAGGTGCGCGCCGCGTTCATCGACGACGACCCTGCCTGGCTCCAGGCCTGCTGGGCACAGTACGCGCCAGTCTTCAACGCCGCTACGCACCAACTCGGCGACACCTGAGCCTCACAGGCCTCACGCATCACAACGTTGCCCTTTACTTCCGCGCCTTTGCGATACGGCACCGGTCCGACTTTGCGACTATGTTCGGTCATCTATACGCATCAATCTGGGGGACCACCATGCAAACACGCGCCGCAATTCTCGACGGACCTGGCCAAGAATGGAAAGTCGAAACCATCAACCTCGACCCACCGAAACAGGGCGAGGTCGTTCTTGAACTCGTAGGTTCCGGTCTTTGCCATAGCGACGAACACATGGTCACCGGCGACATGGTCATGCCTCCAGAGATCACCGAAGAACTCGGCATCCAGCAGTTCCCCATCATTGGTGGCCACGAAGGCGCCGGCAAGGTCGTCGAAGTCGGCCCTGGTGTCACCTCGCTCGAAGTTGGCGATCACGTAGTTCTCGGCTTCATCCCATCGTGTGGCCGTTGCCCATCATGCGCCAAGGGCCAACAGAACCTGTGCGACATGGGCGCCGTGCTACTCGCTGGCCGTCAGATCACCGATATGACCTCGCGTCACCACCGCCACGACGGCAGCGACCTTGGCATCATGTGCTGCATCGGTACCTTCTCCGAAGTGACCGTGGTCAACGAAGCCAGCTGCATCAAGATCGAAAAAGACATCCCTCTCGACAAGGCCGCACTCGTCGGCTGCGGCGTGACCACCGGCTGGGGCTCAGCTACCTACGCTGCCGACGTCAAGTCGGGCGAAACCGTCGTGATCGTTGGTTGCGGTGGTGTTGGCATGAACGCTGTCCAGGGTGCCGCTATGGCTGGCGCCGCAAACGTGATCGCTGTTGACCCCGTCGAGTTCAAGCGGGAACAAGCACAGGTATTTGGCGCAACGCACTCAGCAGCATCGCTCGAAGAAGCAACCGCACTCGTCATGGATCTCACCTGGGGCGCCATGGCCGAGAAATGCATCATCACCGTCGGCGAAGGCCGCGGTCACCACATTGCCCCCGCTATGGCCATCATTGGCAAGGGCGGCCGAGTCGTTCATACGTCGGTGGCCGACATCAACGACACCGAAGTCACCATGAGCCTGTTCGACCTTACCCTCATGCAAAAAGAGCTCGTGGGTTCGATCTTCGGGTCTGCGAACCCTCGCCGCGACATCCCCCGCCTGCTTCGCATGTACCAGAATGGCACCCTCAAGCTCGACGAGCTGATCACCAACACCTACGATCTCGACGACATCAACGTTGGCTACCAAGCCATGCGAGACGGCGAAAACATCCGCGGCATGGTCATGTACGACCACGGGTAGTTGCCGTTCGCTGCGCTCACTAACCGAGTGTGCTCGCTGCGCTCGCAACTCGCTCATCCGCGAGCACCCTGCCAATAGTTGCCGTTCGCTGCGCTCACTAACCGAGTGTGCTCGCTGCGCTCGCAACTCGCGCATCCCCGAGCACCCTGCCAATAGTTGCCGTTCGCTCCGCTCACTAACCGAGTGTGCTCGCTGCTAACGAGGACGTGCCTGGCATATCCTCGTTAGCACGGCCTCATCGCGTTGAGAAGGAAGAAAGAGAAACTTGAGTAGTCCTGAATTTGGTATTGCGCTGGTTGATGCGGCGGCAGCTGATGTCGTCGGGCGTCGGCGCGAGGTTGAACTTGTGGTCGCTGCGCTTGCGTCAGCTCGGCACATCTTGCTCGAGGGCCCGCCGGGCACTGGCAAGTCCACGCTGCTACGTGCCATCGCAACTCACGCTGGTCAGCAATTGGTATTCGTCGAGGGCAACGCCGAGCTAACACCAGCCCGGCTGGCTGGGCACTTCGATCCGGCTCAGGTCCTATCGCAGGGCTACACACCCGACGTGTACATCGATGGTCCGCTCGTCGAAGCACTACGCAACGGCGGTTTGCTCTACGTCGAAGAAATCAACCGAGTGCCCGAAGAGACGCTCAACCTACTGGTGACCGTGATGAGCGAAGCTGAGCTCACGGTGCCCCGGCTTGGTCGCATCCAAGCCCATCCGAACTTCCGGCTGGTCGCAGCGATGAATCCCTTCGATGCGGTTGGCACCGCTCGAATTGCGGGCGCGATCTATGACCGCGTAAACCGGGTCGCGGTCGACTATCAATCCCAGGCCGACGAGCGAGCCATCGTGGCCAGGGAAGCACCCAATGCGCCCCCTCAACTCGCCACGCGAGCGGTGCGCTGTGTGCGCACCACCCGAGAGCACCCCGACATCCGCATCGGCGCGTCTATACGCGGCGCTATCGATCTGGTGATGCTGGCTGATCAGCTCGGAGCGCTGCGCGGCACGTCTTGCCTCGACGACGAATGCGGACTCGACGCCGCCAAAGCTGCACTGAGCGGTCGAATCAGGCTGCACGAATCGTGTGGTCGAAGCGCCGAAGATGTCGTGGCCGAGATCTGGCAGCTCAGCGGTGTCGACGATGCAGATAGCGACGGAGACCTGGGAAAAGCGTAAGCCCCGGCGGGGGCATCCTTGACCCCTCAAGAACACTCGAAGGCGACGAGGCGCGCCAACAACTCGACGAAGAGCAACGCCAAACTACGCCTCGCCGCGATCTCGAGAAGAACGACGGCTTCGAAGAGATGTCCCCCGAGGTCGGCGAGCTCGACATTCAGTCGACCGAACACATGCTCACTGCCGACACCGACATTGCGCTGAGCACACTTGCAGCAATGGCGTCGGCGACCGACGAGCGACTTCGAGCGCTCGCCCAACAGCTGGCCGCACGCGTCATCGTCGATCTGGCCGCAACCGCACCCAGCCATAGTCGCGGTGTCGGCCGCATGCGTTCTATGCCCATGAGCGACGCTGGCGGCGACATCGATATCGACGGCAGCACCGACGCGCTACTGACCGCCCGTGCTGCCGGTCACCCTCCCCATGTCCACGATCTTCGCATGCACGCCTGGACTCGACCCGATGCAGCGCTAGCAATCCTGGTCGACCGCAGCGGTTCGATGACCGGTGACCGATTGGCAATCGCAGCGGTCGCTGCTGCAGCTGCAGCCCAGCGGACCGAGACCGATTATTGCGTGATTGCATTTAGTGACAAGGCGATTGTTGTCAAGGGCATTGGTCAGCCCCGACCCGTCGAAGATGTCATCAACGATGTTCTGCGCCTGCGTGGGTTCGGACCCACCGATTTGTCGCTCGCCTTTCGCACTGCGCAGAGCCAGTTGGCCCGCAGCAACGCCAGCCGCCATCGCACGATCCTGTTGTCAGACTGCCGCCCCACCGAAGGTGGCCCACCGGAGCGCCAGGCTGCGGCGCTCGAACAACTTGGCATCCTCGCCCCTGCCGACGACTGCGACGATGCCGAAGCGTTGGCTGCTGCCGTGGGCGCCAGGTGGGCCAAGCTCGCTGGCCCAACCGACGTGCCAGCAGCCTTTGCGCAACTCGCCGATTAGCCACCAGCCATAGGGGAGACCGCCACCTAGAGTGTGGTCTGCGGAGCGGAAGGAAGAGTCCCGATATCTCTGTCACCTTTTTTCTGGTGAAGTAGATTTCGCACAGCAACCGGAGACATATGGCGACCCAACAAGGCGATATCAGTCAGCATCTGATCGACACGTCGGTCTGGTCCGACGCGAGTTTGGCTGACCAAGGTATTCCTGTCTTCGATGTCCCCTTCGTGTCGGTCGGCGGCGGAATCGGTCGTTCTCTATGGTTGACACGCTGCGGATAGCTGGGGTGTCAACCGAGCAGATCCGAGTCATCTCGGACCTCAAGCGGCCGACCCAGACCTACGAGTACCTGGCGAGCAACAGCCAGATTCGCAACACTCATCGCCTGCGAAGCGACTCCAGTTCGGTTATCGACTGCATCTGGGGATGGCCTGGGTACGCACTCCGCGAGGCGTGGGCCAAGAAGCAGCCTTCGCATGCCATGCAGGTTCTCATGGAGCCGCTTGGAGCCGACTACTACACGCCGCAAGCGGGCCAGGTCTATGAGTCGGTAAACCGCGAGGCCGCCCGAATCTCGTGGGACCACATGGTCACGCCCGGCGTTGTTCGCCACGTGCGCCGCCGAGATCGTGGCGACTATTTCGTTCTTTTCACGCCGCCCGCCGGCACTACCGAGACCCGCCGCATGGCCTTCCGGTGTCGCTATGTACACCTGGCAGTCGGGTACCCGGGAGTTCGATTTCTTGATGACCTCCAG
>Ga0209828_1004342_pt1 | contig 10216 bp, 7 predicted proteins | sample MaitaG_FD_187429 | JGI IMG/M metagenome (GOLD analysis project Ga0209828, IMG submission 187429) | Marine algal microbial communities from Maine, USA - Maine_Asex2 metaG (SPAdes) (version 2) | ecosystem: Host-associated > Algae > Red algae > Unclassified | place: Maine, USA | collected 2015-01-05
CATGTCAATCTGGTGGTTCGGCTCGTACTTCCAGACGAAGTCGAGTGGCCTGCGGAGGCCGAACCGGGTGTCTTGCCGCTGCTCGCTTTGCAGTATCCGGCGGCGATGTTGCGCGACGAGATAATCTGGTCTGCGCCACTCAATCGGAATCAGCTCGAACGCCTGCTCGACTCGCCCGCACGCCGTGCGCTCGCGACCCGGGCGCTGGCGGGTGAAACGGCGGTCTGGGTGCTGCTCGAAAGTGGCGACGCGGCCGCGGACCGGCGGACCTTCGACGAACTGCGCCGGCATCTCGATACCGCAGAGTCCGAACTGGTGCTGCCCGAAGGTGTGATCGGCAAAGGCCACGAACTACCGGAGGGTGGCGATCCGGAGAACGAATTACAGTCCGAGATTCCTTTGCAGCTCAAATTTTCGACGGTGCGGATCGGTTTGGACGACCCGGACGAATCGGCTTTCCGCGCGATGCTGTTGCGCTCCGAACCCGGCTTGGACCAGCAGGGGAGGGGACCGTTGGTGTTCGCCATGTTCGGTCAGGGACGGACCTTGCCGGCGCTGTTCGCCGCGGACCTGTCGGAAGAGAGTGTGGTGTTCGGTTGCAACTACTTGTGCGGCGCGTGTTCGTGTCAGGTGAAGCGCGAGAACCCCGGTTTCGATTTGCTGCTGAACTGCGATTGGCACGCCGCCTTGGCGGGCATAGGTTCGGCGATACCGGAGAAGATTTTACCGCCTTTATCGGGAGTGATTCTGCCGGCCACGGCCGAACGCGGGCTGGCGTCCGAGGACGCGGACAGCTCTGTCGGGGCGGGTTCGCGGAACATTAAAGCGCGTCCTTTTTTGTGGTTGTTCGTCGTTCTCGGACTGGTTCTACTCGGGGTTGGCGTGGCGACGGTTCGCGTTCTGCGTCGTTCGTAATCAGCCGCCCCTTTTACCCGGGCTGTCGCTTCGCATCGCCTCCCAAGTTTGAGAAAATCAGAACGCGAAACAGGCCTCGTGCTTGCGCAGGTTGGCCTTCGAAACAGAAAAAAGAGCCATGTGCCGGATAAATCCAATGTCGGAGGGACCAAGGGAGACTCAAAAAGTTCCTCAAACTGGCACATGGTTCGTTTTTTCAAATATCGCATATGGCGTGCCAACATGACGCACTTGAGCCATTGAAAACCGCTTCACGGAACAAAAACGTGTACAACGACTAACAATGACGCGGTACGTCTGGGTACATTCGTACGGTGCGGGACGGTAAAATCCGAATTATCTACATTTTGGCTAAAGCGCACAATACCGGAGATATCCTCGTAAACCTTTGTTTCACAGTGGTTTAAGTAAATTCCCAGGGCAGAATCAGGAAATTTCCTTAAAAAATGATGGTTTGCCACAGACATGGCATAGTGATTGCATCTTCTATGGCAAATACGTTATAAAACCCGAAACCGCATGAATCGCATATCAACATTTTGGACTTGGGCGCTGGCATTGGCCGCGCTGCTTGGATTTGGACTGACGTCCTCATCCGCTTTGAGTCCGAGAATGGCCATGATGGCTGAACAGGACGCGGCAATCGAACTGCCAGCTCCCGGCAACCCGATGAACATGGAATTCTTTATGCCCGGCGCCGAACGTGGTGACGACGCCAAAGAACAAGTGGTCGACGGCGGTGATGATGCCGGTGGAGGTCGCAACCTTGAGGTTGCCGGCGCTGCTGGAGCGATGGTTGTGAATGCCGGCGGAGGCTTGTCCAGCCCCGGTTTTTCTTCCGCTGTCAGTATGAGCCCCGCGTCCGATGATCGCCTCACGGCAGTTGCCCGTTCGGCTTTTGCCATCGCTGCTGCTAACTCGGCTGCCGCTGCCGCTGCTGCTGCTGCCGGACCCTCAAGTTCCCCTGACGCTGTGTTGGTGACGCTGCCGGAGCCGACGGCTATAACGACTGCCGGGAATAATAATCCAACACCTGTAGCAACAACACCCGCAGCCCCGGTTGTGACACCTAATCCTGTCAACCCGGGTCCTCAGAACCCCGTCAACCCTGTAAACCCCGGCCCTGTTAACCCTGTTAACCCTGCTAACCCTGCTAACCCCGTCAATCCGGTCGACCCTAACGACCCCTGCCCGACAAATGAGCCTTGCGATGGCGTCGTCATTCCTGGCGCACCCCGCCCCGGACTACAGACCCAAGAGACGGTCAAATCTCTGCAATCCCGTTTGAAGGTGCTGTTGAGTGGTGGCAAATCCTCCCGTTCGACCAATCCCGCTCTCTCCTCGATTCGCCAAGCCAACATCGAACGCGTTTGCGAACAGTTGAGACTGCGGCACTTCCACCCCCCGGAATGTAACGACTTGCTACCCCACGTCCACAGGTAACGAAGTGCCCGGCAGGCCCACAGCAACTCACTCCCTCCCCCTGTTCAGAACCATGCTTGTCATGGTTTCTGTTGTTTGTTGCGTAGGGTTTGCGCCCAAGGTCTTTGCCCAACTTGGCCTGCCGGCCAACTTCTACGAAACCTTCATCGACCAAGGTTTCGACGCCCTGGAAGCGGGCAATCCGCAAGCCGCCGAAGGCGCGTTCAAGCAAGCCATCGCCCTGCGCGGTCGCGACGCCGAGGCGACCTGCTATCTCGGACTGGCCTACTACAAGATGGGCAACTATGTCGCCGCGCTCGAATTTTTCGAAAAGGCGATGGTCCTCGACCCCCTCATCGCCGACTCCCCGGTGCTGTTCTACCGGGCCATGTCCCTGCGCCTGATCGGCTTGCGTGGTATGGAGCGCAGAGCTTGGGTCGACTTGATCCGGCACGACCCGCGTGGCCGCTTTGCGTTGAAGGGCCACAACGCCATCGCCAAGTTGGACGGCGCGCCATCCGTTTTCAATGCCGACGAAGTTTGGCGTCAGATGTTTAAGCCGATCACCGGGACACCTATTCAAGCCTGGAAGGAGTACCCGCACGTAGCCGTCCTTTTCTATATGGAGTCGGTTTTTGCCAAACAAGCGCTGGGCAAGGGCGACATCCTCAATCCCTTGTCCAACCTGTTACACGGCTTGAATCTAACGGGTCGGCCGGATCAAGTGGTCGAATGGGAGCAGTCCCTGCCGGCGAATATCCCCGCGCCGATCTTTCTCGACCTCGCGATCGCGCGGGTCAGCGTCGGCAACTGTGTTGAAGCCGACCTGTATCTGAAGAAGGTGGAACAGACGGAATTCCGAGGCCAGGGACGGCAGATCCAAATGATCTGCGACCAGGTCCACGACCAGTACAAACAACAGATCTCGATCGAGGGCGCGAACTTCAGGCTCTACAATTACAACGAGGGAATGCATAGGGATCTCACGCGACAGGCCATCATCCCGGACGGTTCAGTGCGATGATGATGAAAACGATCTTGTTCAAGTCGGCCGCGCTGCTCCTTCTCGCCGGCCTTTGTCTGCCGCTTTCCGTCTCGGCGAACCCCGCTTTTACCCAAGCTGAAGCCGCCTTCCTTGATGGCGACCACGCCCAGGTCGTCACCTTCGCCAACCAAGCTCTCGCAGCCGATCCGTCCCTCCAGGATGCCCGCTTTCTGCGCGGCATGTCCCGCTATGCGCTCGGGAATCTCGGACTCGCCCTGCACGATCTCAACACCTATCTGGACTCCGGCGCACCGAACTACCGCGGCGAAGCCGAGAAAATGGCCAAGACCTTGCAACCCAAGGTGGGGCCGTCCACTCCGGCTCAAGCGAGCGAAGCCCCGCTGTTCGGCGCGCCCACCTCGGTGGACCGGAATTCGGGCATCGACACCACCGGCGTTCTCGAAACGATCGAACTCAATCCGGGCGATCCGGCAGTCGTAGCCCCCGCCGCCTTGCCGCTTCGCTACACCCTGAGCGCTGGCTACCATCGTGACGACCGTGTCGTCCTGCGGCCGGTCGGGGATGAGGCGCCAGAAGATCCGATCACGGATTCCGCCCTCCACTTCCGCGCCAATGTGGACCTGTCGCCTCCCGACGAAGGCTATGTCGCCCGCTACGACGCCGACTGGTTGCTCTACGACAAAGCCAGCCGCGAAAGCCGCCTCGCGCAAAAAGTCGAACTCGGCTGGCACTCGCCGCTCGGCACCAAACACCAAGACTTCGAAATCGTCGGTCTCGCCGATCTCATCCTGCTCGACTTTGATGGCTACCGCACCCGCTTCGGCGCGACCGCCACCTGGTTTCAAATGCCCGGCCCGCGACGCGACTGGGCCAAGGCGCGCATTGGACGCGACAAGTACGACGAGTTCGACGACTACGACGGCACCTTCTGGGGTGGCGACATCGGCCAGGACTACATCGTCGGCGACACCATTCTCAGTTGGAGTGCCGGCTACATGGATCAAGGGGCGGACCTGCCGGAAGTCGCGTTCACCGATACCCATGCCAGCGTCGGTGCCTTGTGGAATATCAGCGATACCTTCGCCGCCGGCGTCGGTGGCGCTTGGATCGATAACCCCTACGACCGTTTCGATCCGGTGTTCGAGGACACACGTGACGACACCTTCTACACCGGCCAAGTATTTCTGAAGTACAAGCTCACGGACAACGTTTCCCTCGAACCATCGGTCACCTTTATCCAGCGCGACTCGTCCGTCGGCGACCTTGATTACGATCGCGTCATCGGCGAGTTGAACGCAGTCCTCATGCGCTGGTAAGCGTTCGGTCACCGCCCATTTCTTTTTTCCGCGTCTCCACCCCTTCGTCTCTATGCGTCTCGCCCAACAATCTTTGCTTAGCGTCATTGTTGTCCTTGGGCTGCTGTCATTGTTTGTTACGCTCGCCTTGTCCTATTTTATCTACAAAGAGGCGTCGGGATTGCTGGAGGAGAACTTCGAACTCACGCTCAATCAAGCGGTCGAAACCGCGAGTGGGTTCTACTATGAAATCCGTGACGAAGCGGTGAAGCGTGCCGCCAATACCAACCTCGGTGGCAACGCCGTTCTATCCGAGACCGACACGCAAGAAATCACCGAGATTCTCGGTACCGCGCGGACGGAGGGCGGTCTGCTCGAATTGTTTATATTCGACACAAATAAATCCTGCATCGCCGATGCCAAGCCAAAGCGCCGAGGCCAGCGTTATACCAATACGACCTTGCCGAGGGAGATAACCCGGCAGTTGGACGCAGGTGCTCCAATTTCGCACTTGGCAGAGCCCAATGACCTCTTCCCGTTTCAGACCCGCAGCCGCTGTGAACCATTGAAGGACGACAACGGTGCCGTGATCGCCTGGGTGTTTGCGCAGTCCGATATCCGCAACGAGGAGGTGCTCGATGCGAATATGAATGCCTTGGGCAAGAAGTGGCAGATCGCCGCCGCGGCCGCCACCCTGATCACCTTGTTGATGTTTGCCGGCATGGTGTACCTGCTGCGCCGCGCCGATGAGATTCAACGCAAAGTCAACGAGCAGGCGCGGGTCGACATGCTTTCCCTGCTCTCCTCCGCGCTGATGCATGAGATCAAGACGCCGCTGGCAACCATCGATGGCTCCGGGCAATTACTGAAAAAACATTTCAGCGAGGCCGAAGGCGAGTCGCAAATGGGCGAACTGGCCGGCTACATCGTGAGCGAGTCCGAACGCATCAAAGACATCATCAACACCTCGCTCGGCACCGGTCACACCAGCGAGATCGTGCCGCTCGAACTGAACATGTTTATCACAAAAACCGTGCGCGCCCTGTATCCTTCGATCTCACGCAAACATGTCACTGTGAAGAATGATATTCCGCCGGACACTCACGTTATGGCGGCGATCCTTCCCCTGCGACTGGTGTTCACCAACTTGATCACCAACGCGGTGCAGGCGGTGAAGGAGGACATCGGCGAAATCACGCTCGCCATGGTCAGCCGCGAGGGCCAAGTCGGAGTACAGGTGATCGACAACGGCAAAGGCATCAGCAAGCGCCAGTTCAAAAATCTCTACCAACTGTTCTCGACCGACAAGAAAGGCGGCAGTGGCATCGGCCTCGCCGCCTCCGCCCAGGCGGTCGAAACCATGAATGGCAAGATCGATGTGCAGTCCACCGTCGGGGTCGGGACCACCTTCACCGTCTGGTTGCCCGCCGCCAAGAAGACGCCGGATACCTCCAAGTTGGCCGCTCCGGCCGGTCCGCTTTCCTGATCTGCTAGGAGTCTGTCGGACTCCGGTTTGTTGGCGAGGCAAGCGGACGCGGGAGGCGCCCACTCCCCGAGAGGGTACTGCGATTAACACGCTTGATCCCAAGCGAACGGTATGACCCCGAAGCAAAGTCCGCCACCATCCCGGACGTTCTCAATCGCACCGGCTCGGGAGGCCCCTCGCCCTCGGGGTGATGAAGTTGAGTGATCCAGAAATGCGGCCGGGGCAAAGAACGCGATCCCCGACAGAGTTCATATCTTTGCCCCAAATTCTTTTACCTTCGCGCAAGCGGTCGACACAGCTTCAGGGATCATGGCTGCACGGTATTTTTAATGGATGGGACGGCCGAAAACCGGCCACTAGGTAAACGTTTCCAACTCGGCCAAACTCGGCAGCGCCGCGCGGTTGCCACGGGCCTTGCACTTCCACGCGGCGGTGGCACTGGCGAAGCGGACCGCTTCCGGTAACGCGGCGTCGAGATCCTCGTTCGGATCTTGCAAGTTGGCGAGCGCATGGATTAGTCCGCCGCAAAACACATCGCCGGCCCCGGTGGTATCCACCGCCTCCACCTCGAACGCGGGGACGTGCACCAAGACCGCCGGACCACCCAAACAAATCCAGGCCCCGGCCGCGCCGTGGGTCATGACCATCCGGCGGACGCCGCGCGCCACCATGGCCGCCGCCGCCGCGGCCGGTTCGGTGCTGCCGGTGACGCTGCGCAAAAACTGCGTCGAACCCACGACGACATCGGCGAGTGGAAACAGGTCTTCCATGCGCGACTTTAACGTACCTGCGTCGAGCACCACCATGAGGCCGCGTTCGCGCGCTGTTTCGGCCGCCGCCACCGCCGCGTCGCCATGGGCGCCGTCGAGATGCAGCAGGCGGGTTCCGGCCGGTAGTTCGAACGGGGCGAGTGGCGGGAATTGACCGCGCGAGAAGGCGATGTTGCGCCCGCCGCGTTCGCGGTCCACCCACACCTGGGCGAAGCCGGTATGGCAAGCCTCGCCTTGCGCCGAACCCGAAGCGGACGCGCGTTCGCACAACCGCGTATCGATCCCTTCGCGTTCGAGGTCCGCCGCCACGAACGCCCCTTCCGGATCGTCCGCCCATTTGCCGGCGAAGGCGCAAGAGCTGCCGAGACGGGCGGCGGCGACCAGGGCGGTCGGCACCGGGCCGCCGACCTGACGCCAGCGGGCGCGGATCGGGGCTTTGCTGTCGGGTTCGGGAAAGCGGTCGAGTTCGACCACATCGTCGACGACCACGGTGCCGATGCCGACAATGATACCGGCGCTCATCGATCGTGTTCTGTAGTTGGAACCAGCACGCGCAAGGCGGCTTCGCGGACTTCCACTTCCACCGTGGCGGCGGCCTCCATGATTTCCCCGTCGATCTGGATCGGACCCGGCGCGGCGCGGGTCATGGTGAGTTTGCGGAAGCGCCGGCACAGCACCGCGTCGGTCTCGTGCCAGCGGCGTTCGAAGAACGCGCGCACGCGCCAGATGATGCTGGGAATGTTGGATTGTTCGATCGCGACCAAGTCGAGCAGACCGTCGTTCATCAGCGCTTGCGGGGCGACCACCGCGCCGCCGCCGAACTGGGTGAGATTGGCCACCGTAAACAGAATCGGACGCTTGAAATCTTCCTCGGTACCGTCGTCGTAGGTCACGCGGAACGCCTGCGGTTCGTAGCGGAAAAATTCCACCATGCCAGCCACGCCGTAGCTCGGCACACCGCGCATCGGCATGCGTTCGTAGGTCTCGACCAGAGCCGCGTCCCAGGCAAAACTCGCGGTGACAAAAAACGGCACGCCGTTCACCGTTCCGGCATCCATCTGCACCACCGACCCGTTCGCCAACGCGGTTGCGGCTTGTTCGATGTTCAGCGGGATGCCGAAGTGGCGGGCGAAGCCATTGCCGCTGCCGGTGGGCAACACGCCGAGTGGAATTTCCGAACCCAGCAGCTGGCCGCCGATGGAGTTGATCATGCCGTCGCCGCCGGCCACGAGCAGGGTGTCGAACCCCCCGGCGGCAATCTGTTCGGCGCTGTCTTGCTTGCTCTGGCTCACATGAACGCGTAGCTCGCCCGGCCAGACCGAACGCAGCCGCGCGCTCAGATCACAGTTGGCTTTGCCGAAGCCGGATCTCGGATTGGCGATGACCAGCGTTTTCATAAGAGGCGCATGATGCTCAAAGGCTGGCCGGGCGCCCGCTGTCGCCTGGTCCGAACGACAAAATTTTATCGACCGCGCGTTCGGCCCATTGGGCCGGGTTTTCACATTGATTGGCGCCCTCTCCCCACACGGTTTGCAGCATGTCGGTATTGATGATGCCGGGATTCAAGGCGATGGCGGCAAGACCGTCCGGGAGTTCCTGCGCCATCGCCGAACTCAGGGCCTCCATCGACCACTTGCTCATGCAATACGGTGCGACGCCGGCGGCGGTGCTGCGCCCCCAGCCCGAACTGAAGTTCACCACCACGCCGCGTCCGGCCTCGACCATCGCCGGAACGAAGTGGCGGATCACATGGACGGGCCCGCGGATGTTGATGTCAACCAGCCGATCAACGTCTTCGCGTGGAATCTCCCAGACCGGTCGGGGTTCGTTCATGATGGCGGCATTGTTGACGACCAGGTCGGGCGCGCCGTCGCGGAGCACCGCCGCAGCCCAAGCCGCCACCGCGTCGTCGTCGGCGACATCGATCTGATCATAGCGCGAACCCGCCGGGACCGGTTCGGCGAACGCGGAACGACCACAGCCGGCGACGTGGTGGCCGCGTTCGATGAAGCCGCGCCACATTTCGAGTCCGAGGCCACGGGTGCAGCCAGTGAGAACAATCCGTTTCATAAGCGCAATCGCTACCATGCGAAGGTCTTGCCGGAAAGTGTCTTTGGTTCGGAGCTAGCTTCGGTTTGGCTTAGGCCGCTGGAACGAAACCGTAGTACGGCCATCCTTGGCCGTACAGTCACGGCGGCCTTCTAGGCCGCCGATCGGCAGCCTAGAAGGCTGCCGGGACTGGACCGCCTAGAAGGCCGTGCTACGGTCGCGCATTCGCTCGTAGTACCGTCCTTCTAGGCGGTACTGTCTGCCAGTCTTCTAGACTGGCGCCTGTGGGCTTTAGCCCGCCGAACCGATGCGAAGCCTCCGCCGGCGAACACGGAATTGGATTTGAAAGACTCGTCCTTAAACGCGTTTCCTGCTAGTTCGAACCATGAAGAAATCCACCCGCCGTGATGCCCTCAAACTCAGCGCCGCTGCTGGCGCCGCCAGTTTGATTCCCGCGCTTGCTCCCACCGCCGTCCAGGCCGAGCATCACGAGAAACCGACCGCGAAAGATTTTGTGTTCGGCCTCAATACCTCGACCATTCGTTCCTGTGGCGGCAACCCGACCATCGTCGAGGAGATCGAAGCCGCGGGCAACGCCGGCTACCGCTCGATCGAACCCTGGTTTCGAAAAATCAACGCCCACGTCGACGGCGGCGGCAAACTCAGCGACCTCAAAAAGCGGCTCGACGACCACGGACTCGCGGTCACCTCCGCCATCGGCTTCGCGAAATGGATTGTCGACGACGACGCCCAACGGGCCAAAGGAATGGAAGAGGCCAAGCGCGACATGGACACGATTGCTCAAATTGGCGGCACCCGCATCGCCGCGCCGCCGGCCGGCGCGCCGCGCGACAAGCCGGTCGATCTCGACCGCGCCGCCGAACGCTATCACGCCCTCCTCGAACTCGGCCGCACTATGGGGGTCACCCCGCAAGTGGAAATGTGGGGCGGCCATACCACCATCGGCACGCTGTCCAAGGCGATCTACGTCGCGGTCAAATCCGGCCACCCCGCCGCCTGTTTTCTCGGCGACGTCTACCACATCTTCAAGGGCGGTTCGGACGTTGCCGGACTCAAGCTACTCGGCCCGAACGCGTTACAGACCTTCCACATGAACGACTATCCCGCCGAGCCGCCGCGCGCCGAGATGCGCGACAGCGACCGCGTCTATCCGGGCGACGGCATCGCGCCGATCAAAGACATCCTGCAAGCCTTTCTCGACGTTGGCGCCACCCCGGTGCTCAATCTCGAACTGTTCAACAAAACCTATTGG
>Ga0209828_1004343_pt1 | contig 10216 bp, 7 predicted proteins | sample MaitaG_FD_187429 | JGI IMG/M metagenome (GOLD analysis project Ga0209828, IMG submission 187429) | Marine algal microbial communities from Maine, USA - Maine_Asex2 metaG (SPAdes) (version 2) | ecosystem: Host-associated > Algae > Red algae > Unclassified | place: Maine, USA | collected 2015-01-05
GAAGACTGCCGATTGCTCTACTGGGCTGCTTGATAAAATCGCGTGAATAACTTCACCGCTTCGTCGGTTTTGGATTGCCGATTGAAGATTGCCGATTGCGGATTGCCGATTGCGGATTGCCGATTGAAGACTGCCGATTGCTCTACAGGGCTGCTTGATAAAATCGCGTGAATAACTTCACCGCTCCGTCGGTTTTGGATTGCCGATTGAAGATTGCCGATTGCCGATTGCCGATTGAAGATTGAATACTGCCGCCTAAAATCTACTCTTTCACAAATCGACGCGAACAAGCTTGATCGTCGCAAGTGATCTGTAAAATGTAAGTACCCGTATGCAGATTCTGCGTTGGCAATGTCACTGTTTCAGTGTCCAATAAAACTTCCTCCATTACAAATACTACCTTACCCGCAATGTCGTAAATGCGAACTGTTATCGCTTCCTCAGGAGTTTCTTCCAAATCAACAGAAATGAACTCTGCAGCTGGTAAAGGATGCATATCGCTGATTGACATGATGGTTCCTGCCTCAGGTTCTTCAGGCTCCTTGGCCGCTGAATTATCATCAATCTCCGTTTCTGGATTTGCCTGTGGACAATCAACCTGAACGAAAACAACACCCCCAGCTTGGTCGCCTGAACTGTCACACAAATCGTAATAAATCACTGTTACTCCACTAAAGCCCTCTTCTGGAATAAATAGAATCGCATTATCCAAAACGGAGGCCGTTCCGCCAGCTGGATCTGAAATACCGTCATCACACAAGAACAAATCATCGCCTTGTGGGTCCGTGTCATTTTCCAAGACATCAATAATAATCGGCTCGCAATTGTCGCTCACTGCATTGTCTGATGCTGGCGTTGGCCCGTCATCGTTGCAATCTGTAATGGTGAACATGATCGTTACTGTTTCGCAGAGTCCATCTTCATTACAAGCAGTCACGTACATTTCTTCCGCTCCCGTAAAACCTGGAATGGAAATATAACGAACGCAGTTACCAATTACTGTTACACCACACTCAAAAGTAGGAGCGATGTCAACAATCGTAAATTCTTCGTCGTCTTCAAACACACACCATTCCGGACAAAATTGCTGGAAAGTAAGTGGAGCCAAACATCCTTCATCACTTGTTGATGGTGGACAAATTTTTCTCGCTTTAATAAATACATCGGCATCGTCGTCGAGGCCTTCAGGATCACAAATCGTATATCGAAACTTGTCATCGCCATAGAATCCATCGTTTCGAACATAGACAAAATGATCTCCAGCATTAAAGATGGTTCCGTTTGTTGCACCTTCTTCGTCGCAGATTTCAATCGAATCACCGTCGGGATCAAAGTCGTTTTCCAACACAAATATTGAGAGTGATTCTTCAAAAGAAACCACTGTATCATTCACCGCAAATGGTCGCAAATTGCAAACCGTTACCTCTACTAATGGAGCATCAGCAGAAGAAGACAAAGAACCGCAAATACCACTGTCGAAAGCGGCTTGTATATCATCAAGAGTATTTATCTCTGTTAATGTGATCAAGGCTGGATCGTAAACCAAAGAATGAACAGTTACTGTGACAGCAGATGAGAGATCAAAAGTTGGTTCGAGACTCGCCTGTAAAATGGCTCCATCTTCTACCAATAAATAAGTCAAAATAAAGCCGTCTGGCACTACAGCTTCGTTAGCTGTTTGCACTTGAAGTGGCTGACTATTGCATAAGCTTACTCCTTCTACTTGCACAGATCCCGCATCTGCAGGACAACAAAATTCATCGTTTACAAAGTAAGTGGCAGGCGCAATCAATCCCAAATCTCCACAGATCTCTTCGTCATCCAAAACCTCCAATAAGTCTGCTACTGAGGTGTAATCGTATGGATTGATTTGGAGTGGATCGTAAATCAATGGATGTATCGTATAAGTGGCCTCTTCTTCCATTGGAATTACAAAGGCTGCCGCTACGTTAATCTCAATAATCTCACCTTCAACAACCAATACATAGGCCAATAGAAAGCCTTCAGGAACAACAGGATAGATGTCTGTAAGTGCAGATATTGTTTCACCCTCACAAGCATTCATTTCTAGTGATCCATCAGAACAAGTCAAAGTTCCTGCCGCTGCATCACAAGGTGGAATACAACTGGCAACCGTGAAGCTTGGAGCATCATCTATCGTAAGCGATCCGCAAACAAATTCATCGGCAATGATCTCACTCAATGCTGATACATTTTCAATGGCTGATAGATCGAAGTCTTGCGGATTGAACACCAAAGGATGGATGCTAAAAGCACCTTCATTGTTTGCCTGGAAATTAGGAGCCACATTAAAGTCGGCAATGTTCCCATTCGCATCAACCCACAGATAGACCAATAAAAATCCATCGGGCACAACCGGAGCTTGTAATGTAAGCGCCACTGCCATTTCACCTTGACAAACTTCTGGATGAAGGGTCTCGAGTGAACCGCTGCTTTCTTCACATACTGGTGGGCAGCCACCAATGTTTACTGTTACTTCTACGCGGTAACAAATCTCCGCAGCATCTTGAACCACCAACTCGATAACCTCAACCCCTTCTTGTAAAGGAAGTGGCGTGTATTCCACACAGCCGTTTTCCAAGAATTGAGCAGCATCGACATAAATGGTATTGGCATAAATCACATTGTAGTTCGGGCCATCACAGCTCTCTGGACAAATGATGATTGAGGTAGCAGCTGGAGTACAATACTCCATCGGGTTGCAAATCACAACGTCTTCGGCACAGGGTGGATTGGTACATTCATGTTCGATGAGAATGTTAGATATGGCTTGAACACAGCCTTCAACATCACCATTCAAGCCCGTAATCAATGCACTAAACTCGCCATCACACAATCCGTCAATCGTTTCGTTGGGATAGAGGGTTGCGTTGACTTTAATCGGCTCACCTTCAGGAACAGGCCCTGCGAATACTTCCACCAACCACTGGTTGGTGCCGTCGAATAAATCTTCTGGGCCCGAAAGCATCATTGATCCTGGGCATTGAGCCATGCAATCGTACACAACATCAACGGTAATTCCGCAGTCATCTCCTCCGCCACCATCCATTGGATCCAAACTTTCATCGCAAATGATGTTCATAATCGCTTCGCCGTAACACCCTTCGATGTCACCAGCAAGCCCTTGAACAGTAAAGCCAAAGGCTCCGTTGCACAATTGCACGAAACTCTGAGGTGGATAGAGTGTTGCGTTTACTTCATAAGGATCGCCTTCAAACTGCTCGTTGTCATACATAATGAAGAGCCACTGGTTCACACTGTCGATCATGCTATCGTCGAAGTGCACAAAAATGGCTCCTTCACAAACGGCCTCTCCACAAGCCCCTGGGATGACTTCGAGCATAATGCCACAGCCAACATCGATGAAACCCTCTGTTGGTTGCACAGGACAATCGCCCTCCGTCCATCCTACGCCGGCACAAGCTGCCTCGCATGAATTGGCATAAGTAGTTCCGTCTTCGCCACAAACTGGCTCATCAATATTTTCACAAACACAACCTCCAAAACATGAACCGTCGTCGCAGTTGGCGGCTGGATCAAAGTTCTCAGCAGAAGGATTCGTACAACCTTCTACAATGTTGTCATTGCAAGGATCGTCGCATCCTCCGCCGGTTGAATAAAGGCAAGAGCCATCATCAGTGAAGGCACCTGCATCGTAATTGCAAGCTTCGGTATCGGTACACCCCATCTGCGAAACTCCGAAACTACAGTCAGTGTTTGCATCAAAATTGCCCACCCATTGGTTCTCCTCACCAGTCGGCAGCACATTCAATAAGTTTCCAAAGTTGTCCAGCTCAAGGAGAGGATCGTCGATCTCTAACAATTCTACAAAGCCCGTGCAAAAACCGTCGTTCACAAATTGGAACAACACTTCTTCCTTGCTCTCTTCGTAGCTAATGTCGGTGGTGGCATTCAGAAGACTAAAGGAATAGTAATCGAAATTGGGGTTTTGGTCTGGACTTAACTCAGAAGCCATCAATGCCCAATTTCCATGGATGCTTTCTACGTTGCCAACGGCAAAGCCAGCGATCGGAACCCGAATCGATACCAAAGCATCGGTGGTATTGTTCTGAGGACTGACAATGGTAGACAGCGAATGCAAAGAAACCTCATAGGTTTTTCCATCCTCTAAGATCGCCACTTCGTATAGAATTTGCGCATTCAGATACGGGGCTACGCACAACAGAAATATTACTGCTGTAAAAAATTTAGTATAACACTTCATCTCCTCTACTGCTTCCAGTTTTTGAGGATGACCTGCAATCAATATGTCTGGTACAATCTTTTCAGGGGACTGTAGCAGTATTAAAACATGCAGAGCATCACAATTGATTAGCTCATATGTTTGCAATCAAGCAAAATACGGATCATTCTATGCAGGATGATAATCACCTGCACTCGTGAAGCATGTTGTACAGATATAAGGGACTTAATCTCACACCTTAACTTGCCATGTTTCCCGACATAAATCACCGGTAAGCATATGTAGTGGATATGCGGAAAATAAAATCGACAATGGTCGAAACAAGAGGGAATTCCTTCTGAGTTTGTAGTAGTGATAGAAAACTCAGAGACGCTTGACTGAATACACACACAAGATAGCTCATTATTGCCTGTACGAGCAAGATTTTGGCCTTATAAGACGATCGGAATATACCCAAGCTACATGAATACTAAAGAGACTTTTCGTTCACATTAGAATTCTAAATGTGTAAGTGTAGCAGTGAGACAGCTCTACGTATCGCTGAAGTTCTTCTCTTGTCTTTTTCGTCTCATTGAGTCCAACAAGAAAATCAGACAAAAAATCATTAGCAGACACCGTAATTTGAGCACTTATCACTGATAATCAAGAATCTACAAGCGTCTTTTTGCTTGAATCAACGCAAAAAATCAAATCATGCTACTCGCTCTTAGCAAAAGGGTGAAAATACATGCAACGCTGGAAGAAATTCCCGTGGTTTAGCGTTGAATTAGCGTTGCTAAATGGAGAGGCACCGATGAAGCAATGCAGTGATTTACACGATCGAAATGGATCGAAATGCATCGAAATACATCAAAATCATGCCGAACTCTACCCCATTTTCGATTTATGAGCCGCAATTGCCCAGAGGAGAGAATCTAGCCTAGAAGAGAGAATCAGCACCATCGTTACTGTCAACTTCATCAATTCCATCAGGCACAGCAAATGACTTGTAAAGCGCTTTAATCGAGCGATTGCTTCGTTTTGACTTGTGATAAGGAATGAGGCAATTGTACTTGTGCTCTGTATTGATGACAAATGCTCGATACTTCCCTGGCTTAACGCCAATGTCCTTGATCAAGTCTTTCTTCTTCTTGGCCTCCAGCACTTCTTCATCTATGTGAAAGTACTCACTGGCGTGTGCTAAAAACAATCGAAAATCCAACTTTCTGGTGGTATCGATCCCATGGGGATAAAACAAAACGTTCAGCACATTCTCACTTAAAACCAATCGGATCAACTGCAAGTCGGACAAAATCTGGGTGGCCTCTTCCGCCTTCAGCACTTTGTATAGATCCATCCGAAACTGCTTGCCGTCGAAATCAAAATCGGGATTCTTGTACAACATGTCATTGCCCGCAAACTTTTCCAACCACTTAACGAGCTGGTTCTTCTCCATAATTTCCAATACCAACTCCGTCTTCTTCTTGGGATCAATCACAATCTCGTCGGAAACGACTTTGATTTGCACCGAAAGCCAAACAGTGGGGAGTATGAATTTCTTAATGCCGATAGACAAGCGGAAAAGGTTGAAGTCCTCCACCTCAATTTTCAAGGCGTCGATTTCTGAGCTGGCTTGCTTTTGCAAAAACTCCAGCAGACGAATCTCAATTTTGTCGCGCATGATCGCCAAACGGCTAATAGGAAATTCCAAATTCATAGGGGCGAAAGATAGCAATAATACCAATGCTGCAAGGAGATGACCTGCCACTTGAGGCAGCTCAAATCGCCTAGATTTCACTGATTAGTAATTGCTTACGGATGGAGGGTGCAAGAGAATCTGCAAAAGTTCATTCTGCAATGACAGGTAGATCGTTGATGGTTCTTTACAAAATCTGTTGAACCGACCGGAGAGGCAGGCGAAAGCCATATACTCCGGTCGGTTACAACATTAGATGTTTTCCCAAAAATCTCTCTCGCGCGCTGGGAATGCAAGATCAAAATTCAGGACCCCATCTCAACCTTTTGGCGGAACCTGCTCGATTCCTGTTTCCAATTTTTTCTACTCCACTAGGGAAATGTTTCAACACAGCTCCCCCCTATATCATCTTCCTCATCTCTTGAAATTGAGACTTACATAATCAAGCCTCTCTTCCCTTACGATTGTAAAGTTGCAGAGACAAATCGAAAAACACCTGAGGAAATTTGCGCGTATTTATCAAAGCGTAGATTTACCCTCTTTTCTCAAAATCTACCCTTTCCCCGTCGATTAATTTGTTTGCCCGTACAGCCATAAGAATCTTCGCTAAATTGGCTATTGTATTTCTATTGATTTGTTTGGAGAAGTCGAAAAGAAATACAACAGGGAACTCTACTCATGACTAAGCTTGTTACAGAGAAGCTGATTTTTTTTAACTTAAAATATAAACATGAGTTACACAGTGAAGGTGGGGGAATACATTAATGTAGGGTTGGCTCGAGATTGGCTCAAAAACTATATTAGTGCTCCAAATTTTTATCATGCAACACCTATCAAGGGACACTTCTTTGGTAGTGAAAAGTTGATAGAAATTAGTAATTTGTCTGGTGTTGTAGGCACTCGATTTTATCATGGCTTAAGACCCGATAAAGACGAGCAAGGCAACACTATTTTTGAACCAGTTTTAATGGCCGTTGGTGTTAACAAAGAGGGCAACGACATTTTGACTGATCCAGTTACGGGTAAAAGTGCGGTACTAGACATGTCGAGCCCTTGCCCAACAGATTGTCCACAACCGGGCAAAGGACTGGAGGATTATTGATCCATTATTATGAATCTAGTAGTAGCACTAGGATATCTGGCAATTTGTTCCACCTTAATTGGTATCATTCCGATACTGATTTGGAGGAAGAAATTGCCAGTTCCTATGTTGTGGTTGTTGCTGCTACTGCTTGTTTCATTCGTGTGCGATGTAACTTCCAATGCCCTAATATTCTTGGCAGGAGCTAAGAATAATATGGTGGTGATCAATACATACATTCTTCTCATTTTACCATCTACACTTCCTTTCTTCTACTCTATTTACCAAAACAAAAACATTAGACGAATTTGCATGGTTGTTTTTATACTCACATTTATCACTGTTGCAATAAGTTCAACACTTATTAAATACAGTTTGGATTTTCACAGCCTTGGAGCTTCTGTTGCTACCTTTGGAACCATGATTGCCTGCCTCCTCTACTTAACAGATCTGGCTATCTACTCAAACGTTTCCGACCTATCAAAAGACAGCTACATTTATGTGGTTACTGCACTTCTTGTAAGTAATGCTGCTTTGATTACACACTTTATGTCTTATCATACAATAGGCCAAGAAGCTCACAATGTGCTTTGGTCTGTGAAGCACTTTAGCATGATTATTTTTCATTTCTGCATTGCCTACACGGCTTTCACCAAATACAAACAGCATCGTGAACTTACCTGATATCTTCATAATAGGGGTTAGCATTTTATTCACCGTGCTCACCTTCTTCATTGTATTCTTTGCGGTTCAATTCAATGCCCGAGTAGTCAAGCATCAAAAGGAAATTGATATCAATAAGGAAGAAAAAGAATTGGCACTCTTGCAAGCCACAATAGATGCTCAAGAAGATGAACGTAAATCAATAGGTGCAGATTTACACGATGACATCGGACCAATGCTTACCGTAGTTCAAATGAAATTGAATCAATTGCAGTTGGCTGTACCAGAAACCAATAAAGAAAACATCACCGAAATAAAAGATTCCGTCAAAGAAGCCATCGCTGGTGTTAGAGGCATTTCGCAACAATTGGTTCCTGCAGTTTTTGAAATGCTAGGACTGAAAGCAGCCCTCAAAAGTGAATTACCGACCATCGCCGACTCAGGCGCTATCAATTTGGATCTAAAATTAGACTTTGATTATACTCTTCTTAGTACTGAAACTCAATTGGCCATTTATCGAATTTTGAAAGAAGCAACTAACAATGTAATGAAGCACGCTCAATCTCGAAATCTCTTCATTTACGATGAAGAGCAAAATAGTGGAAAGATGAACATTTGTGTTGAGGACGATGGAATTGGATTCAAAGAAAACGAAACAGATTCCGGATTGGGATTGAGAAACATGCGCGCACGGGCTAGGGCCATGGGCGGTGAAATAACAATAGTTCCAAGACCGCAGGGTGGAACAAAACTTACTTTAAATTTCCCCAGCAGCTCTGACTGATTCTCAAAGGGATTACAGTCAGACAGCTATTACACGGATCAAGATGAATCAATATTTTGAAAACAAGAAAATAAGACTTGCAATTGCAGATGATCATGAGCTTTTCAGAAGTCAAATGATTTTGCTTTTGAACAGCAACCCAGATTTGGAAGTTGTAGTTCAATCCAAAGATGGCCAAGAGCTATTGCAGCAATTGCAAACGGGAATTCATGTAGACATCCTGCTACTGGATATTAATATGCCCGGAAAAACAGGTTTGGAATTGCTTCCGATCTTACTCCAGAAATACCTCAACCTAAAGGTGATCATGCTTTCGATGAATTCTCATGCGGGAATAGTGAAAGCAGCCCTTCAAACTGGAGCGAGCTATTACTTGCAAAAAGACATCGAGCCAAATGATCTAACAGAGACCATCAGGTGTACCATGAATTCCTGTCGAATTCTTCCCACAATTGGCAACTGTTAAACAGTGTAGATAAAAAACGCCCGAAATCGACTTCAATTCTAATTTGGTATGCTTAACAAACCAGATATAAGCTCGATATTTATTCGCTATTAACGTACTTTACTCTGCCAACCAACTCTCTAATGATAAGTAATTTGGATTCTATTGACAACATTTATGTAGCTGTTGCTGATGATCATACGCTCTTTCGAAAAGGATTGATCGCATTGGTCAACAATTTTTCAAACTCTGAGGAAGAGAAGAATTTTGAGGTAACTGTGGAAGCCGCCAATGGTGATGAACTCATCGCAGACTTAGCAAAAATTTCGGAAGAAAAATTTCCCGATGTTTTGTTATTGGATCACAATATGCCAGGCATCAAAGGAGTAGATTTGATTCCTCAACTGAAAGAAATTCACCACGACCTTCGCGTTATTCTGGTTTCGCAGCATACCGAAAAACCCATCATCATTCATGCGATGAAAAATGGTGCAGCAGGCTACCTGGTTAAGGAAGCAGAACCAGAAGAAGTAAACCGAGCCATCTCCTCGGTTCGCGACCAAGGATACTATTTCAATGAAATCCTTTCACAAGCTCTGGTTTCTGATCTCACGAAAAAACAAAGCATTAAAAAAGATCCCAGTGATCCCAACCTACTCAAGCCACACGAGTTAAAAACCTTAGAATATCTCTGTCAGGGTTTAAAAGCCGCAGAGATTGGAAAAAAGTGCTTTCTATCAGGCCGAACGATCGAAAACCACATTCTTACCATGCGGCAAAAAACAAATACCCCCACCAATACGGGCTTGGTGGCTTGGGCTTTCCGAAACGGTTGGGTGGAATAAGGCTTTCTGCCTGCTTGGTATCGGTGGATCGTGATTCTACTTTCTCTTATTTTTGCTACATGAGCGAAAGCCAGAAAGATAGAAAAGGTGACGGCCTAAGGCACAAAAAACACGCAACTTTGGCGAGGCCTACTGGTGGCCAATTCCACCGCTTGGAATTTGGCTTTATAGGAGCTCCCTGCTCCGAAATTCGCTCCTTGTGTGCATCCATTTCAAATACCCTTCCGGAGAATTTCAAAATAGCTTATCTCGACGCCGCTCATCCCCCTAATGGAGACGAACCAGAAAGTGAAACAAACCAGAGCCCTTTCGATCTCGAATACCTGCAAAAGAATAAGCGACAACTACTCGACTGGAATGCCGATGAATTGACAAGTTCGCGCTCCCATTTTAACGAGCAGTCTTGCGTGTTTGTCAATGGCAACCATTTTCCCGCCCACCAACAAGTGGTCTTGCTTCATCCAAAGAAAAAGGAATCATTGCAGCGAAAATTGGATC
>Ga0209828_1004347_pt1 | contig 10207 bp, 9 predicted proteins | sample MaitaG_FD_187429 | JGI IMG/M metagenome (GOLD analysis project Ga0209828, IMG submission 187429) | Marine algal microbial communities from Maine, USA - Maine_Asex2 metaG (SPAdes) (version 2) | ecosystem: Host-associated > Algae > Red algae > Unclassified | place: Maine, USA | collected 2015-01-05
AGCGGGATCACCATACTTATTTCATGCGTATTGCGACCGCCGCAAAAGCGGGATCACAATACTTATTTCATGCGTATTGCGACATGCTGGAAGCATCAAAGCGCGGCAAGCGGAGCGCGCAGACAAGAGGTGGTAGTGGGTCCGCGCTTTTTAGCGGAAAGAACGGACGACTCGGTCCCGTCCTGAGTGAAACGCAGTGGAACCGAAGGATCGCTCATTCGGGATAAACTTCTCGTCCTGGTTATAGGTATAAAAAAAGCCTTTATCACACATAAAGTGATAAAGACTTGATTTAGAATTGTAGACCCACAAGGACTCGAACCTTGAATGCCTGTACCAAAAACAGGTGTGTTACCATTACACCATGGGTCTATTTCCTTTCGGAGTGCAAATTTAACACAAATTTCTGAATGTGTAAAGCAGAAATATCTATTAATTGTCAAATATTATAAGTCTTTTCAAGACAAATGTTTCCTTTTGCTCACATATGCTGAAAAAAGGCATTATATTAGAACATCATTTTACACACCCTACTACCTGAAATAGGTAATAAAGCTATAAATACATGAAACAAGTCCTACTCTTTGCACTGATCATTCAGTTTTCATCTCTCAGCATACTATATAGTCAAAGTCACTCTGCGCAGGATAAAGTTAAAAACCGTGCAGCGTCTACGTTATTGAAAACAGATGCGGATAATGTAAAACGTGCTGACTTTAATCAAACGTATTATAAACAGCTAGGACTAACTAGTGAAATGGATCTATCCAGAGGAAAAGTGATAGAAGGACAGAATGGTTGGACAAGAATACGGATGCAGCAAGAGTACCAAGGTTTACGGGTAGTAGGTGCATCGTACATATTGCATGAAAAGAATGGATATATCCAGAAAGCTTCGGGTGACTTACTGCCTCATATGGCAATAAGTACTAAGCCATCTATAAAAAATAGGGAAGCAAGTGATGCAGCAATTCAATATGTAAACAGTAAACTGTTGTCTATGACAGAGGGTTCGGCAACAGTATTGCCAGAATGGGATATAGATGCTTCTGGACTCGTCGTGATGGATCGTGCATACCCAGCCTTTAGCGGAAATTATGTATTAGCCTATCATATAGTCGTTTCGGATTTGGATGGATTTAATCAATACAAAGAGTCCATTTATGTTGACGCGCAGTCTGCTCGGATTATTGAGGCTATCTCTGAAATTGCACATACCAGCGTAATTGGTATTGCCAATACAAGATATTATGGAGAGCAGACAATTGTCACGGACTCTATATCAGAGGATTTATACGTATTGCGTGATAGTACAAGAGGCGGTGGAATTATTACGGTAAATGGATCCCGAAATGACTTTGTAGATGAAGACAATTTTTGGGAGAATTTTGGAGATAAAGAAGAGGTAGGACCAGATGCACACTATTGTGCTTCTTCATACTATGATTATATGCTAGCGGAGTTTGATTGGAGCGGGTTAGATGGAGAAGGCTTTGAAGTTCGTAGTAGAGTATTTGGTGCGGAAAACAATAGAGTAAATGCTACTTGGAATGGGCGCTATGCCACCTTCTATAGTGGTGACTGCGATGAGTATGGGCCGCTGACAACAATGGATGTCGTAGGACACGAGTTCGCTCATGGTTTCACAGAATTTACTTCTGGACTTATCTATCGTAACGAATCAGGAGCTTTGAATGAATCTATTAGTGATATTTTTGGTAAAGCGCTGGAGTTTACCTACGATGAAGCTAATAGCGATTGGTTGATTGGATCTAGATTTTTATTAGAGGGAAATGATGATGGCCACTTTAGAGATATGGCTGACCCGAATACTAAAAATCATCCTAAACTTTATGCTGGTGTAAATTGGGAGTTTGGAACGAGAGATAATGGAGGTGTCCATATTAACAGCGGCGTATTCAATTATTGGTTTTATCTACTTTCTGAAGGGGTGGCAGATACGAATGAGCTAGGCGTTGACTTTGATGTTCCAAAAATCGGTTTTGAAAAAGCTGCCGCAATTGTGTTTACAATGAACACCGCTTATCTTACAGAAAGCTCAACCTACACAAAAGCTGTAACAGCTAGTGTCGAAGCAGTTAAAGATTTGTACGGAGAAAACTCGCCCGAGATGGTAGCAATTTTAGAAGCATGGAAAGCAGTAGGCTTGTATACAGATTCTGGAGATTATGACTTAAGAGTAGAGTTAGTTGAGAATAGAGCTTCTGTATGTGTTGACGCTTTAGATACTTATGAATTAGAAGTGTACGTAATAAATGTAGGCGCAAATCCATACAATGAAAATGATGAATTAATCCTTACTTATGCAGTAGAAGAAGAGTTGCGAAGTGAGCAGGTGGTAATTCTTCAAGCAGCATTGAATCCAGGAGATACTTTATTCTATACTTTTCCTCAACCGGTAATGTTGGAGTCAGGAGGTCGAAATTATGATATACTTGTAGCGTTAGAAGCTACCGCTACACTAGATCCCAATAATGATAATGGAGAAATTATAATTACAAATAACAATTCAGAAGGAAGAATTACGACCACTCAAATCTCGGGTCTAGATATGAGGGTAAGTTCACTGTCTTTGACCTCGGCTGGAGCATGTGAGATTTCAGATGAATCTCAATTGAGATTAGGAATACAGAATACAGGTTGCTCCGAAATTCCAGAAGGGGACTACCCAATGACTATCTTTACAGCTGGGTCTCAATACGATTTTCTTGTGAGGCTGCCATTTAATTTACGGGCAGGCTCCTTCGCTACCATTTTTGATTTACTGATTTTACCTGCTGAGATTGAAAATGGCGATAGCTTACGTGTTGAATTTTTTGTAACAGATGATGTGGTAGCGGATAACAATTCCATGGATGGACAATTCTTATTTTTAGAACCTGTAAGCGAAGGATACCTTGAAGACTTCACAGACTTTGATGTATTTAAGAGTATTGAAATTTTTATTGATCCTGATTTCAGAGCCGATGCGCTGGTAAATGAAGTAAACGGAAACTCAATGCTCGTAATCACGGGTACAAACGATGAGCCTTTCAGATTAGAAAATTGTGAAGACGAGGACCTATTCTTTCGCGAAAATTATCAAAAAACTGATTTAGAAATGTGTGTGAATACCGCTGATATGGTAAATCCCACTTTGAGTTTTGATCTTATACAATATCGTTCAGATGCATTGATAGAAGATATAAACCAAGGGTATGCAGTCATGGTGAAAGTATCTATTGACAACGAATACGATATCACTTACCCGCTCATCTATGACCAGGCAGAAGGGGAGTCGGTAAAGCATCAATTTGCGCTTCCTGAAGAATTCTCTGATGAATTACTTATTGAAGTCGTTACTCTTCGAGGAAATGGGGCGGAGGTATTTGATAATAATTTCGAAGACGGCGACTTTGCTTTGATTGACAATGTCAGGTTGTCTTCAGGGCCAGTGAGCACGGAGAGTATAGCAGGACTAGATGATATACAAGTGTTCCCGAATCCAAGTAGTGGAGCTATTCATTTTAGTACTAAGCAAGCGGCGCCCTTTGACTTGTTTATCTACGATGGCGTAGGAAGACTGCAATCTAGAATCAACGCAAAATACAGAGCGAGCTGGGATAGTCAGCCATTTGTAGAGGGTATATATTTCTATGAAATTATCTTTACAGATGGCGCAAAGCGTCAAGGGAAGTTGGTGGTGAATAAAAAATAAAATCAATTTTTCTTTTTAAGATTTAAAATCCATTTTAAAGTTGCCTAGCTAGGTTATTTTAAAATGGATTTTTTTATTTGCTGATTGAGAAGAAAAGAAAGCGAGAATTTCCTGGATCAGTTTCGGTATTCTTTAGAAAAAAGAAAGGGCGATGAGAGCTTGTGCGCCTTTAATAAAAAGACCTAATGAAAATCAAACGTATATGACTTACAGAAATAATGGTGCCATTGGCGCCTTGTTGGATGAGTATGAAAAATCTGTATTTGAACTCAAAAAAGTAATTGCAAATATATCTGAATCCGAATTAATACAAATACTGGATAATGAAACAAAAGATGAAGATTGTAGATCTATTCAGTCTATCTTGAGCCATGTAATTAGAGCGGGGAATACCTACGTAATTGAAATCAGAAAATGGTTGGGAGAAAGTATTGAATATAAAGAAAAAGAAATTTTAAATTCTGTTGAAAAGTATAATTTAGCTTTAGACGATATGTTTGCATATACTGAAGAACTGTTCCGAGATCATCCTAGTATTAAGTTAGAAGAGTATGCGTCCGCTAAGAAGATGAAAGTAAGATGGGGGCAACGATATGATGTAGAGCAATTATTTGAACATGCTATTGTTCATATTCTGAGACATCGGAGGCAAATAGAAAGATTTAAGATAAAGTTGGGAACTATCCTATAAAAAATGCACAAGCTCAATTTTAAAAATTTAAATAAATATGTCAGGAGGTGATTGGAAACAAATGTTTAAAGGGATACAGGAAGGGGACTTGGAACTAGTGAAATTTTATCTCAGATCAGGTATAGATCCAAACTATCAACATCCGGAGTACATGGCGTTGCCACTTTCCGAAAGTATTCGATATAACAATACAAAAATTATGGAGGCGCTTTTGTTGAACGGAGCGGATCCGTTAATAAGAGAAATGGAAAGCGGGGTTACTCCGTTGGAGTTTGCAGAAAAAAGAAAGAATCAGAAGGTGATGGATCTCTTGAATAAGTTCATCAAATAGAAAGGTTGCTTTTGTTTTGTCGCGACTCACCGCAGGTGACTAAGCACGACAAACGGAGTGCGCTAGAGGCTAGGGGTAGAAGTGGTATCCCGTTTGTTGAAAATAATCTAGCTCCTCAAAAAGAAATTTTCATCTAGAAAGATTTCAACGGAATAAAAAATCTAAGGGATAATAACGGATGACCCGACACCCAGCGTGGGCTACCAAACGCTCCATGAAATAACAGGCCACACTCCACGCTGTGGTGGAGCCCCCAAAACAGAATTCTAACAGTTGCAGAGCTACTTCTTTAAAGTATAAATCGCTGGAAGATTGCGTCCTTTCTGATTGTAATCCAAGCCATAACCGACGACAAAATCATTGGGGATTTGGAAACCTAAATAGTCGATAGGGTGATCGTAGCGATATGCGTCAGGCTTGAGCAGCAAAGAGGCGATGCGTAAAGTGTTCGGGTTTTTAGCCTTGAATAGTTGATAGAGGTAGTCTATAGTGTGTCCCTGATCTACGATGTCTTCAATGATGATGACATCTCGGCCAGCTAGCTCTGGAAGGGTGTCAAAAACGGCTTTCATCTTGCCCGTTGAGGTAGTGCCTTCGTAGGAGCTAACCTTCATAAACTGTACCTCGCAATCTAAATCTACAGCGCGGACTAGGTCGCTGCTGAAAATAAAAGAGCCATTGAGGATCGTGATTATCAATGGTGTTTTACCTTGAAAGTCAGTGGTAATTTGTTTGCCTAAGGCGGTGACCCTTTCCGCAATTTGAGCTGCAGAAATGAAAGGGACAAATGACAAATCGCCTAATTGAACCGTAGTTATTTTATGATCAATATCCATCGTGGAATAAGTTTTATAATTTTAAAGCCCGTATTTATCTATCAGGTAAATCAGTGAAGTAATGGCTGCTGCACCCATTTCTAATTCGCGCTGGTTGACGGCATCAATGGTGTCATCAGCGGTGTGGTGAAAGTCAAAATATCGCTGAGAGTCTGGTCGGAATCCGATGAGAACACCCTGCTGACTTTTGAGTGGATTGATGTCTGCGCCGCCGCCGCCTTTCGAAAGTGCTAAACCGAATGGTTCTAAAAGCGGAAGCCATTGCGTCATCATCTTAAACTTTTCTGCAAAAATAGCTTTGTCTCCGTCAACTGAAAAACCGCGTGGGGTAAATCCGCCAGCGTCCGACTCGAGTGCTGCCATATGAAATTCTTCATTTTTATTGGATGCGTCTGCATAAGCTGTGGCACCACCTAGTCCATTCTCTTCATTCATGAATAGAACACAACGGATAGTATGCTTTGGTCGATAGCCGAGTTGTTTGAGGGTATGTAATACTTGCATGACGTGAACGCAGCCTGCGCCGTCGTCATGTGCGCCTGTACCGATGTCCCAACTATCTAGATGCCCTCCGACCAGAATAATTTTTTCTGGATGGGTGCTGCCTTTGATTTCTCCTATTACATTGTGCGAGGGTTTGTCTGGCAAGGTGCGGCAGGTGGTCTTCATATAAACGCCTACTGGGCCTTGCTTGAGCGCAGCGGACAACCAGTCTGCGTGCATAGTACTAATAGCTACCGCTGGGATGGGCTCATCTTCCTTGAAGATCGTGACTCCAGTATGAGGCACGTTGTCCGTCTTAGTGGTCATCGACCGCACTATAGTACCCACTGCACCATACCGAGAAGCAATGGCTGGGCCATTGCCACGCTGATCTACAGCGCCTCCGTATGCGTTGAAAGTGCGAATCTGGGTAGGATTCATAGGGCGATTGTAAAAAACAATCTTTCCCTCGATGTTTTCCTTTCCGAGTTTTTCTACTTCTTCTAATGAGAATACTTCTATCACGAGGGCAGATACCTCACCACCTGGAGAATTTCCTAGTGCCGTGGCATTTAGCGTTTTAGGTGCTTGACCTTTTGGTCTAGCAGACACTTCCTCTGGGCCGCCACGTTCCCAATGCGGAACCATACACTCTTGTAAGTAGACCTTGTCTAGACCTAGTGTGTCTAGAATAGACTTCGTGAACTCAACTGCTGCATCTGCATTAGATGATCCACTCAGACGTCCACCGATGTCATTGCTCAGCATAGTTAGCCAGTCATAACAAGCTCCCTCCGTCAGAATTTGGTTATATATATTTTTGATAAAAAGTGCGTCATCTGCTTGATTTTGAGCGAATAAGGAAGATGTTCTAGTGGTTTGGCACACTAATAATACGATGCATAAATACTTTAACATAAGTTGAGTTTGTATGAGTAAGAACTACAAGGTACATACTTTAGATTTATAGCCATAAGTATGCAATTTGCTACGTGAAAAAAAACGCATTTCACAGCACGATTAATAGTATATATTATTAATTATCAATCGGTTACATATTACATGCGAATTAGCAAAGAAGTGTTCGAAAAAAGGTTATTTTTGCAAAAAAATTAGGTTAAGGTGTACCCATCAAAGGGAATGATGCGTCTAAACCATTAGTTAATAATACCCCCGTTATCAACAAAAAATCATTGGGCAAGCAAAAAGCAAATAAGTTATCAGATGAAGAGGTAATAAGCCTCTACTTAAAGACGAGATCTTCGACTTACTTTACTATGCTTTATTCTAGATATTCTGGAAAAGTGTTTAGTAAATGTATTTCATTGCTAAAGGTAGAGCAATTGGCGGATGATGCAACACAGGATATCTTTTTGAAGATATATCTGAATATTGCAAAGTTTAGTGGTAAGTCAAAATTTAGTACATGGGTGTATTCGATTACTTACAACTACTGTATCGATTATATTAGAAAGAAGAAAAAGGAAAAAAACATTTTTTCGGAGGATATTGAAAACGTGGGAGAACCCCTATCAGATGTGCCAGATCATGAGTTATTGGAGATGGAGGTTGGAAGATTGAAGAAAGTAATGGAAGTAATTCCGCCTGGCGATAAAGCGGTTTTGTTGATGAAGTATCAGGATGATATGTCTATAAGAGACATTGCAGAAGTGCTTTCAAAGTCTGAAAGTGCCATAAAAATGAAGATTAAGAGAGCAAAACATAAAGCCCAATCAAGTTATAAAGAAATATTTAAAGACTAAAACTCTTATTTTAATGAGTGCAGAAAATAGAAATAATTTTAAAAGATTAGAGGACGATCAGGACTTGGGGCCTAGGGACGATAAAGAGATTAAAGGGACTATTTCTTTTATCAGTTCTGTTTCTAGAGTGATAGAATTATATTTGCCAGGAATTTTTCAGTTATTAATTTCGATGACTGGTGGCGGTGAGAAAAGTCAAAGTAGTAATGCAGATAGACCTAATAATGAAGGACTATCTAAAAGAGATAATGAACGTTCCCCATCTGAACCGCCTAAGTAAACTTACTTATTTAGTAGTTGAGCAGATATACTTGAAAAACCAAATTTAGAAAAAGCAAAATGAACGGTACTCAAAAAATATTAACAGATTTCCTCGTTGGATTGCAAGATAGTATTCCACAAATATTAAAGGCCTTAATTGTCTTTATTATTGGATATATATTAGCTAGGCTTATTGCTTGGGTAATAAAAACGGCCTTACATAAAGCAGGAATCGATAAGTTAAAAGACAAGCTAGAGGAAATAGATTTCATCAGCAAATCTAATTACGAAATAATACCTAGTTCAGTAATTTCTAGTACTATTTACTACTTCATGCTCTTGTTGGTAATGATTGTGTCTGTAGATATCCTACAGATAGATGCGATTACAGAGTTATTAACCGAATTATTAATTTTACTTCCAAATCTAGTAGTAGCCGTAATTATTTTAGTTATAGGAATACTTATAGCGGAAGCTGTAAGAAAGGTGGTGCAAGGAACTTGTGAATCTTTGGGCATCCCGGCAGCGAAAGTGATAGCTACATTCGTTTTCTTTTTTGTAATGATTAATGCTTTAATGATTGCGTTAAAAAAGGCTACAATACCAACCCAGTTTCTCACGGACAATCTCACAGTACTTTTCGCAGGAATAGTTCTTGCTTTCGCTATTGGCTATGGCTTGTCTTCAAAGGGAATCATGTCTAGCTTTCTATCTTCCTACTATTCTAAAAGTAGATTTAACATAGGAGATAAGATTAGCATCGACGGCAGTACTGGAGAAGTGGTAGAAATGGACAGTACGAGCATTGTAATATATGCAGATAGTAAGAAGGTGATCATCCCTTTAAGTAAACTAACAGAAGAAAAAGTTACTATCCACGACGCAACAGCGTCCTAAGACTGGGACTTAATGACAATATTTGATTTTAAAAACTATTACACAAACTAAAAAAAAAATTAAGATGAGAAAAATTTCAATTTTGTTTTCCTTTATGATGGTATTATCATTTGGAATTCAAGCTCAAACAATGGAAGAGTTGAAAACAATGCAGACGGAAAAGATGGATCAACTTACAGCACTCCAAACTGAGGTAGAGGACCTACAGGCGCAAATAGACAAGTTTCCTGGTTGGAAGATTGGGGGGGCAGGTGTTGTTGGATTGAATCTTTTGGGTAACAATAACTGGTTTGCATTGGCTACACCAAACTCTAAGAATAGTAATTTAGGAATAGGATTTTCTGCTTTCGCTAATCAAGATCAGCCAAAGTATTTTTGGAGAAACTTGTTTAACCTTAACATTAATCGTTCTGCAAACTTTACAGACAAAGATATTGATGCTACTAAGTCAGTTGCATTGACTAACGGTCTAGATTTATCCTCTTTATTTGGATACAAGTTAACTGAAAAGTGGGCTTTGTCTGTAGAAGGTAAGTGGACATCTACAGTATTAGAGTTTGATCCTAAGGATCTTAATGATCCTTTAGATGATAAGTACAATTTTGCATTGAATGCTCCAGGTCAGATTACTGTAAGTGCAGGTGCAACATGGACGCCTATTGAAAACTTGGTAGTGATTATTCACCCATTAGCTTATCAGTTGAACTTACCAGGAGAATTGATCTCTGCAGCTGGTGCAAAGATCGGTGCTACTTACGCAGCGACTATCATTAAAGGTATTTCTTGGACTTCTAACTTGAGTGCATTTATTCCTTACGGAGGAGCTGGAGATGTTACGCACAAGAATGTTTCTGGAGAAAACATCGGAACACAAACTTATTCGACAGGTGACTTAGTGACTTGGGATTGGTTAAACGGATTCTCTTTCAGCGTTTGGAAAGGTGTGGGTGTTGCTTTTAATCTTGGATTGAGAGGAAACAAGCAAGTTGCTGATTTAGGTCGTCTACAGGCGATTAATCTAGGAGCTAATCCTGCTGATTTTAACCTTACTGAAAGCCCAGTACAGTCTTACTACACTTTAGGTCTTGGATATACTTTCTAATGAAAGCTTGATCTATTTATTAAATAGCATAATAAAAAGGCTGCTCATTAACATGAGCAGCCTTTTTACGTTAACTCCTAGGGTGTGCGTACTTTGTATTAAAAAATCTTGCAGGTGTCTCTTCG
>Ga0209828_1004351_pt1 | contig 10201 bp, 9 predicted proteins | sample MaitaG_FD_187429 | JGI IMG/M metagenome (GOLD analysis project Ga0209828, IMG submission 187429) | Marine algal microbial communities from Maine, USA - Maine_Asex2 metaG (SPAdes) (version 2) | ecosystem: Host-associated > Algae > Red algae > Unclassified | place: Maine, USA | collected 2015-01-05
CCTCTCCATTGTCGATCTCGCCGAGGCCGAACTGGCTCTGACCCGGAGCGACCTTTCACTAACCGAGGCGAATTGGGCGTTTCACCATGCGTTGTATCGGACCTCTCGTTGGGATCGTGGGCTTGCAATGACCCAGGTGCTCCACGCGGCGGTGGCGCCCTATGTGCTGCTCTACACCGAAGGACTCGGCGGCGCCCAAAACTCGAGTGATGAACACCTGGCAATGTTGGACGCGTGCCGAAATCGCCATGTAGACCAAGCAGTCAATCTGCTTGCTCAGCACCTAGACGGCGCGGCAGCAGCGCTGCATCACTACCTTCTCCACCGCGACAGCGACAGCTAGTTCGTCTACTCGCACAGCACTAGCGATGTAACCAGGCCAACATGTCAGATGTTGCGGCCTGGGCAGCTCGGGCGTTGTACGCGGCCAAGCCCGCACTGTCGAGTGCCGCTGCGCCAGCGCCCGACTGGCCGGCACGAAAGAACCGAGTCCTTTCTTTGAGTACGCCCGCGGGGTCGGGAGCCAGATCGCTGCTGTGCGCTTGCATTGATTGGAACGTGGCCGCCGCTGCGAGTTCATCGATGAGCAGGCTCGGAACGCCGAGATCAAGTCCTACGGCTATCCGTCGCATTTCGCCAGGAAGGTCGTGAAGCAGATCGGCGTAGTGCACCAGCATCACGTTGCCTTGGTCTCGGCGGTTCCATGCATCGGTGAGATGGTGGAAGACACCATTGAACGAATCGAGTTCACTCTGAGCTGGCACATCGGACTCGATCCACTGCTGCAACCACTCATCGAGCGGTTGCAGCCTCTCGACCTGAGCCAAGTCGGGTTTTCCTGTCAGCTCGGCTATGCGTTCTCGGTCGATGTTCTGGCTCTGGTGATAGAGAGAAACTGCTGCGTCCAAGGGGTGTCGGCCAACGACGATGAACGTGACTCGTTCATCGTTCGGGAGACCATCTAGCGGGGTATGGGTCTTGATAAATCTGCGGTGCTGGCGGGCTTTGAGATCCGCAAAGAGTTCGTGCTGAGGCAGCACGAGCCAATCGAGCCACGGCGACAAATCCGGCAGCGGACGCGATAAGGCCGATGTCTCAAAGATCAACAGCGCGCAGATCATTTGCACCCACGTGGTGCCTGACTTCGACCTCGTGCTGATCACGATGTCGTCGTCTCGGAAGTCAAAATCAAGCCAGCGGGAGCTATCTTCGTCTGCCGATTGGTATCGGATTGGCTTCCTACTCACACTGGAGCACGATAGAACGGATCCTCTCGAGCTAGTGAGTCGCGAGTAGTGCGGACCTGCTCCCCTACTGCGACAGGAAGTCGTCGACCAGTCGGTTGAATGACGTCGGATCTTCAGATGTCGACAAGTGGCCTACGCCTTTGATCACTTCGAGTCGAGCAAGCGGCAGCACCTTCGGCTCGTTCGATCCATGCGGTCCGGCTCACGGTGCGCTCAGTCTCGGGGCAGATAGCCGCCGCGCCCCTGAGGCAGCCGCATATCCAGAATGCGGCTTGCGACCACCGTGCGAAGGATGCCGGCGGTGCCGCCGCCGATCGTGAACATACGCACATCTCGATACATACGCTCAAGGGGATTGCGCCGGCTGTAGCCCGCTGCGCCATGAAGCTGTAGCGCATCGCTCACGACTTCGATTGCGGCTTCGGCGGTGAAGATCTTGGCTTGGGCTGCCATTGCAGGATCGGGGAACGGCGATCCGTTTGGCCCTCGTGACTCGGCAGCCCGCCACGTCAGGCTGCGGGCAGCTTCGAGCTTTACCGACATGTCCGCCAGAGCCCATTGCACGCCTTGGAACTCTGCGATTGGGCGATCGAACTGCTCACGTTCCTTCACGAAGGCCAGCGCCAACTCGTATGCGCCTTGGGCGATGCCGAGGCCAACGGTGCCGGCACCAACTCGCTGTGAGTTGTAGGCGTTCATCAAGTCGCCAAATCCACGCTTGAAACCCGAAGGTGGCAGCAGCACCATGTCTGGGCCGACGACCATGTCTTCGAACAGAACTTCCATCTCGGGGATGGCCCGCAGCCCCATAGTTGGTTCACGCCGACCAAAGCTCAGACCAGGGGTCTCATCGCGTACGGCAAGGAAACCGCCTATGCCTTCTTCATTGCCTTGCTCATCAAACACTCGAGCGAAGATCAGATGCAATCGGGAGACGGTGCCGCCGGTGATCCAGTGCTTCTTTCCATTGAGCACGTATTCGTCGCCGCGCCGATCGGCCCGCGTGGTCATCATGGAAGCCGAGCTTCCAGCGCCGGGTTCGGTGATACAGATCGCCGGCTTGTCACCGTGCAAAACCAGATCGGCAGCCAGCTTCTTCTGCTGCTCGGTGCCATAGGCCATGACCGCCGAGATCGCGCCCATATTGCATTCGACCGCAATGCGGCCGGTCACACCACAGACTTTGGCCATCTCTTCGACAACGAGGACCGAGTCGAGGAATGAGCGGCCGGGCCCACCGAACTCGCTCGGAATAGTCATGCCCGTAAACCCAGCGTCGCGCAAGGCTTCGACGTTGGCCCACGGGTATTCCTGGGCGTCGTCGACATCGGCCGCCCGAGGCGCGACCACGTCGTTTGCCAGCTCGCGGGCTTGGTTCTGGAGGCGGAGTTGATCTTCGGTTAGCTGCCAGCTCATGGTAAATCCTTGGGTAAAAGACAGTCCTAGTGGGGCGGTGCCTGGCACCGCCCCACTAGAGCCCGCATCAGTGCGGGGCGATGGATACGGAGAGGTGTTCGATGCCGTTCACGAAGTTCGATGGGACGAACTGCGGCTGGCCGACCTCGAACGTTAGATCACGTCGCAAAATTTCTTCGATCAGAACGGCGACTTCGAGGCGAGCAAGCGAGGCGCCGAGGCAGAAGTGCGCTCCCCCGCCACCGAACGCCACGTGCGGTGGGACTTGGGGTCGGTCGGGTCGGAAGGTATGCGCATCGGGAATTTGTGCTCATCGAAATTGGCGGCGGGGTCACGACGGACACGATCGAACTCTGCCGCGAACTCGCTGAGGTGCAGGGCAAGGTGAGCCATAGAGGATCGGGTGGTCCCGTTGCTAACAAAGATCATAAGTCGGAAGAAGTTGGCGAACTCCTCGCTGGTCAATAGCTCGCCATCGATCTCGGCCGGCCATCCTCTACGCTCTGACTGTAGCAAAGTAGTTCGGTAGCTAACGAAATAGAGAAGCTCGTGGAGAAGATGGCGAAAAGAGCCTTAGTGATTGCTCACGAACCCGATGGTCCAGCCCGCCAGGTCGAGGCCCGGCTCATTGAGCGCGGCTTTCATGTGGACACCCACATTGTGACCCACGACTACGAGCAGCCAAATGTTGCCACTCCCTGGCCATCGACCGAGGGCTACGACATGGTGCTGCCAATGGGGTCAGTTCGCTCGCTCACCCGCAAGCACGAGATCGATAGCTGGATCGGCTACGAACTCGATCTAGTCCGCGAGCTACACGACGCGGGGACCCCCATGCTGGGCGTGTGTTTCGGCGGGCAAGTATTGGCCGAGGCACTCGGCGGCACCGTCGAAGTCGCACCAGCGACTGAACTTGGCTGGTTTGAGATCGAGGCCGTGGCGGGTACCGAGAATCCCGCGGGACCTGGACCTTGGAAAGAATGGCATCACGACCGCTTCACTGCGCCGCCTCAGGCCGAGGTCCTCGCGGTCAACGACCAAGCAGTGCAGCTCTTTCGCCTCGGCAAATCCGTTGGTACCCAGTTCCACCCGGAGGTCGACGTGGCCCACATCTCGGCCTGGTTAGGCGCATGCGACGACGACTACCTGGCCGAGCACGGCGTCGATCGAGAAACGATCTTGGCCGAGGTCAACAAAAACGAGGAACGCAACATCAAACAGTGCCATGCCTTTGTCGACTGGTTTCTCGACGAAGTTGCCTTCCCCAACGCCGACCAGCACGCGGTCGAATCGGCTCCAGTGCCGGCATGACCCAGCGCCCACTCATTGGCCTGACCGGCCGGCGAAAGACTGCCGGGCAACTGATAGGCACGCCCGACATTCTTCACAGACTCGAGGGCGACTGGTACTACGCCGACTACGCCCGCGGCGTGCTCGATGCCGGTGGTCTACCCGTGCATCTGCCGCTCGATGCGGACCCGGCTTTGTTTGCCGACCGTCTCGATGGCGTGCTGTTCTCTGGCGGCGCCGACATTGCTGCCAGTCAGTACGGAGCGACCGTGGGCGAACACGACGACGTCGCCGAACCAGCACGAGACGACTTCGAACTCGGGTTGTTCCGGGCCGCGACCGAACGCAAGTTGCCCATACTTGGGATTTGTCGAGGTTTACAGCTCATCAACGTGGCCAGTGGCGGCACTCTTCATCAGCATGTGCCCCTTCACGCCGGCTTTAGTCAGCCGCCAGCAACCCTGCTCCACAGCATCGAGCTGCAACCCGATTCGGTCCTAGGTTCGCTCTATGGATCGGACCATCAAGTCAATTCGCTGCATCACCAGACCGCCGCAACACTCGGTGCGGGCCTTCGAGCAACCGCGACCGACAACGGCAGCATCGAAGGTATCGAACATGAGTCGCTGCCCATCGTGGCTGTGCAATGGCATCCTGAGATGCTGCCGACCCGGGCAGAGGACCCGATCTTTGGTTGGCTCATCAACGCCGCATCCTGCTCGTCCCGGTGAGGCGGTGCCTGGCACCGATCTGCATCGTGAGGTAGTGCAGGCCGGTGCTCCACCGATACCGCCGCGGGGTGCCGAGACGGCCGGCGTCTCCTCGTGGCTCACGAGTTTGATACTCGCCCCGGGCACCGCTGGTAATTGGTTAGGCGAAAACGAGTTTGGCGGCAGCGAGATCTTCGAGTGCCGTGCCGGCGGACTTGAAGAAGGTGATCTGGTCTTCGGTGGCACGTACCGGGCAGCTTCCGGCGACCAGTTCGGCGAGGTCGCCTTGGATGTCGGCGACATTGAAGAGTCCCGATTCGATGGGCTGCGCGAGGTCACCGGCCAGGATGCCATCGGAGCGCGTGTCCACCCAGATGTCAGCCCGGCGAATCACGTCGTCGTCGGCCTCGCGCATGTGTGAAGTGAAGCCACCAATCAGGTCGACATGGGTCCCCGGTTTCAGCAATGCGCCTCTCACCAATGGTTTGGTTGAACCGGTCACGCAGGTGATGGTGTCGGCCGCGCCAATGCCAACATCGAGGTCGGCGCACACGGTCGCCTGAAGACCCAGCTCGTGCAAACGAGCAACCACGACCTCGGCCTTTTCCGGGTCGCGACCCCAGATGTCGATCTGGTCATAGTCACGCACGCTGGCGTGGGCTTGTGCGGTCATCGGCGCGAGAGCGCCCGTGCCAACAACAAGCAGGCGTGCTGCATCACTTCGGGCAAGTCGTTTGGCCGCAACCGCCGAGGCAGCCGCTGTTCTGCGAGTGGTCAGTTCGTTGCCGTCGCAGGCACCCAAGAACGTCCCGTTGGTTCCGTCGAACAGCAGAACGCCGGCGTTGACGGTTGCCAATCCGAGCGCACCGTTGTCAGGAAAGAAGGTCACGGCCTTGAGTGCAATCACGTCGCCAACGACCCAACCTGGCTTCATCAACAGTGAGGCATCGGACCCTCCTGGCACCTGAACCTGATGGACCGTGCGTTCCGGCGCAACCGCACCCGACGCCACCATTGCCTGCTCGATGGACTCGATGAGCGCCGCCCAGGGCAACGCAGCGGCAACTTTTTCACTGTCAAAAAACTGCATCCCCTAGTGTCGCGTGTATGCAAGCCACCGACGCACCTGCGGACCCGATCCGGATTGCGCAACTATCCGACACCCACTTCCTCGCCGACGGCGACACGCCCGAGGGCGGATTTGCATACAACACCAGCGAGGCGTTCGCAGCGGTCCGCGATCATCTCGAGGCCCGCGGCCCGTTCGATCTGGTGGCTGTGACTGGCGATGTCGCCGATCACGGACTCGCCCCGCAATACCGCCAAGCGACGGCCGCGTTGGGAACAATCAGTTCGCCGGTGAACTCCTGCCCAGGGAACCATGATCAAAACGCTGCGTTCACGATCGGCATGGGTCGACCAGGCATCAGCACTTCACGAGTAGTCGAGATCAATAACTGGTGCTTTCTGTTCGTGGATTCCAACAGCGGCGTCATGGTGCCCGAGGCCAGTGGCCGCCTGATTGATCCTGTCGACTATGGCGACCGCCTGCATCGCAATGGTGCGCTGGGCGAACGCGAGAGCGCGTGGGTCCGCGAAATGTGTGCCGCTACGACCGCGGACCACGTGTTCATCTGGCTTCATCATCCCCCAGGCGTACCGATCGGCATGGATGGCGACGACGCCTACACGGGCGAATGGGAACAGCTGATCGCGGACCTGCCCACCGTCCGAGGAATGGGTGGCGGGCACACGCACGTGCCCTATGAGTATGAGTTTGACGGTCGACCAGTGTTCGTGTGTCCGGCACTCAAGAACAATTTTGATCTCAAAAACAAGACGATGTTGCCGCCCGGATACCGGACCTATGACTTCGCCAGCAGCGGCGAGATCACCAGCGAGACTCATCTCGTCGACGATCCGCGATGGCCCCGGGCGCCGTTGGGTCGAGCCGTCATGTCGCTTATGACCGGCGAGCTGTCCTGGGATGAGTTCAACGCCATCGTCGCCCGAAAGAAGGCCTCGGCTTGAGCCCGGTCAGCGGTGCTCTCGACGGAATTCGTGTGGTCGAGTTCGCTCAGAACGCCGCGATTCCTCATTGTGGACGGCTGCTCGCTGGGCTCGGCGCCGATGTCGTCAAGGTCGAACCGCCGGGCGGCGACGCAATGCGAAGGCTCGCCGGACTTGGCGAGCACGAGAGCAAGGCCAACGCGGTCATCAATCCTGGCAAGCGCAGCATTGCCGTCAATCTCGACTCTCAGAATGCCCGGCAGGTCATCGACGCATTGTTTGCGTGGGCCGATGTTGCTCTGGTCGCATTCAAGCTCCCCGACCTCGCTCGGTATGGCCTTGATTGGGATCATGCGCAAACCATCAATCCTCGGCTGATTCACATCACCCATTCGGCGCTGGGACCCAAGGGGCCCGATGCTGAGTTCGGTGGCTACGACGTGCTCGTGCAGGGCCGTAGCGGCGTCGGATTTGTCATGAACCGCTCCGGAAAGACCGCTCCCCAACCGTCACGCCCAGCGGTCAACGATTTCGGCAGTGGTTTCTCCGCCGCGTTTGCCGTGATGGCAGGGCTGCGCCATCGAGACCAAACGGGTGAGGGTCAACGCATCGATACGTCGCTGCTCGGTACTGCCATGAGTCTGGGCACGCCCTTGCTTGGCTACTTCCCCGAAGAAGAAGCCGCGCTTACTGAACTCGATGCAGACATCACGGCCGTTCGCGAAGCCGGCCTCGATTTCGATTCTCAGCGCGACATCTATGAGACCAAGGTGCAAGCCGGCGGCGGAGCGTTCCAGCTCTACTTCCGTCACTATCAGACCGCCGACGGGCTGCTATCGCTGGCAGGACTTTCGCTGGGCCTTTACGAGAAGTTCCACCGGGCGACCGGCATCGACAAGCCGACGACCCAGGACACAAGCGATCCGTCGTTTCAGGCAACCGTCGCTCAAGCCGAAGCGATATTTCTCACGCGCACTACCAACGAATGGCTCGCAGCGTTGCGCGCCGAGGGCTACCCGTGCGGGCCCTACAACATGCCCCACGAGGCAATGAACGATCCCCATGCGGTAGCCAATGGCTACGTGGTAGAACTCGAGCATCCTCTGTTTGGCTCCTACAAGACCACGGGTATGCCTTTTCAGATGGAGAAGTCGAAGTCACAGGTCCGGGGACCAAGCCCCGTGTTTGCAGCGCACACCAGGGAAGTGATGAACGAAGTCAGACTCGACCCTGCGGTGGTCGACGAACTCGTTGCGGCAGGTGTTCTCATCTGCGGCTCTCAGCCAGAAGAGCACGCAGAGCCCTAGTCCCAGTGCGTACAGCCCCAGCCGCAGCTCAGTAGTTCGTGGAGATAGGTCATCGATACAGGATCATTCCGCTTTGAGCGTTGACTGGGCGTGTGATTTGAGTGCCTTGTAGTCGACCTTGCCTGACGGCGCTCGCCCGATCGATTCCACCACCACCACGTTGCGGGGTGCCTTGTAGCTCGCAAGCTTGCTCTTTACGTGGGCGATCACAGAGTCAGCATCGACCGAATCCACAGGTCCCGCTGGCTCGATGACTGCGCACACGGTCTCACCGAATCGTTCATTGGTTATACCGACGCAAACGGCGTCTCGTACCTGAGCGTGCAGCTTCAGGACTTCTTCGACTTCTTCAACGAACACTTTTTCGCCACCGGTGTTGATGCACACCGATCCTCGGCCAAGCAGTTTCATAGTGCCGTTGGATTCGACGGTGGCGAAGTCGCCGGGCACCGACCAGCGTTTGCCCTCGATCGTGCGAAATGTCTCGGCAGACTTCTTCTCGTCCTTGTAGTAGCCGACAGGCATCGGCCCTCCGAAGGCCGCCATGCCGACTTCGCCTGATCCCGGCTCCACGAACCCGCCGGTTTCACTAATGACCTGGGCGAGCGCTCCGACCACGAACGATGCGGTCTCGGCCACGGCACCTTTCGTGGAAACCGAGCTACCCATGGCCGCTGCTTCGCTGGAGCCGAAGATGTCGACCATCTTGGTGTCGTCGCCAAGGTGAGCGAACAGGCCTGCCTTAACTTCATGGCTCCACATGACACCGGCCGAATGCAGCACCTTGAGCGAGTCAAGCGACCATCGACTCGGATCGGCATCGAGTTCGGCCAGCAACGGACGAGCAAACGCATCGCCCACGATCACTACCGACTCAGCCGCGGTGCGATCCACGGTGTCCCACAAGCCGGCGGCATCGAACTTGGCTCCGGGCTGAAGCACAACGGTGCCGCCGATACTGAGCGTTGAGTAGGCATTGCTCAGTGCAGTTGCGTGCATCAGTGGGCAGGCAAGCAGCACAATTGGACCGGCTGTTCGGTCACGAACGTTGGCCGCTGCATCGTCGAGCGAGGTGATTGGAGCGATGCCTTGGAGCGCGTTGCCACCGTGACCGGTGACCTGGAAGAGGTCACGGTGCTGCCACATAACCCCTTTGGGCATGCCGGTGGTGCCGCCGGTGTAGACGAGCACCACATCGGTGTCATGGCGATCGGCCGAGCCGGGGGCATCGGCACGACCACTGCCAACGACGGACTCGTACGGCGTGGCCCAGTCGGGGCAATCGTTGCCAACGGCATACCAACGCTTCACGGCATCGAAGCGACCCCGGACCGCGTCGACCGTTTCCGCGAATCGCATGTCGAAGATGACTGCTTCGGTGTCGGCATTATCAAAGAGATAAGCGATCTCGTCGGGTGCATATCGATAGTTGATGTTGAACGGCCAGGCCGAGACCTTCTGGGCAGCGTGGTAGGCCTCCAAGTACTCGGGGCGGTTCGGCACGTACACGGCCACCTTTGATCCGGCCGTCAGCCCAGACGCTACGAAGTCGTGCCCGAGCGCGTTGGCGCGCTGATCGAAGGCCTGCCAGGTCAGCGTCTGGTCGCCGTAGATGATTGCCAGCCGCTCTGGCACCGCGGCTGCGATCGTTTCAAAGAGATCTGCGAAGTGCCAGCCAGTGTCTTGCCCCATAGGACCGAACGTAGCAGTCGCCGTAGCATCGGATCTGATGGACTTCGAACGCTCTGGCCGCGCCAACCACCTTGTCGAACAACTCGGCACCTTCATCAATGAGCAGGTGATCTCCGCCGAGGACATCGCTACCGCCGAGCGCACCGCGTCGCCGGATCGGCAGCCGCCGACTATTGAGCGCCTCAAGTTGGCGGCCAAAGATGCCGGCTTGTGGAACCTTTGTGTCCGCAACCCCGATTATGGGCCCGGTCTGTCCTTTGTTGACTACGCGCCCCTTGCCGAGATGATGGGCGCTCACTCGCTGGCTCAAGAAGCAACCAATTGTGATCCGCCGTCGAACATCAACGGCGACGCCATGATCATCTACGGCACCGCCGAGCAAAAGGAGCGCTGGCTCGAACCTCAGCTCGACGGCCGCATCAAGTCAGCGTTCGCCATGACCGAGCCGGCGGTGGCATCAAGCGATGCGAGCAATATTGCAACCACCGCAGTGCCCGATGGCGACGGCTGGGTCCTGAACGGCCGCAAG
>Ga0209828_1004357_pt1 | contig 10190 bp, 6 predicted proteins | sample MaitaG_FD_187429 | JGI IMG/M metagenome (GOLD analysis project Ga0209828, IMG submission 187429) | Marine algal microbial communities from Maine, USA - Maine_Asex2 metaG (SPAdes) (version 2) | ecosystem: Host-associated > Algae > Red algae > Unclassified | place: Maine, USA | collected 2015-01-05
GATACCAGCGGCCGCGAAGGCCTCTACCATTACATGGCGATGGAGAAGATCGAAAACAGCCGGACGCTGAAAGACTTGATGGACGTCGGACTGCCCGCGAAACAGGCGATCCATACCACCATCAAGCTGGCCACCGCTCTCCAGTATGCGCACGAACACGGCGTGGTGCACCGCGACGTCAAACCGGACAACGTCTTGGTCGACGAGTTTGGCGAACCGCTGCTCGCCGACTTCGGTGTCGCCGACCTGCAAGACTGGCCCGACTTTACCGCCGTCGGTGCGCTCACCGGCACGCCGATGTACATGGCCCCGGAGCAGGCGCGTTCGGAGGCCGCCACTCCGCAGTCCGATGTCTACGCGCTCGGCGTCGTTCTCTATCAGGCCATCACCGGCGACTTGCCCTACGATCTCCCCGCCGGCTACAACACCACCGATGTGCTCGACGCGGTCAAACTGCAAAAGCTCGTTCGCCCGCGAAAGCGTAGCGCAAGCGTCTCGCGCGACCTCGACTACGTGCTGATGCGCGCCCTCGCCGCCAACCCCGCCGATCGTTATCCGAACGCGCGTGGTTTCGCCCGCGACCTCGAGTCGATCTACGACGGGCGGCCGTTGGCCCGGCTTTACAACTCGCCCTTCGGCATGATGGGCCGCTTCATCCGCCGCCACAAAGCGCTGTTCGTCACCATAGGATTGCTCTGCGCCGCCGCCGCCGCGGGCTACGCGTTTATGGAATCCCGGGTCACCCGCGTTGGCGAACAGCAACTCCTGCATCTGGCCTGGCAGCGCAACGCCGAACTCAGCATCAGCGAGCGCAGCACGGGACCGGCGCCGGTACGCACGACCATGCAGGCCGGGTTCAACGAATACATCGCCGGCCGCTTTGATAATGCGGCCGAACACTACCGTTACGCTGCGGCGTGTTCCATGTTCGAAGGCAACCAGCACAACAGCATGATCGCCCACCTGGAGGAAGCCCGTTGCCGCCAGATGATCGGCACGGTGACCGGTCTGGAACGCGCCGAGCAATTGTACAGCCGGATTTTAGAACAGCCAAAGGCCTCGCCGGCGGTGGCGAGCCAAGCCTTGTTCGAGATGGTGGTGCTGCATCTCCAGCAAAACGATCCGGAGAGTGCCGCGGCCTGGTTCGAGAAAAACCGGCTGCTGGTGGAAGACACCCCGCTGCTCCGGTTGCTGCCCTCGGTTCTAGACGGCACGCCTGAAGCCTTCACCACGCAACTTGCCGGCCTGCCGGTGAGCCAGCAAAACGATGCTTGGATGGCCCAGGCGCTACGGCCGGGTCTGCCCGCGGACCAGCGGGCGATGGCGGTGCGCTACGTTCTAGAATTCACGTCCCGGGAACATGACTGGCCGTCCCCCTTGGCGCGCAAAATGGCGAAGCAACGATGAACGCGCCCCTCGAGACCCCTGCGTCGCGCGCGCTCTCGCGTTTGGTCTGGCTCCCTTGGATCGGTGTGCTGCTGCTGGTGTGCGCCCTGACGATCGTCACGCTGCGGGTGAACGGCAACCTGCGCGACCGCCGGATTTGCCGCGAGCAATTGGAGGAGATCTACGCGGCTTTGGTGCGTTCGAATCAGGAAAACGGCAATTTACCGCACCTCGATTTTTATCCGACCAACACCCGAAGCGACCAGGACAGCCTGCTGGTCGCGTTGCAGGAATACGGCATTCGGGAGGACAAATGCCAGTGTCCGCGCTCGCCCGCGTCAATCCGCGAGGGACAAGGCTTGACCTATCTCTGGAACGTGGAATTGAACGGCATCCCTTTGAAGGACGTACAAGACACCACCTGGATGCTCATCGAAATCTCCGCGCTCAGCGCCACCGCCAAAGCCCCGCACTTCGGGCGCTATAACATCCTCCTCGCCGACGGAACCGTCGCAGAACGTTCCGAGGTGCCGCCCGGTATCCTCGCCCCCAGCAACACCCCATGAAATTAAGTAAAGCCATCTCCCCCGAGTGCGTTCGCCACAAGCTGACCGCCACCACCAAACTCGGCGTCATCGAGGAACTCATCCATGTTCTCGACGGTGCCGGCAAAATCGGCAATCCCAAGCTGGCCCTCAAAGCCGTTCTGGAACGCGAGAAAAAGATGACCACCGGCATGCGCGACGGCATCGCCATTCCGCACGCCAAAAGCGACGAGGTCGAAACGCTGGTGGCGGCCGTCGGCGTCTGCCCCGAAGGCATCGACTTCGAGGCGATGGACAAGAAGCCCTCGACGATCTTTGTGCTCACACTCTCGCCCGCCAACCGCGCCGGTCCGCACATCCAGTTTATCGGCGACGTCAACCGCATCCTGATCCACGAAGAGGAACGCGCCCGCATCCTCGCCGCCGAGTCCGACGAATCACTCCACGATCTTCTGGTCGCCGAACGACCCGAGCCGGCAGAAGAGGATGACGACGAGGATGATGAAGAGGACGAGGATTTGGACGCGTCCGAAAATGACAGCGCAGAGTGACCAGCCCGTGCGGCTGAAGTTCGTCACGCGAACGCGGCAGACGGTCTGACCTGACCCACTGAAGTCTCGTACCCTGTTGAAACGCTCGACTGGCAATCGGCTCGGGAGGCCCCTCGCCCTCCAGGTCAACGACCAAGCCAAACCGCGAAGTACCGTGCTTCCAGCCGGTATCGTCCCAACCGCGCTTCCAGCAGGTTGGGGTTAGCGCGGCGAAAACAACGCAGGATTTCAAATCACGAATTTCAAATTTGAAGCTCGAAATGAGAGATCAACCCGCCCGCAGGGCCCGAAACCCTGACTACCAACTACTGAACACCGGCTACTTCTTGATATCCGCACGTCGCGGCTGCGGATCGAAGAACCTCGCCGTTTTGCCTATCCGGTCATAATCGCCGATCTCGGAACGCGCGGTTTCCAGCAGGCTGCTCAGGCGTTCGACGACCTCGGGATGCTCTTTGGCGACATCGGTGGTCTCGCCGATGTCCGCGTGCAAGTCGTAAAGCAACGGCGTCGGAATCGCCGGGTTGTCCTCGGCTTTGCTGTAGTAGCCCCATTTCGGGTCGGCGGGGCGCGCGGCATGCAGCTTCCACTTGCCAGCTCGAACCGCCTCCAAACGCGTGCGCCGGTAGAAGTAATAGGCGTCCGTCGGACTGGTCGCGCGCTCCTTGCCGCGCATCAAATCGCCGATGTCATGCCCGTCGATCACCCGGTCGCTCGGCAGCGTTCCGCCAGCCAAGGCCGCCAAGGTCGGCAGCATGTCGAGCGTGGACGCGATTTCATCGCACGTGGTACCCGCCGGAATCCGGCCCGGCGCGCGCATGATGCACGGCACCCGCAACCCGCCTTCCCACGTCGAGGTCTTCGCTCCGCGCAAGGGACCCGCCAAACCGCCGTGCGCTTCCGCGTCTGGCCCAATACGTTTTAAGTGACCTTTACTCCGGCCGAGATACCACGGGCCGTTGTCGCTGGTGAAAATGACGAGGGTCTTCTCATCGAGTTCCGCCTCTTTCAGCCAGGCCAGAATCCGGCCAACGTTGGCGTCGATTTCCTCCACCACATCGCCGTAAATTCCGCCCTTGGATTTGTCCTCGTGGTCCTCTGAAACTTCCAGACGGATGTGCGGCATCGTGTGCGGCAGATAGACAAAGAACGGCTGTTCGCGGTTGCGTTTCATGAAGCTGATTGCCTCGTCGGTGTAGCGACGCGTGAGCAAGCGCATGTCCGCCTTTTTCTCGATGACCTCGGTGTTGCGCAACAAGTAGACCACGGAGTCGTTGCTGGTCGGCGTACCGAAAAAATAGTGGAAGCCCTGTTTGGTCGGCAGAAGTTCTGGTTCGTAGTTCACCTGAGTGTGCCCGGCCAGATCCCACTTGCCGAACGCGCCGCAGCGATAGCCCGCATCGCGCAACACTTCGGCGATGGTGATCTCCTTGCTGTGCAAGCGCGGGTGAACTTCCACCCGGTTGTTCTTCTTTCCAACCCGCAAAGGATAGCAGCCGGTCATCAAGGCGGCACGCGACGGCCCGCAAACCGTCTGGGCGTAAAAGCTGGTGAAGCGCATGCCCTCTTTCGCCATCTGGTCCAGATGCGGCGTCTTGATCTTCTCCGAACCAAAACAGGCCAGATCCTGGTAGCCTAGATCGTCGGCGAAAATCAGCACGATGTTCGGTTTTTCCGCCACCGCAAGAACGGTGAACAGCGGCAGGAGGGAGAGGGCGAGAAGGTGTTTGAGATAGCAGATCTTCATCATTCGAGTTTGCCCGCTCCACGACGTCGAAGCAAGCCGCGCGGGTGCACGTCGTCGGATCGATCTTTCCGAGTCGTGTGGTCGCTAATCTTGCAAGATGTAATCCTTCGGTTCCGATCGAAACAGACTGATTTCCCGCACGAAGGACAGCACGCGCTCTTTCTGGGAAGGTGTTCCCAGTCGACTTTGCTCCCTTTAGCTATTCGTAACTTTACTCCGCACATCGCCAGATCGCGTCTGGTCAACGAGTCCAACGATCCCGAGCAGTGCGGGCATTGAAGTGGCTGAACCGCCTTCACGAACCTCCTCTCGCTCAACAGCACAAACGGCCACGCGATCGCATAGAAGGGGATGCAGATAACCACCACCGCATGGTCTCCAACTTGTGACAGCCCCTTCATATTTTAGCGATGCATCAACCCACCAGCTTTTGAATCACACCCGTGCTGTCCTGGAACTCGTCCCCGACGCCGACATCCAGCCGGTCAAGCATGGTGTGCCAGACCGTGGACAGCGGCGTGAATGCCGGTAGTTGCAAGTGTCCCTGATGCGCGACGCCCAGTTTTTTTCCGCCGAACACGCAGGTCGGCAGGCGGTCTTTTGAATGGCCAATGCCCATGCCGCTGGAGAAACCGAGCAGGCTGTGGTCAAGCAAGGTGCTGCCGTCGGGTTGTTTGAACTGCTTGAGCCGATCGATGAAATAGGCCCACTGCTTCATGTAGATCCGGTCGACCAGCGCGAGTTCGGCCAAGTTCTTCGGGTCGTTGCCGTGGTGGGTGAGTTCGTGGAAGCCCTTGCTCACGCCGAACTCGGGAAAGGTGCCACCAGCGCTTTCCTGACGCACCACGTAGCTGACCACCCGCGTGCTGTCCGTCTCGAACGCGAGCGCGATCAGATCGTACATCATCTTCGCGTAGTGGTCATACGAGAACTCCCCGGCAGGCATGCGCGGCGTGTAGCTTTCAGAGAAGTCGGGCATGCCAGCGGTGTTCACGCTCGGCTTCGGTTTCACGCTCCAGGCGCGGTCGCGTACGAGCTGCTTTTCCACTTCGCGGATGCTTTGAAAATATTCGTCGAGCTTTTCGCCGTCGGCCTTGCTCACCGTCGAACCCATGCGTTTGGCATCGGCCATCACCACGTCGAGAATACTGCCGCGCCGGCGGAAACCCTTTTGCCGGACCTCGCGTTCCTCGGCGGAGTCCACCCGGAACAAACGGTTGAACAAGATGTGCGGGTCGTTCTCGGACGCGAGCGGCACGCCGTTGGCATTCCAGGAGAGCGTGCGCATGTTGCCGCCGAAGCCGGTGCCGCGGGCGAGGCACATCTGCATGCTCGGGAAACGCGTGTCGCGGCCGAGTACGCCGGCGGCGACTTGGTCCATCGAAATCTTGTTGTTGATCGCGCCGCCGTCGCGAGCCTTCACGCCGGTCGAGAAGGTGTAGTCGCCGTTGTGTCCGCCGCCGTGTTCGAGGTAGGTGCCGGAGCACACGGTGAAGTCGGACTTGTGGCGTTCGAGCACCTTGAGGGTGGGGGACAGGGCGTAGTCCAAGCCGGTGTCCGCCGGTTCGAACTCGCGCATGTTCATGCCGGTGCCAAAATAGAACAGCCCCATCCGTTTCGGAATCACCGGACCCGCCGCCTGCGCCGCCGCGCCCGCTGGAATCATCGCTTCCAAAAATGGCAGAGCCAAGGTGACGCCGGCTCCGCGCAGCACCGAGCGCCGCGACAGGCGCCGGGCGACATGGGGGGAGGAGGCCGGGGTGAGATAAGCTGTGTTTGATTCTCGGTGGTTCACATATGAATTGTGCCAATTTTTTGAACGAGGAACAAGCTTTGCCCCGTCTTCACTATCCAGTCAGCAGGCCGTGCCCTCAGCGCCCCCCCCTTGGACAAGAATAGCTGAAAGGCCCGACCTGCCAAGCCGACTATTTTGACGACATCCGAACATTGTGTTTCGCAATACGTCCTTCTAAGAACCCGCCTACGTATGAACATCTTTAAGCCTGCTCTCCTCGTCCCTCTCCTCGCCTTCGCCCTGACCCCACTCGTCGGACTCGGGCAAATCAAGACCGACAGTCCGGCGCATAAAAAGATGCTCTCGATGGAGAAACGCGTGGTGAAAACCTACGCCACGGTGCTCGACACGGTGGTCTGTTTGCAAAGCATCCAGAATGGCGGATCCGCTTCGGGTTCGGGCACCATCGTCAGCAAAGACGGTCTGATTCTCACCGCCGCGCACGTGGTCGGCAAAGCGGAGAATGTCATCGTCCAGTTGGTCGACGGTCGCACCGTTTCGGGCAAGGTGCTCGGCTGCAACTACGAACGCGATGTCGCCATGGTGCAGATCACGGTCGGCGAAGACGAGGAAGCGCAGGAGTGGCCCTTCGTCGAGATCGGAGATTCCTCGGACTGGGATGTCGCCGACTTCTACATCGCCATGGGCCATCCCGGCGGCTTCAACATCCGCCGTCCGCCGCCGGTGCGTATCGGTCGCGCCTACAACACCAACACCAACAAGTTCATCGTCACCGACTGCGTGGTCATCGGCGGCGATTCCGGTGGGCCGTTGTTCGATCTCGACGGCAAATTGATCGGCATCCACTCCTCCATCGGCGCCAGCCTCGGCCAGAACAACCATGCTCCGGTGCACATCGTGCAAGAAGATTGGGACCGTCTAAAGAACGGTGAAAAATGGGGCACGACCCTTGGCATGCGCCTTTCCGGACGCGGCCCCGACGCCAGCCAACCGCCGCGCCTCGGCATGCGCCTCAAATCCGGCGAGTCGTTGGTCATCGACAAAGTGCATCCGGGTTCGGCGATGGAAGATGCCGGGGTGAAAGACGGCGATGTGATTATCGCGGTCGATGGCAAAAAGCTCGAAAACAAATCCGCGTTGCGCGCCATCGCCGGGAAATTCAAGCCGGGTCAGGAGGTGGAGTTCGAAGTGAAACGCGGCGACAAAACGCTCAAGAAACGGGTCCGCTTTCCCGGCCCCAAAATCCCTGAAACCCCGGAAGAGCCGGAGGAGCCGGAAGACGGCGTCGCCGAAAAACCCGGCAAGCCGGCCCGCTTCGGCGCAGCCTTCCGCACCACCGACAAGGGCGCGCGTATCTCGCGGGTGATCGAAGGCGGACCCGCTGAGAAAGCGACGTTCAAAGTCGATGACATCATCTATGAAATCGACGGCAAGGACATCGGCGGCCCCGCCGATATCGCGACCCTGCTGCGCGGCAAACGCGCCGGCGACAAAATTGAAATCTATTTCTACCGCGACGGCGACGAAGACATGCTCACCCTCACGCTCGGCGAGAAATAGCCGCTACCATCGTCCAGAACCGCTTTCCCTCTCCACTTTTCACGCTTCAGGAATGTTCATGAAACCTCAACTTTCCCTCTTTTCCCTCCTCGCCCTGCTGTTCGTTTTCGCCGGTTCGGCGCTGGCACAAATCGCACCGGCCGACATCAAACCCGACAAGCTGCAACAGTTCTTGCAGGAAAAAGCGCAGGCGGCCGACGGTGAACTCGACATGACGCCAGACGGCATCCGCAAGCTGCTCAAAGAGTTCGGCGTCGATCCCAAAGAACTCGAAGGGCTCGATGATCCCGGCGTGATGGGCCTGCTGATGCAAGGCCTCGGACTCCGCCGCGCCGCGCCGTTCAGCAAAGAGGCTTTGGAAGGCCTGGAAGTGCCAAAGGGGCTGCGGGTCGAGGCCTTCGGCAAAGAGCTGATGAAGAAGATCGAGTCCGAAGATGTCGAGTGGTCGGACCTGCGTGCGCTGCTGATCGAGTTCGGCGCGGACAAGGACGAAGTTGCCGAACTCAAGGACGAGGATCTCAACGACATGGTCAGCCAGATGATGGGCAACCCGCCGGTGAGCGCGGAGGAGAAACGGATCCGCACCGCCCTTCGCGAGCAGTTCGACGAACTGCTCGAAGGCCACCGCCCGGCGGTCGTTCGGGTCTATGACAGCACCGTCGGTTTTTTTGACGGTCAGGTCGATGAGGACGACACCAATCTGCTCTGCCACGGCATCGTCGTGGACGCCCGCGGCTTCGCGCTGTCCAAGGCTAGCGAACTCAAAGACGCCACCAACCTCACCGCCAACATTCAAAGCAACAGCCTTCCCGCCACGGTGGTGAAGACCTGGGAAAAGCATGATCTTGCCCTCGTGTTCGTCGATGCCAAGGACCTCGTTCCAGTGCAATGGACCAGCAAAAAACTGCCACCCGTCGGCACCTTCATCGCCTCGCCGAACTACAATTCCAGCGAACCGATCGGCGTCGGTTTGGTCGCCGTCGCCCCGCGCAGTTTGTCCAACACCGGACTGCCGTTCCTCGGTATCGGACTCGCGATGGCCGAAGAGGACGTCATCGTCACCCAGGTCCTGCCCGACTCCGCCGCCGACAAGGGCGGCTTGCTCAAAGACGACCGCGTTCTGAAATTGAACGGCATAAAGCCCGGTTCCACCGCCGCGTTTATCGCCGAGATCGAACGCCACGAGCCGGGCGACAATGTGAAGATTCAACTCAAGCGCGGCGACGACACCAAGTCCCTCGACGTCGAACTCGGTTCGCGCAACGTCCAAGAAAGCAAGATGGCGCCCGACCTCGAACGCATGAACAAAATGAGCGGCGCGACTAGCGAAGTGCGCAGCGGCTTCCCCAAAGTTTTCCAGACCGACCTGCCAGTCGAACCCAACCAAATGGGCGGCCCCGTCGCCGATCTACGCGGTCACGTCATCGGCATGAACATCGCCCGCGCCGGACGCATCGAAACCTACGCGATCCCCTCCTCGGTCATTCTCGCCCTGCTCAGCCCGCTCGACTTCAGCAAGTTGGCGAAGACGCAGAGGCAGAAGCTCAACGCCGCCAAGGAAGGCAAACCTTCCGCAACTGCCAGTGCTGCGGTGGCCGGATCGTCTAAGAACGCTGGCGAAAACGCCACGCTAGCCAGCGATGATATGTCGGCGATTCGCGCCCAACTTGTGGCTTCCTTGAAAGCGCTCGCACAGGCCCGCGAAGCCGTTCAGCAAGCCGAGAACGCCAGCCGGGAAGCTTTGGAAGCGCTCCGCTAATGGAACGATGAAATCGGTTCCGCTGAACCCTTAAGAGTCTGTTAGACTTTCCTTGTCCATGGATGCACTTTTCTTGAGAAGTTCGCCGCGTTAGCGGTGGCCTCCGAATAGCCGTGGCTGTAGCCCGCCACGTAGCGGTGACACCAAGGGCTTTAGAGGCGGCGCAAGGAAACGTCATTCGTCTTTCCCCATCTTTCAGTTGAAACGTTTCATTGGCCAAACGCTTCGGGTGCCTTTGTGTCACCGCTACGCGGCTACCCATCTCACGCTATGCAATCCGTGGCCTTGCCCGTTGGGCTACAACCACGGCTATTCGGATGTCACCGCTACGCGGCTACTCGTCTAGATCCGGGATCGTCATCCCCATTCCTTTGTCCTCCCGCACGTGCGACGCCGTTCCGCCTTCAAGCGGATCGAAGCCTCTACTTTGGCAAGATGGCCAGGGATCAGAAGTCCGACAGCGTTCTAGGAGCCTCCGATAGCGCGAACCCCGCTTGTCACAATTCGCCGCCACGTTTTCGCTTTCCCTCGTAGTCATAAATCTTCTCATGCACCTTCCAAAATTTCTTCTCCTTTAGGGCGATGACAAAGTCAGGCTTGCGGAAAAGGTGGCTGTTTTTTGCGACCTGAACTGCAGAGGAGGCGCGGAACGATGCGCTGCGATCGATGAGCGCCTGTCTGGAGAATCGATGGTAAAACGCGCCACACTGCCCGGGCGTTTCGAACAGAAAAAACTCGCTGACTTCTGCGCCATCCTCGTCGTGATATGTCACGCGAAGTCGTTCGAACCCGTTGCGGTTTTCGCCGACGTGGAAACTGACGCCAACGCAGCGGAGGATCAGGCAGTTTTTGAGTTCCATCGCGTCTTTTAGTTTCTGATCGGGAT
>Ga0209828_1004362_pt1 | contig 10182 bp, 9 predicted proteins | sample MaitaG_FD_187429 | JGI IMG/M metagenome (GOLD analysis project Ga0209828, IMG submission 187429) | Marine algal microbial communities from Maine, USA - Maine_Asex2 metaG (SPAdes) (version 2) | ecosystem: Host-associated > Algae > Red algae > Unclassified | place: Maine, USA | collected 2015-01-05
GCGGACAAGGAGGCGATCGTGCATCTCGCCGCCGATACCCGGGTCATGGACTCAATCGAGGACCCGGAGTTCAACTTCCAGGTGAATGTAGTTGGCACCTTCAACCTACTCAAGGCCGCACGCGCCGCCGGCGTCCAACGCCTCGTGAACGCCTCCACCGGCGGGGCCATTCTCGGCGAGGTTCCACCTCCGGTCAATGAGCTCATGGCACCAAATCCATCAAGCCCCTACGGCGCATCGAAGCTTGCTGTTGAGGGCTACTGCTCAGCCTTTGGTGAGGCGTACGGCCTCCCCACGATCTCTCTTCGCTTCTCCAACGTGTACGGCCCACTGTCGGTGCACAAAGGCAGCGTTGTTGCAGCGTTCTTCCGCCAGATTCTCAAGGGCGAAACGCTCGTTGTGTACGGCGATGGCTCCCAACAGCGTGACTACGTGTACTCCCAGGACCTCGCAGCCGGCATCCGCCTCGCAATCGATTCTCAGCACACCGGCCCGTTTCAACTCGGCACTGGCATTCCAACCAGCGTCAACGAGTTGATTGAGCACATGCGCGTCGTCGTTGGCGACGAGTATCCAGTCAACGTTGAGTACCGAGACTTCCGAGCCGGCGAGATTCTGCACACTTACTGCGACATCAGCAAGGCGAAAGCCACGCTGGGCTTCAATCCCACCACCGCGGTGCCGGACGGATTGGCCTCAACCTGGCAGTGGTTCCTCGACCAGCAATGATCGACTCTGGCGCTGCTTTCCGGCATCCGTGCGTGCAACTTCAGCAGTGACACGAGCCACCGAACGGCCGAAGATGCTTTTTGTGTTGAGTCACATGCGGAGCTTTTCGACCCTGCTCGTACACATCCTCGCTTCATCCCCGGAGCTCGTTGGCAATCGCGAGATGCATCGCTCCTATGCTTCGATGATCGACGTGCAGACCGTGGCGGACGAGCTGATCGACTCCACGCCAGATGTCACAGCGATGGACAATATTCTGCACAATCACCACACGTTGTCCGGGGACGTCCGGTCCAGTCACGATTGCTCGTGGATTGTGTCTGTGCGCCAGCCTCTACCGACGTTGAAGAGCCTGTGGCGCTGGGGCGGGGGCAAGACCATGCCGTTTCGCGAGCCGGGCCAGGCACTGGCCTACTACGAGCAACGCCTCACCCACCTTGCTGAGCTCGCTCCCAGCCTGGCGACCGGCTTTGTCCTGCTGCGTGCGGACCGAATCATCAACCACACCGAAGCCAGCCTCGATCTACTGGGCTCGGCGCTGACGTTGAAGGCACCGCTGAACCAGAACTACCAGATCGACACGTCAACCGGCGATCCAGCAAACGGCGACTTCTCAAGATTCATCCGCAGCGGTCGCATCATCAAGAACCGGAAGCACATCATAAAACCGGATTTGCCCGAAGAAGAGATTGAACAGGCAAGGGCGATCCACAGTCGAAGCATGGAACTTCTGTCGGCACGCGCGTCTAGCGTGATCTGATGAGCTGGCGATCGCGGGCGAAACAGGTACCGGGCGTGGTGGCATTGCGCGCGCATCAACGCCGCCTCGCTCTCGGTCTCGAACTGGCTCGCCCTCGGCGCTATCTCCTCGTCGCTTCACATATGCGGTCCTACTCGACGTTGCTTGGGCACATTATGGCATCAAGTGGTGAAACCGCTGGGTACACCGAGATGCGTCGCTCCTACCGCGCCGAAGCGGACCTCGTCGCGCTTGCCATGCAGGTTCGTGCGTCTCATGGCGGCCGCCTTCCCGGTGGAATCGTTCTGGACAAGATCCTGCACAACGGACACCACATTGGAGACGAGATTCTGGCCATGAACAATGTCACCGTTCTCATCAGTGCCCGCCATCCCCATGCGACGGTGCGGAGCATCGTTGCGCTTGGTCGGACAATCGCTCCTGACAACTGGATGGCGCAGCCTGAGCGGGCTGGTCAACACTTTGTCAACCGGATGCAACAGCTCGGTGAGCTGATGGATCGCATCGACAATCCGCTTGTGTTGGCAGCCGACTCGCTGATCGATTCCACAGACCAGACACTGGCCACCTTGCAGACAAGCCTCGGCCTCTCCGCTCCGCTGAGCGCTTCGTACACCATCCACGAGTACACCGGGCAAGCTGAATACGGCGACACGTCGAGCTACATCGGCACCGGAGATGTGCAACGCGACCGGGAGACCTACAGCGAGATGGAGATTGCGCCTGCAATCGATGAACAGGCGCTGGCGGCCTGGCGTACGTTCTGGGTGCATGTAGGCGAGCGGAACGCCCGCGTCATCGGCGAGCCTCCGCTGAGTTGATCAGCCGCCCTGCTGCTTCCGGTTGCGCTCAACCTGGCGCTCTTCGCGTGCTGCGGCCCGGTAGGCGTCGAGGACTTCCTCCGGGTCACCATCAGCGACGATGTGTCCATCATCGAGCCAGATCACTCGATCGCACACCCGGCGAATCTCGCCCAGCGAGTGCGAAACCATAACGATCGCACCGGCTCGACGTTTCAGCTTCTCAAGCTTGGCAAGGCTCTTCTGTTTAAAGTTGGCGTCGCCTACAGCCAGCGCCTCGTCGAGTAGAAGAATTTCGGGGGATTCGACCGTTGCGATCGAGAAGCCGAGCCGAGCTCGCATGCCGGATGAGTAACTTTGAATGGGCCGGTCGATTACGCCATCGAGACCAGAGAATTCGATGATGCCCTCTTCGAAAACACGAGCTTCCTCGCGTGAGTACCCAAGAGCGACACATCCAAGCTCTATGTTCTGGCGACCACTCAGACGTGCCCGCATCGCGGAGTTCACGCCGAGCAGACGCGGCTGGCTGCGCACCCAGACTCGCCCCGAGCTTGCCGGTTGCAGTCCGGCCATCGTGCGCACCAGGGTGGACTTGCCAGCGCCATTCATGCCTACGAGCCCGAGCGCATCGCCCCGTCGAAGCTCCACGCTCACCCCTTGGAGGCTGGTCACCGCCACGGCACGGTTGCGAGCCAGCGGGTTTCGGCTTCCATCCGCCGCCTGGAAGATCTCGTAGTCAACCCAAACGTCTTCGACTCGAATCAGCGTCTCATCGTTTGCGCCGTGAACGGTGCCCCGGTCGGCGACACTCTCAGGTTGGGAGTTGCCCACCGTTGGTAGGGCGACGAGCTGTGGCACCTGAGCGGCTGGCGCGAAGATGTCGACCGGCGTCAGCTGGACGTCTGGAGCCGGTTCAGCCAAACGTGCTGCCGGCGCCGGGGGTGGCAGCGGCAGTTCCTCTACTGCGTCGCCCAGCCAGGAGTTCGGCGGGAGCAGCGAGTCGATGGGCGGCACCATCAGCGGCTGATGAAGCTCATGAGCTTCTGATTTCGTGGGTGTCCCCAATGGCCGATGTAGCTGCTGGTCCAATCGCTCGCCTCCCCGAAGGCAGCCATTTCGTCGCGGGTGTAGAAGAACCCTTTGTGAGCATCGCTTGAGGCCGGATTATCGGCCGGGCGGTCAACCTCGAAGAACGACGCGAAGAAGACGGTGGTGCTGTTGCGGTGAGCAGCGAGGTTCCCCAGACACAGCTTGATGTCAGCTGGCACGAGGTGGGTGAAAAGGGAGTTGGCGATAGCGAAGTCAGGAACCTTACTGAAGCCGTCGAATGCGAAGTCTTCAGAAACCACGAACTCTGGTCGTTTCAGCTCCGCGACGCCCGGGTCAAGCTCGTACTCAAGTCCAGCAGTGATCAGGTCTTCCTCGATGTCGATTCCGAGGTAGTTGCCTGCATCGAGATACGGGATGAAGTGGCGGCCGGCGCGCAGCGACCCACACGCGATATCCAATAGGACGCTCGATGGCTCCAAACCCTGGCTCACCAGAAAGTCGAACTGGAGTCGACCGATTGGACCCCAGTTGCCGTTGTTGCCACCCACGTATCCTCGATAGCCGCGACGACGCAAGCTGTCGTTCTCGGTCTCAAGTACTGGCGTACCGTCCCTTGCTGTTTCAGTCATGAAGGTGTTTCTGGTCTCGATGGTGCGTGCGCTACCGTTCTGCAACATGAATACCGTAGCCGTTCGGCCACCCAGATCGGCATCATGAACTGGGCTGCGATAGCGCACGAACTGCGGTTCCGTTGGACCCGCCAGCGCTCTCCCGGTACCCCAGCACTGACCGCCGCGGACCGGCCATTGGTATCCCTGATCGCTGCTTCCAAGCGACCTGCACAGCTGCAATCGCTGCTTTCCATCGCTGCCGCGCAGACGTGGAACCCGATCGAACTCATCGTGATCGGGAACGTCGAGGACTACCTGTCACGATCTGACGCCGCGCCTGACGTTGACTTGAGGGACGACGTCGGGTTTGTCAGCCTGCCGCACGCGACGCTCGGCGAGTGTCTTAACGCCGGTATACAGGCATCCCGAGGGGACATCATCGCCAAAATTGACGACGATGACCTGTACTCCGCCCACTACGTTGCCCGTTCGCTGGAGGGCTTCTTCAAGACCGATGCCGGCGTTGTGGGCCAAAAGTCGAACTTCGTCCATCTCAGCGGATGCGACACCACTTACCTGCGCTTTCCCGGGAATGAGAACGCCTTTGTGGGCCGGCTTGCAGGCGGCACGATCATGGCCCTTCGTGAGGTTGCTCTTGCCGTCGGTTTCGCGGACCTTGACGTTGGTGAGGACGGCGACTTCATCCGCCGAAGTGAACGTGCCGGGCATCGGGTGTGGTCGACGAGCGCCGGAAACTACCTCCAGATGCGCGACGACCGCCGCGACGACCATGCATGGACGTTCTCTGAGCAGCAATTCCTGACCGGAGCAACACTGGTGGGTTCAGGCAGAGCAAACGAGCTCTGGGTCAGGCGCTAGTCGCACAAAAAGCAAACTGGCCAACCGCGGGGCGGTTGGCCAGTTGACGTTTGTGCTGAAGGTGATCAGGTAACCGGGGTTTCGGAACCGGTCAGATCGACTTCCATGTCCTTCTTCCAGAGCGACTGCGCAATGATCTTCGTGTGATCGCAGCGGTCCTGGTACTTCTTGGCAACCGTCATGACCTCGTCGAGGAGACCCTCTTCAAGCGTGATTGGGTCGAGACCAAGGTCAAGGAACTTTTCGTACGTCACTCGAAGCTCGTTCTCGACCGCTTCGTTACGCGGGTTCTTGTAGTAGCGGATCTCCGCACCGGTCTTAGATGCGATGATGTCCGCCAGGGACTTGACAGTGTGCGTTTCGGTGACTTGATTGAAAATCTCCACACGCTCACCCTTCGCGGGCGGGTTCTCGATGGCGAGACGAACGCACTGAGCGGAGTCACGAATGTGAATGAAGGCTCGAGTCTGACCACCCGTGCCGTGCACTGTCAGCGGGTGGCCCACCGCTGACTGCATAAGGAATCGGTTGAGCACGGTGCCGTAGTCACCGTCGTAGTCAAAGCGGTTGATCAGCGACTCGTCCATCTCCGTCTCGGGGGTGTTGGTACCCCACACGATGCCCTGGTGCAGGTCGGTGATTCGAACGTCGTCGTTCTTGTTGTAGTAGGCGAAGAACAGCGCGTCCTGCGTCTTTGTCAGGTGGTAGATGCTGCCGGGTCCGGGCGGGTACAGCATCTCAAATTCACGAGGACCGTCCTGGTCGTTTGCGGTCACCTTGAGGTAGCCCTCAGGGATGGGAATGCCGGTTGCGTAGCCGTACACGCCCATCGTGCCGAGGTGCACCATGTGGATGTCCTGACCGGACTCCACGATTGCGGCAAGAATGTTGTTTGTTGCGTTGAGGTTGTTGTTGACGGTGTAGCGCTTGTGCCACGAGCTCTTCATCGAGTACGGCGCAGCACGTTGCTCTGCGAAGTGCACAATGGCCTTGGGCTTCAACTCTTCAATGAGGTGCAGGGTGCGGGCGTAACTCTCAGCCAGATCGATATTCACGAAGTCGATAGTCTTGCCGGTGAGCTCTTTCCACTTCGCCAGGCGGGCGCTCATCGGAGCGATGGGCGTCAGAGAATCTGCCTCAAGCTCGATGTCGATCTTGCGGCGGGACAGGTTGTCGACGATGGTCACGTCGTATCCGTGGTTCGACAGGTGGAGTGCCGTTGGCCACCCGCAAAATCCGTCGCCGCCCATAACGATAATATTGTTGCTCACGCGTTGAATCCTCAGTGTCTGATCGATGTAACTGTAGTCGGCACGACCCGGCCAATGATGGCGTCTTCGGACATTCTGACGCATGCCGAGGGTAGGCCGCTTGCGCCTTGATTGGTTGGCGAAAACTGGCGCCGGGTGCCCAATGTCATTCCGTGCTCAGACGAGCCGTCGCTCCACCATCGGCGACCAGAGCCTGACCCGTGACATAGGGCGACCTCTCGGTATCAGCGAGGTAGAGAATCGACTTGGCGATGTCGTGGGCCGAAGCAACCTCCTGGAGCGGAGTGCGAATGCGAAGCTCTTCCAGGTTTCCCTCAGCTCCGTCGGGATGCTCGCGTCGACTCAGTCCGTCCTGCAGCATTTGCGTATCAACCGCTCCGGGCAGGATGGCGTTGCACCGTACGCCGTCGACTGCGAATTCAAGAGCCGCAGCTCGCGTGAGCGCTACCAGCGCTCCCTTAGAGGCTGCGTAGGCACAAATGTTCTGGGATGTCGCAATAGCGTGGACCGACGAGACGTTGACCACCGCGCCCCTGTGGTGCGCCAAGGCAGGAAGCAACTCGCGCATCGCTTCGAATGGACCGCGAACGTTCGTGTTCATCACCTCCATCCACTGCAGCGTGCTGGTGGACGACAAAGGCTGATTCACCTGCAGCGCCGCGTTGTTGACCAGCGCGTGGACCGGCCCACCGTCCATTGCCCGGGAACACGCGGCAACAACCTGCTCCGTCTCGGAGACATCGCATTGAATGGCTTCGACACCATCTGGGACGTCGACCATCTCGTCGCGATCGAGGGCAACGACGTGCCAGCCGTCAGCGAGAAAGGTCTCCATGCACGCCCGACCGATGCCACCGTTTGCGCCTGTGATGACAACTCTTCTGGGGCTCATTGTTCACCCCCGAAGCTGTGTACAAGATTGTCGATTGCAGCCTGATGGGTCCGGTGGCAGGCCTCGAAAGTGTTCGAGGAGTTGTGGGTTCCCAGAATGCAGTTCGGGTGATTCCGCAGCGGCGAGTCTGCGGGCAGAGGTTCTGCTTCGAATACATCGAGAGCCGCACCCCGCAGGTGACCTGATGCGAGTGCGTCTGAAACAGCAGCGTCCACGGCAACTGGACCACGTCCAACGTTGATGAGGTAGGAGCCTGGCGGCATGTTCGAGATTGCCGAGGCGTTCACGATGCCCTGCGTGGCGGCGTTCAATGGACAAGTGACCACAAGAACGTCAGTTGAACCAAGCAGGTTGGCGAGCTCGCCGATCTCGACATCAAGCTCGCGGGCCTGAGCCTGCGCCGATGCACTGGGATCGACGCCGGCAACGGGCATCCCCAGCGCCTTTGCTTTCGCTGCGAGAGCCAATCCGATGTTGCCGAGTCCAAGGATGGTCAACCGCAGCGCCCCCAGGCTGCGACCAACGGGGTTGACCCATTCGCCGCGACGGACCGCTCGGTCGGTTGAAACAATGCCGCGGACGCTCGCTATCACATAGCCCAGGGCCATCTCCGCAACTTCATCGTTGAACATTCCCGGAGTATTCGTGACAGTCACTGCGCGCTCACTGGCGGCGTCGAGGTCCACGCCATCGAGGCCGATTCCCCACTTTGAGATCACTTTCAGATCCGGAAGCGCTGCCATGACTTCGTCAGTGAACTTGTCATCACCAGCAATGACAGCGTCGACCCCAGCCATGGCAGTGATGAGCTCCTGACCGGCCAGTTCCTGGCCTGGGATTCGAGGCACGACGATCTCCCCGAAGAGACCCTCCATCTGCTCGCGATAGTCTTCGATATCTCGCTGCATATGTTTGCAGGTAATGGCGATGCGCATGGCACACAACCTAGCCCCGCACCCAGCCGAGCGTGTTGATTGGGAGCACCGACCGAGGGACGCCTCAACCTCGCGGGTAGTACATCCGCCGCACGATCTGACGGCTCTCCGCGGCGTCAGATCGGTGCCCCTGATAGGCGCCTGCGAATTGGGCGATTCGGAAAGATGTCGCTGGCATGATGACTTCTGGCTGACGGCTACGAACAGCCGCAGCGGCATCCGAGACGATGCTTGTCAGCCCCAGAGCGACAGCTTGGACCAACGACATCTCAGAACGACCGAAGATGGCCTTGTAAGCGATGGCCTCGCGCCGGTACCGGTTCATCGTCTGCCGAAAGCCCTCCTCATGCACGTGGGCTATTCGAGCTGAAGGCACATAGGCGACCCGGTGGCCGTCGCTCTTGATTTGACGAGCAAAGGCAATGTCTTCCAAGCCAGCAAGGTCTTCGTCGTATTGATTTTCTTCCCACAGCGACCGCCGGATTGCACAGTTCGCATTGTTGCAGAACGGTTCATCCTGATCGAGGTCAGGCTCTGAGGGGAACCAGCGGTCGAGTAGACGCAGTTCAGCGAAATTGCTCCGAGAGTCGCCGGTTTGGCCACCGTATGTGAGCCCTACCTGTGGTGTTTCGAACGGTGCGACGAGTGAGCCGAGCCAGGACGGGTCCAGCGGGTAGACGTGCGCCGAAACGAAGATCAAAAGGTCACCCTTGGCTGCAGCGCAGCCCCAATTCAGGGCTCGACCGAATGTGAATTCGCTGGGCGGCATATGAATGACTTCACAACCGAACTTCTCTGCGATCTCGACCGTGCCGTCCGTGGAGCCGGAGTCGACGAGCACAACCTCATCAGGCTGGTGGTCCTGGGATGCGATACCAGCGAGGAGGCGCCCGATGTGCGCCGCCTCATTCAGCGCCCGGATTACGACAGTGGACGTGTACGTCGGGGTCATGACGGACAAGGTAGCCGCATGCGGTGTGGCGTGCAGCAACAACCACCGCGATTGCCTTTCCAGTTGCAACCGGAAACAGTGGGTGTATTCTCGCCGCATCCCGACCTCCAAAGAGGTCCGCCAGCTATGATTCGGCTTGGCGCGAACCGCGATCGGGAGATTACATTGCCTACGAAATTCCTCAAGGTTGCCCGCTACTTCGGCAACCGGTGGCGAGGTGCGACGCTGCTCGTTCTGGCCTCATGCTTTGTGCTGGCCCTGGCACTACCAAGTGCAATTGCGGTCTTCATTGCGATCGGTGTCCTGGCTGGCGTCCTGATGATTGCACTTGTCGGTCTCCGGGCGGAAGCAGCGCTTGAGCGCTCCAACGCGCAGGCTGCTGCAGTCAATGGGATGCGAGCAAACATCACCAAACTCACGAAGAGTGCCCAGGCCAACAGGTCACAGACCGGCAAGGTCAATGAGCGTCTCGGTCGTGTCAGCCGCAAACTTGATGGGCGCGTCGATCGAACCCAGAGCGGCGTTCGCGATCTCTGGGCTCAGATCAAAGAGCTGCGTCGCGACCTGCGCAATCAGCGCGGCGAAATTGCGGCGCTGAAAGCAAAGGTGGACGCTGGATTGAGCGCTGCTCCTTCGGCCGCGTCAACAACCACATGGTCACCGGAGGCAAAACTGGCCAGTCGAAGAGCGAAAGACGAACGGTTGGCTTTCGCCAATTCCTGCATCTCAGAGTCACTCACTCGAGTGAGCGCTGGTCCTGCGCCCATCATCGCAAGCCCACCTGTCTTGGTCCACAAGATGGGATCACCCCAGGTGAGTGTCGTAGTACCGAACTTCGATGACGGCCGGTTTCTGGAAGCTTGCTTGCGGTCGGTGCAGAACCAGACGTTCGACGATTTCGAGTGCATCATCGTCGATGATGCTTCCAGCGACAATTCGGCCCAGGTTGCGGCCCGCTTCCAGCGCAGTGACTCACGGTTCAAGCTCGTCCGGCATCTTCGCAACGGTGGGCTGAGCGCATCACGCAACACGGGGATCCGCCATTCCAGCGCACCACTCATAGCCTTTCTTGATTCCGACGATCTTTTCCTGCGCAACAACCTTGCCGAACGAGTCGATCACATGCACCGCCTTACCGACCCAACAGTGGCTGGCGTTTACTCGGGTATTCGGCAGGAGCCAGAGTCCGTGGCACTCGAGGAACTGCCGGACGCAATCGATGGCTGGAAGCGCGGCAACTTCGCCGACTTCATTAGCTCAAAGGGAGAGTGCCCATTCAACTGCCACGCTCCGCTGCTCA